>ERZ780162.2383-NODE-2383-length-11972-cov-4.043887_pt1 | contig 11972 bp, 10 predicted proteins | sample MGYA00511474_ERZ780162 | MGnify/ENA primary metagenome ERZ780162 (study PRJEB29588, sample SAMEA2143633) | human gut metagenome | biome: human gut; feature: human-associated habitat; material: faeces | place: Denmark | collected 2008/2010 ...
ACGGCTCCATCTGCTGCGTCGTGCGGCCTAGCTACGACGGAGTTTCCACCGCGCCCATCGAGGGAGGCTCTGGCGACAACAGCGGCTCGGAAGCAAGCGATAGCGGTTCAGGCGCGGGGCTTGACGTGGACGGCGTGTGGGGTCCCGCCACAACGCGCGCGGTACAGTCGGCGCTGGGAACGCCCGTAGACGGCATCGTGAGCGGACAATCGACCTCGCTCGACGCGTGCAACCGGGGCGGGCTTTCCTCCGAGTCGTGGCATCACGGCGGCGGCGGCTCGTACATGGTGGAGGCGCTTCAATCGAAGATCGGCGTCGATGCGGACGGCTACTTCGGCCCTGACACTTGCAGGACGCTGCAAAGCTACCTCGGCACTTACGCCGACGGATACGTCGACTACCCGTCCAACATGGTCAGGGAGCTTCAGCGTAGGCTCAACGACAACGCCTTCTAGCCAGGGCACACTAGAGCCTGGACTAAACAAGCTCGGATAAGCTCGGATAAACCGGGATAGGTACTCGAACCTACTCTGACAAGCTCCGACAAGCTCTGCAGACCAGTCTACGACCAGAAACCAACAAGCCCCGCGCGCCATGGGATTCCAATGGTGGTCGCATCTGCCGCCTTCCATACGTTTGGATATAGCTCGCCCTTCTTCGGTAGGGCGGGCCTTCTCGATTTTGGGAGTTTTTTCCGCGAGGGCCAACGGCCCATCCATAGTGCTAAACTCCACGTATTGAGGAGAAGGAAGGACATGGATCATGCTTCTCGGAAACAAAGAAATTGCGCGCCTTGCGGATGATGGAGCGATAAGCGGCGCGAAGGCGGAGAATATCGGCCCTGTGTCGTACGACCTGACGACCAATGCGTTTCACGTGGAAAGTTCGGCACAAGACGCCGTCTCCCTCGAACCAGGCGATTCGGTTTTCGTGTCATCTGCCGAATGCTTGCATCTTCCCGACAATGTTGCTGCACGGGTGGGGCTGAAGAACTCGCGTATCCGTGAGGGCCTGTCTCTTGACGCTCCGCTGTATTTTCCAGGACACGAGACTCGCGTTTTCTTTCGTGTCACCAACGTTAGCGCGAATAGAATCACCCTCGACAAGAGCAAGGGGATCGCTCAGGTCATGTTCGAACTTGTCGATGGGGTGACGAAGCCGTATAGCGGCGCGTTCTCCGACGAGTTCAGCTACAAAGGCCTCGGAGAGTATTCGAACGTGTACGAAGGGGAGATAGAGGAGCTCTCAAAGCAAGCGGACGAGCTTAAAACCACGGAGAAGCGCGTTTACTCCAACACGCTCGCCCTTATGGCGGTCTTTGCGGCGATATTTACTCTGGTAAACGTCAACGCCGGATTCGCCAATATGGGAGTCGCGGGAGCCGCTTCCGCCAATCTCATGGTTCTCGGCGGATTCTCGACTTTGGCAGGAATCATAGGGGCGCTCATTGGAGACGATTCGGCTCGGAAGCATTCCGTTCCCATTCTTGCGGTAGGGCTTGCTTTGGTTGCTGCAAGCGTTTTTGTCGCTGTCGTCTGACAATCGCGCCGCAAGCTGTCACGCGCCTGGACATACGAGGCCCCGCTTCTCTCAGGAGAGGCGGGGGCTTTTTCGCGTTCTAGCGCGGGGCTCTTTTTTGTTTTGGGGAGAGTTTTCGAAAAACCCGACAGCGGTTAGCACCCTACCTTTGCCTATCTTTTACCTAAGTTCCCAAAAATGCCCGCAATTCATGCGAATCATGCGATTCTCGTACACAAAACCGCAGGTCATGTGATTGTCGGAATCGCTAGACAGCATCGACATAAATCGACGATATGTGAGGAGTTTTCTATGATGAACTTTTCCCTGGCAATTCCGACCTGGACAAACGTCAAGAGAATCAAGGGGAAGCCAGCCTACCACCCTTTTTCGACTCACATATCGGCGTTTTCTGTCCATGATGGCGACTTTTCGGGGAAGATGCCCTCCCTCCCTCCCGCCCTTCCTTCCTCCCTCTCGCCTGCGCGCGCATCCAGATGAGCGAGCAACCTCTCGTTCCTGCGGTGGGGACGATGGGGGGATGCGTGCGATATGCCGCAAAAGCCCCGGGATTGCCGCACCGCGAGCGCTCTAGAGCGCATGCCCCGGCACGCGCAACTCAAGCTCGCCGCGACTCAATCCCGCTATGACGCCTGTGCTCTAGGGCGTATGTTCCGGCGTGCACGATCAGTCCAGCGCGAACGATGTTCTTGCCGCAGGTAACGCGCTCCCCAGTTGCCCAGGACTCGCCGAGCAATCTTGCCTTTGCTATATCGCTCATTCCTGCGAGCGCTGAAACCAGGTACCATGAAATCCGTACGCGCACGCAAGAAGGAGGAGCCCATGGAAGCCGGCGAAAAGCGCTATCTCGAATTGCTTTCCCGATCGTTTCCCACCATCGCTGAGGCATCTGCCGAGGTCATCAACTTGTCGGCGATCTTGAATCTCCCTAAATCGACGGAATTCTTCGCCTCCGACATCCATGGCGAGTTCGAAGCCTTCTCGCATATCCTGCGCAACGGCTCAGGCTCGATTCGCCTGAAAGTCGACGACGTGTTCGGCGACACGCTCACCGACGCCGAGAAGCGCGCGCTCGCCACGCTTATCTATTACCCGCGCGAGAAAGCGAAGCTTGCCCTATCGCAGGTGGAAGACGAGTACGCATGGTACGCCGTCACGGTGCCGCGCCTCGTCGCGGTCTGCAAGCGCGCCGCGCGCAAGTACACGCACTCCAAAATCCGCCGCGCCGTGCCAAGTGAGTTCGCCTACATCGTCGAGGAGCTTCTGACCGAAGATCGCCATGGCGTCGACAAGGAAGCCTACTATAGCGCCATCATCGATGCGGCGGTGCGCACGGGCCGCGGCATCGCGCTCATCGAAGCGCTCTCGACCATGATCCAGCGCCTCGCGGTAGACCAGCTGCACATCATCGGCGACATTTACGACCGCGGCCCCGCACCGCACACCATCATGGACACGCTCATGGCGTACCATTCTGTGGACATCCAGTGGGGCAATCATGACATCGTGTGGATGGGCGCCTCGCTTGGCCAGCGCGGTTGCATCGCGCACGTGGTGCGCAACTGCGCGCGCTACGGCAACCTCTCCATCCTGGAAGACGCCTACGGCATCAACATCCTGCCGCTCGCCACGTTTGCGCTCGACGCCTACGCCGACGACCCGTGCGTCGGGTTCGCGCTCAAGGGCAACCCCGACCTTCCACCCTCCGAGCTCGAGATGAACGTGAAGATCCAAAAGGCGATGGCGATCATCCAATTCAAGGTGGAAGGCCAGCTCATCGATGAGAACCCGGCTTTCGGCCTCGATGACCGCAAGCTTTTGGACAAGATCGACTACGCTCGCGGCACGGTGATGCTCGACGGTACCGAATACGAGCTCACCGACAAAGTGTTCCCGACCATCGATCCGGAGGACCCCTACGCCCTCACGCCTGCCGAACAGGACGTGATGGAGCGCCTCGTCTCCGCCTTCACCGGATGCGAGAAGCTCCGCCGCCATATGCAGTTCTTCCTGGAGGCGGGAAGCCTGTACAAGGTTCACAACGGCAATCTGCTTTTCCACGCTTGTGTGCCGCTCAATGCTGACGGCTCTCTCAAAGAAGTCGACGTTTACGGCAAGACGTACAAGGGCCGTGCGCTCTACGACGTGATGGAGCGCCACGTACGCGCTGCGTTCTTCAGCCATGACAAGGAAGAGCGCCGCCGCGGGCGCGACATGCTGTGGTACTTGTGGCTCGGACAGGGCAGCCCGTTGTTCGCAAAGAGCAAGATGGCCACCTTCGAGCTTTACCTCATCGCTGACAAGGCCGCCCGCAAGGAAGTGAAGAACCCCTTCTACACCTTGATCGACGACGAGGCCGTGGTCTCGAACATCTTCCGCGATTTCGGGCTTGACCCCGAAACCTCCCACATCATCTGCGGGCATGTGCCCGTGAAGGTGAAGGACGGCGAAGACCCTGTGAAATGCGGCGGCAAGGTCATCATGATCGACGGCGGGTTCTCGAAGGCCTACCAGCCGACCACGGGAATCGCCGGCTATACGCTCATCTCTAACTCTTACGGGTTCATCCTGGCGGCACATGAGCCTTTGGAATCGGCTCAGGCCGCGATAGAGAAGGAAATCGATATCCACTCATCCCGACATATGGTGGAGCAGGTGAAGAAGCGCACGCTCATGGGGGACACCGACGAGGGACAGCAGATGAAACGCGAGATCGCAGATCTTGAGCGGCTGCTCAAGGCGTATCGCACGGGAGAGATACCAAGGCAAGAGCAAAAAGGTGAATGAAATCGCTATGAGCCATATAACTGAAAGCTACCTCGACAACGCGGCGACTACGCCTACGCGTTCCGAGGTCATCGAGCGCATGAACGAGGTGATGCGCGACGCATGGGGAAACCCCTCGTCGGTTCATGCCGTGGGAATGCGCGCGAAGGAAGTCCTCGAAGAGAGTCGTGCTACCATCGCCGGTGCGCTCGGGGTCGAGCCTGGCGAGGTGTACTTTACTTCGGGCGCTACCGAATCGAACAACCTTGCCGTCCGTGGCGTGTGCTCGGCGCGCCGCGACAACCCCGCTAAGATTATCACTTCGACACTCGAGCATGCGTCGGTCACGCGAAGCGTGCGCGGTATGCGCCGCGAAATGAATTGGCCAGTTACCTACATCGATGCTATCGATGGCAAGCTCGACCTGGGGCAACTGCGCGATGCGCTCACGGAAAGCCCCACGTCGCTCATCACTATCATGAACGTGCAGAACGAAGTGGGCTACATCTTCCCCTCGGCAGAGATCGGCCGCATGCGCGACGAGCTCCCCCCCGACGCACTCTACCACGTCGATGCCACTCAGGCGTTCGGCAAGCTCTCCCCGAAACCGCGCGAGTGGCACGCCGAGCTGGCGTCTGTCGCCTCGCACAAGATCGGCGGGCCGCGCGGTATCGGCGCGCTGTACGTGCGCGACGGTGTGAAGATGCACGCAAACGCATTCGGCGGCGGGCAGGAGCGCGGGCTTCGCTCGGGTACAGAGCCGGTGTTCCTCGCTGCCGGTTTCGCGCGCGCCGTCGAGTTGGTGCAGGCCGAGCATGAGGAAACCCTCGCGCATGTGCGCGCACTGAGCGCGCAGATCCGCGCCGAGCTCGCGCGCCTTGTCCCCGATGCCATCGTGAACTCGTCCGAGGATGCGTCGCCCTTCATCGTGAGCGTGAGCGTGCCCGGGCTGCGCAACGCGAAGTCGGTCGCGTACCTGAGCGATCGCGGCGTCTATGTATCGCGTGCATCGGCGTGCGGGTCGAACCACGAGCATGTGGCGGCGGGCACGTGGCGCAAGAAGCACCCGCTATCGCTCCAAGCGGCGGGCATCCCGCTCTCGCAGGGCAATACGACGCTGCGCGTGAGCTTCTCAGGCGCGACGACGTCGATCGCTTCGTTGCGACGCTTGCGGAATGCAATGCGGAGCTTGGGATCCGTAAATAACAGGCGACCCCCTTTGCGTTCGGCGAAAGGCAGACTGCTGTACTTGACGGAAGGCGTGCGGGACTTTTTGCTATAGTATCTCGCAATACGTTCCCGTGTTTCCATTTCGACCGATAGGGGAGGGCATGAAGAAGTTCCTAGGGGAGTTCAAAGACTTCATCAATCGCGGCAACGTGATGAATCTGGCCGTCGCCGTCATCATCGGCGGCGCATTCACGGCCATCGTGACGGCGCTCACCACCAATATCATCAACCCGTTCATCTCGTTTATCGCAGGCGGCACTCCGGGCGAGCTCTCGGGGCTGGTGGTGCCGGGTACCGAAATTGACTTCGGCGCCTTCATCTCGGCGGTCATCAACTTTCTCATCGTGGCGTTCATCGTGTTTTTGCTGGTGAAGGCCGTCAACAAGGCGCAGGAGGCTGCCGACAAGCTCACGGGCAAGGAAAAGGAAGAAGAGAAGAAGCCGCCCGTGTGCCCCTTCTGCTTAGAAGAGGTGAAGGAGGGCGCGACGCGCTGTCCGCACTGCGCCGGCGCTTTCGACGAGCCTGCGAAGAGCAAATAACCTGATAGCGCGCCCGTAACCGAGGCGACTGTCACCAAAAACGCGGCCGCATCTTCAAAAGAAAAGGTGCAGCCGCGTTCGTTTTGCAATTCGCAGCTACTTGTTTGCAGCTGCAGGAAACTGCCTCTGTCCTTACAGGTCGAGCTTTTCGATGACGCTCTTGAGCACCTCGGCGGATTCGCGCAGGCGTGCCTGCTCGTCATCGGAGAAAGGCGCGGGAACCTTGTATTCGATACCTTCGGCTCCAACAACGGCGGGCATCGAAAGCGCGATGTCGGAAATGCCGTATTCGCCTTCCATCAGGTTCGATACGGGAAGAATGGGCTTCTCATCGCGCACGATGGCCTCACAGATGCGCTTCACGGACATGGCGATGCCATAATAGGTGGCGTGCTTCTTCTCGATAATCTCGTACGCCGAGTTTTTCACGTCGTTCTCGATTTTTGCCATGGTCTCGGCGCTGTGCTCGCGCCCGCGCAGGCGGCTGAAGACGTCGATTGGGATGCCCGAGACGTTTGCCAGGCTCCAGATGGCGATTTCGGAATCCCCGTGCTCGCCGACGATGCGCGCGTGGACATTGCGCGGGTCGACGCCGAGATGCTCGCCGAGCACGTACTTGAAGCGTGCGGTGTCGAGCACCGTTCCCGACCCGATGACGCGGTTCGCGGGCAGCCCCGAGAGTTTGAGCGCCACGTAGGTGAGGATATCAACCGGGTTCGACACGACGAGCAGAATGCCGTCGAACCCGCTATGTGTGATTTGCGGCACGATTGATTTGAAGATGCTGACGTTCTTGCTAACTAGATTAAGGCGCGTTTCACCTGGCTTTTGGTTCGCGCCCGCTGTGATGATCACGATGCCGGCGTCGGCGATGTCGGCATAGTCGCCCGCGTAGATGTTCGCCGGCGATGCGAGCGGCATGCCGTGTGCGATGTCGAGCGCCTCGCCCTCAGCGCGGTCGCGGTCGACATCGATTAGTACCATCTCAGAGAACAGTCCGCTCTGCATCAGCGCGAACGCGGATGCAGATCCTACGAACCCGCATCCCACGATGCCAACTTTACGGAAATTGACGGGGCGTGTACCCGTTTCGATGCCGTTTGCCATGAGCCGTTCTCCTTCGTTTATCGTCGTTTTGCTATTGTGCCACAAAACGACTGACGGCCCAGGGCAGTGCGGCGGTAATCCATCTAGAGTTCTACGGGAACCCATTCCTCATGGTTGCAAATCCAAGCCTGCGGTTCCTCCACGCTGAAGAACGTGAGCGTGGGGTCGTTCGGCCCGTCGTAGGTCTCGCCAAGCCCGCTCAAATGCGCGAAGCCGGCGTAGCGGATGTCGTCGTTGACCTTGTCTTCGAGTCCCGCGCGTCCGCGGAGGATAAGCCAACCGTGTCCCGGCCACCATGCCGTCGCCTCGAACTTCGGGTTCGCGACGAGTTCGTCCCACACGTCTTTGGTTGTCGCGGTACAAAACCAAATCTTGCCGTCTTGCTCGGCGGCGAAGCTGAAGGGACGCACGTGCGGCTGGTCGTCCACGCTCGTGGCGAGATACCACGCGGGCACGGCGCTTAAGTACTGCAGGATTTTCTCGTTTCCAGTCATCGGAGTTCCTTTCTTAAACGATAGGGTACGAAATAATCTGCGGGGATGGATGCAAGTCCGCCCCGACAGTCTTACAGAAGGATGTTCACCGCGATCACGCACGCTAGAAGGACGGCGACGAGCGCGCAGGCTATGCCGTCGCGAGGGGCGAGGCTTAGCGGATGGAGCCTCGTTCGCCCTTCCTTGCCGTGGTAGCAGCGCGCCTCCATTGCCGCAGAAAGCGTCTCTGCATGGCGAAAAACGCTGGTGAACAGGGGGGTCATAAGTGATGAGAGCATCTGCACGCCGCGCAGGGGGCTTGTCTTGAGCCCCGCGCCGCGCGCGAGCTGCGCTTCGCGAATGCTCGAGAACTCGGTTGCGAACTGCGGCATGAAGCGCAGGGCGATGCCCATGATCATGCCGATTTCGTGCGCCGGCACGCCGATGCGTACGAAGGGGGACAGCAACCGCTCAAAGGCCTCCGTCAAATCGAGCGTCATCGTGGTCAGCGTGACGAGGCTCATCCCCGACATCATGAGCAAAAGCCGGCAGGCGATTAAAAGGCAAGTGAAGACACCCTGCTCGCTAACGCGGATGAACGCCCATTCGAAGTAGACGGGGCCGCCCTGCACGACAAACAGGTTCATGATCGACGCGATCACGACGATGAACAAGAGTGGGGCGAGCGAGCGCAAAGCCTTCCTTGCGGGAATGCGGGCGAGGGCGTAGGCCCCCACCACGAACAGCGCCACGGGAATAAGCGCAAGAAAGGACCTCGCGTTCAGGGTGATTACGATGAACGCGCATCCGAGCAAAAGCTTCGCGCGCGCGTCGAGCTTGTGAACGGGGCTTGTGCCAGGTACATAGCTTCCGAAAGAGAATCCGCGCATCATAAGAGACCTCGCAGATAGGAGACGATTGAGTCTTCGGTGGCAAGCTCCTCGTGCGGCATAGGGAGCCCTCCCTCGCGCAGAAGGTTCGCGAAATGCTCGGGCGAGGTGGTTGCAAGTCCCACCGAGGTCAATTCCGCCGCACGGGCGAACACCTCGGCAGGTGTCCCCTCCATGAGAAGCTCCCCCTCGCTCATCACGGCGACGCGGTCGCAGAGATTCGCGAGGTCGTCCATATTATGGGACACCATCACCACGGTGAGCCCCTCTTTGTGCAGGTGAGACACCATGTCGAGGAACGATTTTCGCGCTTTCGGGTCGAGCCCTGCGGCGGGCTCGTCGAGCACGAGCACCTCAGGCTCCATGGCGAGCACGCCCGCAAACGCCACGCGGCGCTGCTGGCCGCCCGAGAGCTCGAAGGGGCTGCGTGCGGCGATTTCCTCAGGATTAAGCCCTACGGTGCGCAGGGACCGCTCGACCCGCTTGGAGACCTCCTCTTCCGAAAGCCCCAGGTTGCGCGGCCCGAAGGCGACGTCTTCTGCCACGGTTGTCGCGAAAAGCTGGTTTTCCGGGTATTGGAACACCACGCCGACGCGCCCGCGTACGTCGTTGGCGGCGCCCTTCTCCGCGACATCGCGCCCGAAGGCGACGACGCGGCCGTTTGTGGGGTGCAAGATGCCGTTCATGTGCTGGATGAGGGTGGACTTGCCCGATCCGGTGTGCCCTGCAATGCCTAAGAACTCGCCTTTGCGCACCTTGAGGGAAACGTTGTCGAGCGCCCAGAGCGCCTCGGGGGAGTTTCCCCATTTCGCCTGTTTAGGGGCAGGTTTTTTGCCTGCTTTGCGCTGTCGACGCGCCTCGGCGGCGTCGTAGGTGAACGATACGTTTTCCAGCCAGATGAGCACATCGCCGTCCGTGGACGCTGCAGGAGAAGCGGGGAACTTTGCGCAGTCGATCGCTCCTGCGGCTGTGCTTGCTTTGGGTGCAAAAGGCGATGCGGACGCCTTCTCGGTGAGTGCTTTTCCTCCCGATGAGCCCTGGGGCGCTGCATTCTCGTGCGCGCTGCTTGAGGCAGCTGCGTGCGAGGAGAAAGCAGAAAACACGCTTTTTGCGAGAGCCTCTTCGGTCACGGCGGCGATCACGGGCACCCCTGCTCGGCGCAGCGTCTGGGAAAGCTCGGCTGCGAAGGGGACCTCCAGATTGAGGGCCGAAAGCGCATCGACGTCGATAAGCACTTCCTCGGGTGTGCCGACGCGCGCCATCTTCCCCCCGTCGAGAACGATGACGCGGTCGGCGAGCGCGGCCTCCTCCATGAAGTGGGTGATCATGACGACGGTCATGCCTTGATCGTTAAGCGAGCGCACGACGCGCATGAGCCCCTTGCGGCCGCGGGGGTCGAGCATTGCGGATGCCTCGTCCAAGATGAGGATCTCCGGGTTCATCGCAAGGGCACCTGCGATGGCGACGCGCTGCTTCTGTCCGCCGGAAAGCGCGTGCGTCTCGTGCTTCTCAAACCCCGAAAGACCGACGTCTTCGAGGCGCTGCGTTACGCGTTTCCGCAGCTCAGAGGTGGTAACTCCCAGATTCTCGGGGCCGAATGCCACGTCATCTTCCACAATCGACGCGACGAGCTGGTCATCCGGGTTCTGAAATACCATGCCGGCGCTTTGGCGAATCGCGTAGGTGTGCTGGCGCTCGGAGGTGTCCATGCCGCATACCTCCACCCGCCCTTTATCGGGAACGAGCAGCGCGTTCAGATGCTTCGCGAGCGTGGATTTCCCCGACCCGTTGCCGCCGAGCACGCATACGAACTCGCCGCGCTCGATCTGCACGCTTGCGCCCGAGAGCGCGAACGCCTCGCCGTCGTAGGTGAACGAGACGTCGCTTACGCGGATGATGGGGGACTCGGCGCCCTGTGGGGCGAAGTCTTCGGGCAGAGGCTTCCCAGTCATGGCTTAGCGGCCCTTCACCTGGTTTTTCTTCGGCGTGATGAGATTTGAGATCGCCTTGTACACGATGAGCGTCAGAAGCGAGTTCAGCACGGTCTTGATCAGGTTGAAGGGCACAACGGCAGGAAGCAGAAGCGGCATGATGACATCGGCGCTGCCGTACCAGAACGCCACGCCGATCGTGAGGTTTGTGACGATGGCTCCGGCGGTCGCGCACACGACGCCCACGATAAGGCCGAGGATGGCGCCTTTGAGGGTGTGCTTCTTCTTGTAGATAAGCGCTGAGGGGACGACGAAGAACAGCGTCGCGCAGATGTTCATGAGCGACCCGACCCATTCACCCAGGATAAGGCCGTGAATCACCGCGGCAATGGAGCCGACGACGAAGCCCGCGCCCGGGCCGAAGGCAAAGCCGCAGACCATCGCGGGCATGAGCGAGGGGTCGTAGGTGAGGAAGGGCGCGGCGGGCAGGAGGGGGATCTGGATGAAGGAGAACAGCGCGGCGATGGCGCACATGAGCGCCATGGTGACGAGCTGTCGCGTGCTCCAGCGGTTCGTGTTCTCGAGTTCGACCTGCTTGGTTGCTTGTGTGGCCGACATGACAGCCTCCTTTTCGCAAGGTGGGTTTCTGCGGGTCCGCTTCTCACCCTGCACAAAAAAGCGGGCCCGTATGAATTCTTTTACATACGGGCCCGCGAATACGCAGTGTCGACACGCCTCGGCAATGCCATGGCGCGCTGCGATTCTCTGCCTCTTCCATCCGGACTGTAACCGTTGGTCCCGGATTCTCACCGGATCAGCCAAGCGAACGAAGCGCGGTGGGCGCCTCATCTGCTCGGGTCGCGGACTTCCAGCTTGACATGCTGCCTTCTGGTTACCGCCAGTGGGGAATCTCACCCCGCCCTGAAACAGAATTCATCTAGCACGCATTGTATGCGCGAAAGCGGCAGGCTTCAACCTCTCTGCGGGAAGTTTTTAGAAAAGGGAGGTGGGGGGCGATTCGAGGCTGGCGGCTCGCGCGCTTCGCGTCGCGAAAATTGGTCACTCGAAGAAAAGGCGCGCCCCTTCCCAACCTTAACTTAGATGAAACGCGCGGGAAACATGCATCGAGTATCTTTGGGGTGTCGACACGGGAGGCCGCGCGGAAAGCGTCTGCGCGAAGCCTCGTGCTAGCGGCAAGACGCAAGATTATGCAGCCCCGACAAGACGCAGCGCCATGCAATTATGGCAAAGCGTAAGTCTGTGCGACGATGAACACCCTAAGGCGGCTCTGCGCTACGATGCCCCCAACCCACGTACCGCACCCGCCATTTTCTTTTGCTGTGCAGTTGCTGCACAGAAACGGGGCCTTTTCGCGCATTTTTGATCTCGAAGGCCCTCAGCCATACATAGGAGCGTTGCTGCTGTGCGCACTCGCACGGGTCATTTTCACTCCGGTAGCGTCCCGAATGTTGGTGTATCAACCCGTTTTCGGAGGGC
>ERZ780162.2390-NODE-2390-length-11941-cov-4.373296_pt1 | contig 11941 bp, 9 predicted proteins | sample MGYA00511474_ERZ780162 | MGnify/ENA primary metagenome ERZ780162 (study PRJEB29588, sample SAMEA2143633) | human gut metagenome | biome: human gut; feature: human-associated habitat; material: faeces | place: Denmark | collected 2008/2010 ...
CGCCGGTGGCGGCGCAGCCGGGGCAGCTGTCCACCGCGGGGCACTGGGCGCAGTCTAAACCGCAGTAATTTTTCATGGCTCACTCCCCCTTCTGCAGGTACTCCTTCAGCTTTTCCTCAAACAGGGCGAAGGCCTTGCCCCGGTGGCTGCGGGCGTCCTTTTCCTCGTCGGTCATCTCCCCGAAGGTGCGGCCCTCCTGCTCAAAAATGGAGTCGTACCCAAAGCCGTTCTCCCCACGGGACTCAAAGGCGATGGTGCCAAAGCACTTGCCCTCGGCCTCGATCTTGTCCCCATTGGGGAAGACGCAGCACACGGCGCTGACAAAGTGGGCGCCCCGCTGCTCCACCGGCACGCCCTGGAGCTTCTCCAGCACGGTCAGGCGGCGCTTGCCGGGCTGGGCGAACCGGGCGGAGTAAATGCCCGGGGCCCCGTCCAAGTAGTCCACGCACAGGCCGGAGTCGTCGGCGATGGCGGGCATGCCGCTGGCCTCCATGACGGCCCTGGCTTTCAGCAGGGAGTTTTCCTCAAAGGTGGTGCCGGTCTCCTCCACCTCCACGTCCACCCCGGCCTCCGCTTCGGAGCAGACCTGAATCCCCAGGTGGGACAGGATCTCATTCATCTCCACGAGCTTTTTCTGATTTTTGCTGGCCAGTACCAGTTTCATTCCGCAGCGCTCCCTTCTTTTGCCTCCGCCAGACGGTCCAGCCGGCGGTTGCGGCAGGTTAAAACGATGTCGGTGCTCACCATCAGCACATCCAGGATGTAGACCGCCAGCACATAGGTGACGTTTCCGCCGATAAATTTCCCCGTGATGCCGAAGAGATAGCCCACCACCACGCAGATTTCAAACTGGAGGCTCTTTCCCTTGGCGGTCCGGGATTTCAGGGATTTGGCGATGTTGAAGGGCCAGGAAATCCCAAAACAAATCAGCATGATCGCTTCAAATGCCTGAGCCACGACTCCCTCTCCCCCTTCTTCTTACTCCAATACGCTCTTCTGGATGGCCTGGAGCTCCTGAATGCCTTTGGCACACAGCTCCACCAGCTTCTGCTGCTCGGCCAGGGTGAAGGGGCGGCCCTCGCCGGTGCCCTGGATCTCGATGAGGCGGCCCTGGTCGTCCATGACGCAGTTCAGATCCACCATGGCGGAGGAGTCCTCCTCATAGCACAGGTCCAGCATGGGCACGTCGTCCACCACGCCGAGAAAGCGCACCGCATCCTCAAGCCCCAGCTCGCAAGCGCGAGCCTTCAGGGACTCTTCGAGCTCGCCGCGTCCGGCGCATAAAAGCACTGCGTCAGGAAGCTCCCGTTTCACCTGGGAAAACACCTGCAACAGGAACTCGTGATTCTTCACGGGAATCAAGCGGCCCGTATGACACACGACAGGGCGGCCGGAAAGTCCCAGCTCGGCCTTCGCCCGTTCGTGCGCAGCCTCGTCGCACGCGTAGCGCGTCATGTCGATACCATTCGGCACGATAGCGAAGCGCTCGCCTTCCACAATCGCGCCCCCGAAGCGGTCGAGTCCCGCCTCTTTCGAACACGCCATGAAATAGTCGGCCACGCGGCGCACGGGATGCGCGGCGACGTTGAAGGCGAGTCCCGGCAGACCGCGCACGTAATTCTGCGCGTGGCTGTGCGCAATCGCGAAAGCCCCAGCCCGCTTCGCCTCCGAAAGGTAAGCGGGCGCGCACGAACCGATATGCCCATGCACCACACGCCACTCCGGATGCTCGGCGAAAAGCGCACGAACGCTGCGCCGATAGGAGCCCGCGTTCAGACCCGTGAAGCGCGGCACGCGGAAAAAACGCCCGCCCAGCCGCTCGATTTCGGCATCGTAGTCGCCTTCACGCTGCTCGTGCACGAGAAAGTCGAACTGGATGCGCTCGCGGTCCATCGCACGGTAGAGATTCATCACCATGGTCTCGGCCCCGCCGCGATCCATCACGCCGATCACCTGCAGCACGCGCATCAGCAAACCTCCTTAGCATCGACCGCACCATCCTTCGCGGCCTCCCCCGCACACCCGATGATGTGGTCGGGCCCCTTCTTCACGACTTTCACCAGGAATAACAGCAAGATTGCCACACCGGCAAGGCACGCACCCGCACCCGCGAAGCTCACGCCGTTCATGTCCCACCTATCCACGCATAAAAACGTGAGCGGAATAACGGCGAGAAACGCGACGACGTTGCCCGCGAAGTTCGCCCAGAAATGGCGCAGCGTAATGAGCAGGTCGCCGAAGAACCACAGAAACGCGGTGGCGGCAGTCGACACGATAATCGGCTGCAGCAGGTAGACGTAGGGCACGATGCTCTCGCCGAACAGCAGCGCGAGCGCCCAGGCGCCGATGAACTCGAGCACAATCGCGCAGGCAACCGTCACGCCCACGATGCCCGCGACCGTCTTCCCCAAAAGCGCCACGAAACCGCGCACATTCCCCTCGAAGAACAGCTTCGGGAAGATGTCGAGCAGCGGCCCGTAGAGATACTGCGCGCCCATCTGGATGACGAGCGCGGGCGCGGCGACCGACGAGTAGATGCCGAGCGCCGCCGAACCCACGGTGAGCGCCAGGTATTGCTTGGGAATCGCGAAGATGGCGCTCGCTGCCACCGAAGCAACCACAGCAGGAAGCGAGGTCTTCAGGAAGAAGAGCGCCTTCTTGCGGGAAAGCGAGATGCGCACGGGTTCGAAGCGCTGGCAATGCGGCAGGTCGAAGGCGAAGAGCACGACCGCCGCGGCGACGAGCATGGCAATGATTGCCGCATCGAGGTTGCGCGTCGCCCAGTAGACCACCACGAACGCCACGAGGGTCGAGGTTCCCTGCAGGATGAACGACTTGCCGATGTAGTCCATGCGGCGGTTGATTTGGTCGACCCCGTGGAGGATGTCGATCACGAGCCCCACGCCCTTGAAGGCGTAGAAGAGCGCCACCGTGATGAGCGCCTCGGGAGCGCAGGTGAGAGCCGCATATATCATACAGGCGACGAACGCACCCGCAAGCGTGAAGCAGCGGAATCCCATGTACTCGCCCACCGTGTTCTCGCGACGGATGTCGGAAATCTGGTAGGTTCCCATCTTGTAGTTGGCGAAGGTTCCGAAGATGCCCACGACCGACATGGCAAGCGAGAGCAGGCCCGCATCGTCGTAGCCTGACGACAGGCGCACCACGAAGATGGTGGTGAACCACTGGCAGGCGAGGTAGGTCATGGAACCGATGGAGTTCCAGATCATGTTCGCCTTCACGGAAAGCTTCTCAGGTACCTCAGCTTCTACCGCCGCGTCGGCTTCGAGCGCATCCTCGGCCTGCGAAGCGGCTTCCCGAGGCGTTTTCGCATCGCTCATAGGCGATAGGCTTCCATCACGTGCACGGCGCGATCGGACTCGGCGGGCGGCGTGCGCCAATCGCCGTACTCGATGGTAAGGAACTCCTCAGCCCCGGCGGGAGCTGTGTACTCGCGGTCCTCGAACTTCATGCGCACGGGCTTGAACAGGCTCTTCGGATACGTTTTATCCGGATTCCCCTCGCCAACGACATCGATGACGCGATCGGAAGCGCCCTTGTTCACCTCGCGCGCGATGCCGTCGAGCTTCGCCGCAAGCTTGTAGAGATCGGAGTGCTTCGCAAATGGGCACACGATCTTCTTCGCCAGGCGGACGACGGCGCTCGAGCCAACCGTCGGGTCGGCGACGGCGAAGCTGCGCCAAAGCCCCACGCGAGCGTGCTTCTTCAGAAGGCCGGCACATGCAGGATCGAAGTTGTCTAAGGGGAAAATGTCCACCCACACGCCCGTGGCGGCCTTCTTCCCTACGAAGTTCTCGTAGATGACCGTGGTCGTGTCGACGATCTTCGCGAACTGGTAGATCGACGATTTGTCGCGATAGGACACAAGCTTGAAGCGCTCGGACGTGCGCCACTCGTTGAAGTGGTCCATGAGCAGCTCGTACTGGTCGCGCATCATGACGATGTCCATGTCGTCGTCCCACGGGATGAAGCCCCCGTGGCGCACGGCGCCGAGAAGCGTGCCGTAGCCTAAGAAGTACTCCACGCCATGCGCGGCGCACACGCGGTCGATCTCGTCCATGATGTCGAGCTCGATCGCCTTCATGGCGTCAACGGAGAGGCGCTCCATGTTAGTTCTCACCTGCGCCTACGTTCGCGTCCGCAGGCTTGCTCGCGGCCTCGCCTGCTTCCGCGTCCGTGTTCTCGATAGCGTCCAGCTCGGCAAGCGCCTCGGCCTGCGCGAGTGCCGCAACCTTGTTGCGCAGCTGCGAGAGTTCGACGGTGGTGAAGAACTCGCGCACAAGCAGGATAGCGATGATGGCGAGGAACACGCAGTTCGACGGCGATTCGATGCCGAAGATGTTCGAGAAGAAGAACGCGATGTGCGGGAACACCGCCAAAAGCAGGATGACGAGCGCGAATATGAACCAAAACGTGCTGTCGGCGATCTTCACCTCGGAGTGGCGGATCTTGCGCAGAACGTAGATGAAGACGAGCAGTGCGCATACGATGAGCGTGATTCTGAATAAGAGGGTCATTTACTTTCTCCTCCTGAACCATTGCACGATGAGAATGGAGAGGCTGATGCGCAGCATGTAGGACACCGATTTCGTGAAGTTGAGATAGCTCTCGCCGGCGGTGCGCTCGCGCATCTCCACCTGCATCTCCTCCACCTTGTAGCCGTGGCGCATGAGAAGCGAGATGGTGTCGGGCTCGGGGCCGAAGTCGAGCTCGTTGGCGAACAGCGGGATCATCTTCGAATCGAACAGGCGCATGCCCGAGGTGGGGTCCTCGATGCGCTTTCGCGTGGTCACGAAGATCATCGCCGTGATGAGCGCCGAGCCTGCCATGCGCGCGGAGAAGGGCTTCTTGCAGTCGGCGAAGCGCGACCCCACGACCACGTTCGCGCCGGTTTCCTCCGCAACCTCGACCATGTCGTCGATGTAGGCCGCGGAATGCTGACCGTCGGCGTCGAACTGAATGGCGTAATCGTAGCCGTGCGCGTACGCATACTTCATGCCTGTCTGGAACGCCCCGGCAAGACCGAGGTTCACCGGCAGCGAGATCAGATGATAACCCCGCTCGCGGCAGATGGCGGCGGTGCCATCCTTCGAGCCGTCGTTCACGATGACGTAATCGATGTCGGGCGCGTTCTTCCGCAGATCCTCGATCGTCGATACGATGTTCTCCTCTTCGTTATACGCAGGTATAACGGCGAGCACTCGTTTGTTCATAACCTTCCAACCTGATGCAGTGCAGCCCGTCGAGCAAGGGTGATGAGCTGCTTGTAATTTGACACACGATTCTTTATTTTACCTCTTTTCGATATCATTCACGCACTCAACCTATAATAAGAGCGAACGAGGAAAGAACCTTCAGGAGGAAAACGTGGCGACCACTGCTGAAAAACGCACGGCGCAAAGCTTGCGCATCTGTCTGTTCTCGGCGCTTTACCGACCGAGCATGGGGGGCGTGGAAACCTACACCGAGAGCCTTGCGCGCGCATTATACGAGATGGGAGCCGAGGTAACAGTTGCAACCTGCAACACCCACGACCTTGCCGCGCGCGAGCGCGAGGACGGCGTGAACGTCGTCCGCTTCCCGTGCAAGCCGCTTTTGGGAGGTCGGTTTCCCCTCGTGAAGAATGACGAGGAAGCGAAGCGGTTGTGGACGCATCTTGAAGACGAGCATTTCGATTACGTGATCGCGAACACGCGCTTCTACACGCTGACCGAGCGCGCGCTCGACTTCGCGACGCGCGCAGGCGTGGTGCCGCTGCTCATCGAGCACGGGTCGGCGCACCTCACGATGGGTAGCGCCCTTATCGACCCGGTGGTGCAGGCGGTCGAGCATGCGCTCACGAAGCGAGATCTGCGCTGCCCGTTCGTCGCGTACGCCGTGTCGAGGAAGGCAAGCGCATGGCTCGGGCATTTCGGGATCGAGTCAGCGGGCGAACTTCCCAACTCGATCGATGCCGATGCGTATGTGGCGCAGGCGAGCGCGCGGGACTTCCGTGCCGAGCTGGGCATTCCCGCAGATGCCCTCATGGTCGCCTTCGCGGGGCGCCTCGTTCCCGAAAAAGGCGTGGTTGAACTCGCCCAGGCCACGGCGGCAATCGCCGAGCACCCGGATGCGAACGGGCGAGCCGTGCATCTTATCATCGCAGGCGCAGGTCCCAAGCAGGGCGACATCGAGCGGATCGGGTGTGGGAACATCCATCTGGTCGGGCGACTGGGAAGGCAGGACTTGGCAGCGCTCATGTCGCAGGCCGACGCGATGGCGCTGCCCTCCCGGTCGGAAGGTTTCGCCACAGCCCTACTCGAGGCCGCGGCGTGCGCCACCCCCGCAATCGTCACCCCCGTCGGCGGCACCGACGAGCTCGTAAGCGACGAGCGCTTCGGCACCATTATTCCCAATGCGCGCACCGAGACGGTCGAGGCCGCGCTGCGAGAGGCGGCGCGCAACCCGCAACGGCTCGCTGAGCAGGGAGAGAACGTCGCGAGACGCGTGCGGGCCGAGTACAGTTGGAGGCGCACCGCCGAGCGAGCGCTCTCCGCGTGTCGCAAGGCGAACGGAAAGTAAGGTTCCTAGTCGTCGATCGCGGTGATGCGGTACAGGCGCATGTCATCGCGCGCGAGCACCACTTCGAACCCGGGCGTGGAATCGCGCACATAATCGATGCCGGCCCACAGGCTGTTGTCGTCGTAGGTGAAGAAGAAGTTACTGTCAGGGTCGGAGGGGTTATACCATCTTCCCTGGTCAAGCAAAAGCAGGTACTCGGCTCCGACGTTCTCAACAGCCTCCTTCACCCGATCGTCATAGGAGATGCTGTCAAGGCGGCTGCGGATGAGCGCGCTATCCTCGGTTTCCCCCCCTTCACCATAGGTGCGCAGGTAGCGGTAGTACGTGCGCATGCCGTCGACCACGTAGCAGAAGCAGCTGCCGTCGTTGGGGTTGTTGATGACGACGGCATCTTCGGGGAGCACTTGCTCGACCTCGGCGACGAACTCCTTTTCCGCGGTCGTGTAGATGTAGTCAACGTTGTTCTGCCACGAAAGCCGTTGCCAGACCAGCATCATCGCCCCGCGGCCCATATTGGGAACCTCGCTCGACGGGTTGATGTCGGCGCGCGGGTCATCGAGGAAAAACGTTCCCCACACCAGCACGAACGTGCAGAGAGCGCATGCGATAGAAGTCGCCCACGCAGGCGCCTTGTCGCGCGAGCGGGAAAGAAGCCGCGCGATCGTGCGCGCAACGAGGGCTACGCCCATCGCCGCGAGGGGGATACCGAAGATGGCCGCCATCGCCGCCACACGGTAATAGTCGGTGTACCAGAAACCGGTCAGCAGATGCTGCAGGCGGCCGGAGGTCGACACGCCGACGATGAACATCCCGCATGCGAGCACGTACGAGGCGGAAAGCCACAGCCAGCGGCGTTCTTTGAGCGTCCAGAAAATGCCCACGAACACGAACACCATGAGCACGAGCTGCACGCCGTCTTCCATGAACCCAAGCATAAGCGCATGGAGCACCGCCTCGAGCGGATACTGCGCGGCACCCCATGAGTGCTCCACCACCGCGCTCAGGAAGGGCAGATGGTACACCACCCACCAGATGACGCAGATAAGGATGGCCGCGACCGCCGCGAACAGGATGCGCATCCCCCATTTCGCCGCGCCTTCACGACGGAGAAGGTCGGCCGCAATTGCCGCCCGATAGATGCAGAAGGGAATGAGCCACACGGCCACGACGAACACGGCGTTCGGCTGCGCGAGCGCCAAGGCAATGACGCCGATGACGAACAGCGCTCCCGCGCAGATGCGCTCGCGGCGCGAAACCCCCGTGCGCAGGATCGCCACGAACAGCGCCGCCACGAGCGGCAGCAGGCAGTAGGCAGACGTGTTCGGAAACAGCGGGCCCCAGGCGAGCAGCATCCAGGGGAAGGCCGAGAACATGGGCGCGCAGGCGGCGCCCCAGCACACGATGTCGCGACGCTCCTGGAAGACGATGCGCATGAACGCGAACATGCTTGCAGGCAGCGCCAGCGCCACGAACACGAAGTTCGCGGCGTTTTCCGAAAGCGGAATGGGGACGTCGAGCAGGCTCACCATGAAGGCAGCGACGTTGTACCAGGCCGTCGGGTAGAAACCGCCGCCGGGAAGCGGGTTGATCGCCGCGTCTGCCGCGCCCGCGTAGAGCGACGTGCTGAAAGGCGACCAGTTCCCCGTCTCAACGAAGCAGCGAATCGAGCCTAAGTGGCTCACGTTGTCGTATTCCTGCATGTAGTTCGAGGGGTCGCCCAGAAACGAGGTGAACATGCCCACCGACACGACGATGCCCACCAAAAGGTAGAGTGCAAGCGCGCACAGGTCGAAGCGGCATGCCTCGCGACTGCGCTCACCGAAGCGACGGCGAGGCAGATCGCGTGCGTGCACACGACCGACAATGCAGATGATAAGACCCACCACGAGCTGGGGAAAGAAGATCGTCGCCCAGTTGGTGCTGATGCCCAGGGCGGCATACGCCAGGCAGAGGGCGATCGTCGCTGGAATGCCGAGAAGCGGCGCGAAGGCGATAGCCGACGCCACGTGCATGCGAAGGCCCGCAAGCACGAGCGCCCCTGGAACGAACAAGAACAGCGCCCCCGCAAACGCAGCGGCGAAGAACAAACCCCACATACCTTACCTTCCTAAGCATCGCACAACGCGATGAGAAGTCGCAAATTCAATCCAACGAGGGCGCCGCATCGGACGCCCTCGTCTTCAAACTGCTCTATTGTATCAGGAACTACCAGTACCAGGAATTCGGCAGGGCGCTTGTGGCCACAATCACGCCGTCTTTGTAGTACTCGCGCTGCGCGGCGGCGGAGTGCGACCCCGTCCACCACGAAGAGACGTCGATGTAGTCGTACCAATCGGGCTGGATGCCCCAGATGTCGCAGTTGAGCGTGCGGTCGTAGTTGTCAACGACGATCTTCACGGGGAAATCCCAGTCATTGCGGAAGCGGAAGTCGGAAGACCCCCAGTTCACCATTGCATCTTGCCCGATGGGCACATACGTGGAAGGCGTCGTGTGGTTCTGACGCTCCACGATGGTGAGACCGGCGCGCACCACCGCGCCATAGAGCGTGGTGGACGCCTGGCAGATGCCGCCGCCATAGCCTGAGCCGCCGACGACGCCCGCGATGAGGTAACCCTCGGCCGCGCCGCACGGCCCGCACGTATCGAAGAACGACACCGTCTCACCCGGCCACACGACCATGCCGTCGAAGTTGGAAAGCGCACGCGACATGTTGTACCACCCGTTGAACGTGTTGGTGGAAACGGTCGAGAAATGCGCGAGAAGATCCGAGAAGTCATCAGGGACGTAGGTCGTGGGAGTCAGCACGAAGCGCTGCGCGATGGAGTTGTTGCGCGTATAAACCTGCACGTTCGTACCGCTTTCCGCAATGCCGTCGGCAATGTCGAGCGCGAGGCCATTGCCCTTGCACACGAAGCTAAACGACTGGTCGCCCGCATACTTCGGGTACCATTTCTGCGCGTCGTTGCCGAACGGCGTGCACTGCCACACGTTCGTGCCAGGGGTGCGCCCACCATTGGCCACATCGAGCACCTTGCGCGAGAAGGGGAACGCGATTGTGTAGGATCCGTCGGCGTTCGTCGAAATCTTCACCACCTGCGCGTTCGAACCGTTCTCGGTATGTAGCTGCACGTTCGCGCCGCTTGCGCGGGAAGCATCTTGCACATCGAGCTTCACCGACGGGTTGGTGTATGCGCCGATGGTGTAGAAGCCGTCGATGATGATCGGCGTTTTCTTCAGGATGAACGACGATGCGTCCGCATTCGAGCCGAGCACGACGTTCTTCCCCGAAAGAGAGAGCGCGAACTCGCCGCTCATCGAGGCGATGCGGTACGCGCCGTTTCCGAGCGGCACGAGCTTCCACAGCTGGGAATCGGTCCCGTCGGCAGTCTGTTGGCAGACGTTCGCGCCCACAGCAGCGCTTCCGCCCTCGATGGCAAGCACCTTACCCGAGCACAGCGACTCGATCGTGCAGTAGCCGTCGTCGCGGGTCGTCACGTGCCACTTCTGCGCATAGCCGCCGTTATTCGTGTGAACCTGCACGTTGGCACCCGATTCGGTCGATGCGTCGAACACGTCGAGGTCGGTACCCTTGTCGCTCGAAAGCGCAAGCTCGTAGGTGCCGTCGGCGTATGTGCTCTCGCACGGACTGAAGACAAACGATTGGGCGATGGCCCCGTTCGGAGTCCACGTGCGCACATCCGTGCCCGCGGCGCAGATTCCGTCGGCGATGTCGAGCGCGAGCACGTTGCCCTTCGAAATAAGCGAGAAGGAGCCGTTGCCGTTGTCGACGAGGCGCCACTTCTGCATGCTGTTGCCAAACGGCGTGCACTGCCACACGTTCGTGCCAGGGGTGAGCCCGCCATTGGAAACGTCGAGCACGAGCCCCGAGCCCATCGAGGTGATCGTGTAGTAGCCCTCGGAGTCGGGCTCGATGTACCACTTTTGGGCCTGCGAGTGGTTGCTGGACCACAGACGAACGTCGGCGCCGGAGACAAGCGATGCATCGGCCACGTCGAGCGCGTAGGATGTGTCGCCCGCGGCGCAGATCTCGTAGACGCCCGCGGCAAGCAGCGCCTCGGGAGCAGGGTCGGAAACGGGCGTGAGCGCGAAACGCTGCGCGGGAGCGCCGTTGACCGTGTAGGTCTGGATGTTCGTACCTGCAACCGCAAGCCCGTCGGCGATGTCGAGCGCGAGGCCCGAAAGCTTGGAGACGAGCGTCACTGAGCCGTCCGCCGCGCGCGCGATCTTCCACTTCTGGGCATCGTTGCCGAAAGGCGTGCACTGCCACACGTTTGTGCCGGCGTTGGCAACGTCAAGCACCTTGCCGGTCGCAACCGAGGTGATCGTGTAGTAGCCCTCGCCCACCGACTCGATGCGCCACCGCTGGAAGAGCGTGCCGTTCGCGGAGGCGAGCTCGACGTTCGCGCCGCCGAGCGCGCCGACGAGGTTGCCGTACTCGCCGGCCGGGTCGAAGATCACGACCTCGTCCTCGGGGTGCGCGAGCACGGTGTTGGTTATCTCGCGCTTCACCGAGAAGCTCTTGCCCGAGCCGGGCTTGCCGCACACGAAGCCCATGGGGCTCGCCAGGCGCTTGCGGTCGCACAGCACTAGGTTTCCGCTCTCCTTGGACTGCCCGTAGTAGCCTCCGCCCGCCTCGTCGAGGCTCTGGCTGGCGAAGGGCATCTGCATAGCCACCTGCCCCGTGGTGAGGTAGCGGCTCACGGTGACGTGGTTGTCACCGAGCGGGAGCACCGAGTTGAGAGCCTGGCGCTGCCGGAAGTGGAGCGGTTCGAGGCCGATCGTGCAGCCCTGCGCGACGCTCGTCACCTGCTGCACGCGGCGGTCGAGCTCCTCGAGGCTTTCTGCCCAGGTGTAGACGAGGCCCGTGTAGACGAACAGGCGCTCGGACTTGTTGCGCAGGAAGTCGAGCAGCTCCTCGGCCTCCTCCTTCGAGAAGCGCAGCTCGGGCGGCAGGATCTGGTAGTCGTAGCCCTTCTTCACGGCGCTCATCTGCTCGTCGATGATCTCCTTGTCCATCCAGTCGATCTGGCGCTTCACGAGCGCGAGCGCCTCGCTCTGCGCGATGGGCTGCACGTGGAGCGTCACGTTGAGCGGCAGCGGCAGGTCGATGATGGAGGCGAGGTAGGTCTCCTCGATGACCGACCCGAAGCTGCGCACGGCGAGCACGGCGCCGTAGCGCCCGTCGCTGCGGAAGCAGTCGGACCTGCCCTCGGGCTTGAAGTCGAGCGATGAGGGCATGACGAAGTCCTTCGTCCGCGCGCCCGACGTCGGGGACAATTTGTCCCAGGAGAACTCGAAGCGCGACCCCGGGCGCAGCTGCCCCTGCAAAAGCTCGAGC
>ERZ780162.2395-NODE-2395-length-11911-cov-4.588057_pt1 | contig 11911 bp, 10 predicted proteins | sample MGYA00511474_ERZ780162 | MGnify/ENA primary metagenome ERZ780162 (study PRJEB29588, sample SAMEA2143633) | human gut metagenome | biome: human gut; feature: human-associated habitat; material: faeces | place: Denmark | collected 2008/2010 ...
ATGCTGCGATAACAAGAATGAATACGATCGTCTGTAAATAAGTAAGGTCAATGCCCTTGCTTAACAGATATTCATTTGCAAGAATATATTTATAAATCAATCCGGTTACAAAAGATGAAATTGTAATAACGAATACAACTGCGCCACCCATTCCGGCTGCGGTCTCAGTTTTCTTGGATACACCTAAGAATGGACAGATACCAAGGAACTGGCTTAATACAACGTTATTTACAATCGCAGATCCGACTGCAATTAAAATTAATTCTTTCATCTGTATCTATCCTCCTACTCTGTTTTTTCAGCTGCTGCTGATTCCGGTTTTTTACCGGTACATGTTGCAGACATTCCACATCCTGCACAATCACCAGTGATACATCCGGATGGTTTTGCAAGTGGCTTGCCTTTTGCTTCCATCTTAGCTCTCACGATATTCATAATCGCCACAAGGCAGGCAAGTACAAGGAATGCACCAGGTGCCATAACGAAGATTGTGATTGGTGTGAACCAGCTTAAAGAAAGAACCTGTGCGCCAAAAATCTGTCCTGCACCGAGCAATTCACGGAACAGACCGATCAGTGTCAGGCCAAGTGTAAATCCAAGTCCCATACCAAGTCCATCGAAGATAGAAGGAACAACCGGATTCTTGGAAGCATAACTTTCTGCACGTCCTAAGATGATACAGTTTACAACGATCAGAGGAATATACACACCCAGAGAGTCAGAAAGACTTGGTGTATAAGCCTGCATCATAAACTGTACAACTGTAACGAGTGAAGCAACGATCACAATGTAAGCCGGCATACGCACACCGTTTGGAATGACCTTACGGAACGCTGAGATCAATAAGTTGGACAATACCAATACTACAGTTGTAGAAAGCCCCATACCAAGTCCGTTGATAGCAGATGATGTAACCGCCAAAGTAGGACACATTCCAAGCATCAGAACGAAGGTCGGGTTTTCTTTGATAATACCGTTATATAAACGTTCTACATTTTTGTTCATTAGTTTGTACCTCCTAATACATTCTGGAAGTATGCGATGCAGGCATTCACACCGTTTGCCATAGCTTTGGATGTGATCGTTGCACCTGAGATAGATTCGATCTCACTGTCAGAAGAAGGTGCTGCTTTTACAACAGTGAAAGAATCAACGTTCTTTCCTTCGAACTGGCTATAGAAAGCTTCTTCCTGTGCTTTCATACCAAGTCCAGGTGTTTCTGCGATATTTGTAATAGAATAGCCATTTACAGTGCCATCATTCTGGATACCAACAGAGAAGGTAATACTTGCCTGGCTGGCGTCTTTTGCTGTAACGGTCAAAACATAACCGATCACATTGCCGCTTGCATCGAGTGCTGTATTCACACTGTCGATCTGGTCAGAAAAACCTTTTTCTGTCATGAGTGCTGCTGCTGCGTCTGCATCAAAATCACTGTATTCCTCAAAAGATGCTGCATCTTCAAATACCTGTTTGTAGGCAGCCTGTGTTTTTTCGTAATTTACCTGATCAATGGAAGGTTTGGTAATTCCATAGACAACTCCTAGGATCAAACCAAGAACGACTGTAAATGCGAATAAAACCAAAGCGTCATGTACGATCTTTTTATTCATAATTTACTTTGCCTCCTTTTCAGGTTTTGTTTTCACAACACCAAAAGCGTTTGGTACTGTGTATTTCTCGATCATAGGAACTAAAAGGTTGCTTAAGATGATTGCAAAAGAAACTCCCTCTGCATTGGCTCCGAAGCAGCGGAACAGTCCTGTAAAAATACCACAGCAGATACCAAAAATGATCTGTCCTCTTGGTGTGATTGGAGATGTAACATAGTCTGTCGCCATGAAGAATGCACCAAGCATTAATCCACCGCCGCAGAGCTGTGCTGTCACATAGTTCATGTCAAATCCATGTCCACCAAACAGCAGAATGAATACAACAAATGTAATAATATAGGAAGCCGGGATTCTAAGGTCGATAACGCCCATTAAAATCAGGAAAATAGCTCCAATTAAAATTGCGATTGCAGATGTCTCACCGATCGTACCTGCTGTCTTACCGATCAGCATGCTCATGGTGTTCACTGCTTCCCCATTTCTCATCTGTGCAAGTGGTGTTGCTCCTGAGTATGCGCCTACAGTGAAGTTTGTCATATCCGCTGCAAATGCGATCAGTAAGAAACATCTTGCTCCGAGAGCCGGGTTCATGAAGTTCTGTCCAAGTCCACCGAACATCATCTTAACAATGACGATTGCGAACACACCGCCGATGACTGCTTCCCACCAAGGAAGGGATGCCGGAAGGTTTAATGCAAGAAGTAAACCTGTTACAACGGCACTTAAATCATTGATGCTGTTCTTTTTATGTACGATCTTGTTGAAGATCCATTCGGAAGCTACACAGCTTGCGATAGTTACTAAAATTAAAATTAACGCTCTGATACCAAAGTTATAAATACCAAACAAACTGGTTGGCAGTAATGCCATGATCACATAAAGCATAATTTTGCTTGTTGTGTCTTTCGAGCGTACGTGTGGTGATGATGAAACATGATATAAATCACTCACGGGATCCACCTCTTTCTTCGTATTTTTTTCACAATAAAATCTTATAAAACTCTCTTTATTGTCTGTTTATTTTTTTCTCTTTGCTGCAAGAACCTGTTTTTTCATGGTCTTGATGGACTGTGCCAACTGACGTTTTGCAGGACATGCGAAACTACAGCTTCCGCACTCGATACATTCCAGTCCATGCCATTTTTCAAACTCATCTGCTACACCATGATCTGCCATCTTTGCAAGTCTGGATGGGACCAACTGTTCCGGACACGCTTCCACGCAACGTCCACAGTTAATACATGGAGATGGTTCTGCTTTTGCAACTTCATCCTCTGCCAAACACAACAGGGAAGAAGATGTCTTGGTTGTCGGGATATCTAAGGAGAACATAGAGAATCCCATCATAGGTCCACCGGAGATAATCTTCTCTGGCTGTACTTTGAATCCACCGGCAGCTTCTACTAATTCTGCATAGTTGGTTCCAATGTAATATAAGAAGTTTCCAGGATTTGCAACCGCATCACCTGTGATTGTTGATACACGGTTCATAACTGGTTTTCCTAATTTTACTGCATTGTAGATTGCAATGATTGTCTCTACGTTATCTACGATACATCCTGCATCAGCAGGTAACATTTTGGAGTTGATTGCTCTTCCTGTAACAGCGTAGATCAACTGACGCTCACCACCCTGTGGGTACTTTGTCTGTAATGGACAGACTTCCATACGTGGTTCGTCTTTGGTTAACTCCTGTAATTTTGCGATACAGTCCGGTTTATTATTTTCAACACCGAACACACCTTTTGCTTTATCAAAGATCTGTAAAATAATCTTCATTCCGGCAACTAACTCTTCCGGATTTTCAAGCATTCTGCGATAGTCAGCCGTCAGATATGGCTCACACTCTGCGCAGTTTGCGATAATGTACTCAATCTTCTCCGGCTCCTTTGGAGAGAGTTTTACATGAGTTGGGAAACCGGCACCACCCATTCCGACAACGCCTGCTTCTTTTACTTTGTTAATGATTTCTTCCTTGGAAAGAGCTGTCACATCCTCACATGGAGTGAACTCAGCTTCCTTATACTCTCCATCATTCTCAATGACAATGGAATTCACCATATCTCCAACCGCTACACGGCGTGGTTCAATGGCTTTTACGGTACCGGATACAGATGCGTAGATTGGAGAAGAAACAAAACCTCCTGCTTCTGCAATCTTCTGACCTCTTAATACGGTATCACCTTTCGCTACAATTGGATTTGCTGGTGCGCCGATATGCTGGGATACCGGATAAACCAGATCGCCCTTAGGTAAAACTTCCTTGATTGGCTGATCTTTTGCCAGTTCCTTTCCTTCATAAGGATGGACGCCACCTTTAAATGTCTTTAAACCCATTTTTGTGCCCCGCTTTCTCTTATTTAGTATTATATTTTGCGCTAGAATCACAAAATATCATCAGCATGATTATAACACAGCTCTCTCATATGAAATATGTTTTTTTTGTATTTTTTTTAGAACCTTTTGACAAGTTTTTAACAATAATATACATATTTTTTAGAATATATAAATAATTTTTACATAATAAAATCTATGTATTCTTTTTGCCGGATATGGTAAACTGTGGTGGAAAACACGATAAAGGAAACGATATACCTATGAAAATCTGGAACAAAACACACCATCTTACCGATACAAATTTAATTTTAAATGAAACATTCACAGAAGACGCATTTTTCTTTGATATTGAAACGACCGGTTTCTCTCCCGCCTATACTTTCCTCTACCTGATAGGCTGTGCGCACCGTGTGGGTGACAATTTTATCATCACACAGTATTTCGCCGAGACAAAAGAGGAGGAATGCGCGATTCTCTCTGCCTTTCTGCAGGAACTCTGCCACTATCAGACCGTCATCTCCTTCAACGGACTTGGATTTGATATTCCTTATTTAAAAAAGAAATGTGAAAAATATGGTCTTACACACCCTTTTGACGAAAAAGACTATATTGATATTTATAAAGAAGTTTCTGGCTTAAAATTTTTGCTCAAACTGCCAGACTACAAACAGAAAACTATAGAACGTTTCCTTGGTCTCTCCAGAAATGATACTTTTTCCGGAGGTGAACTGATCGAAGTTTACCAGAATTATTTAAAAACTCCCGATGAGCAGGCAATATTCTTTCTGAAACAGCACAATTACGAAGATGTGCTTGGCATGACCGGACTGATTGCTATCCGCAGTTACAGAAAGCTTTTTGACGGGGCTTTTACTGTGAATTCGACAGAAACAAATATTTACAAAGACTGCAATGGCATCCCTCAGAAGGAGCTGATTCTCACGCTGCAAAACCAATACCCGATCCCACAGCGTGTCTCCTGCCAGACGGATGCATTTTATCTGATCTGTGATGGCATGCAGTCCAAATTGCGGATTCATCTGTTTGAGGGCACATTGAAGTTTTTCTTCGATCACCCGGAAGATTACTACTATCTTCCGGCAGAAGATATGGCAATCCACAAAAGTGTCGCCACCTATGTAGACAAAGATTTCCGTAAAAAAGCAACTGCCGACAACTGTTACACAAAAAAAGACGCTATCTTTGTTCCACAATACGAAACATTGATCACGCCTTTTTTCAAAGAATCAAACAAGGACAAGCTCACTTATTTTGAACTGACCCGGGAGTTTCTGGATTCTGATTCTCTTCTGCGCCAGTATACCAGTCATGTTTTCCGCCATTTTCTTGCCGCAAAACATTAGCTTTGCTCTGCAATACAGAAAAAGACGAAAAAACCTTTTGTGATGGTTTTTTCGCCTTTGTAATTCTATTATTCTTTTTCAAAGAAGAAAGATTTATCACGGACAAATCCAAGTTCCTTGTAATTCATAATCTGTTCTGTACTTCCGATAAAGAGAACTCCTCCCTTTGTCATGCACTGATTGAACTTTTTATAAATCTCATCCTTGGCTTCCTCGGTAAAGTAGATCACAACATTTCTACATACGATCAGATTACAGCCAGTCGGATATGGATCTTTCAGCAGATTGTGTTCTTTGAATTCCACCCTGCGTTTGATCTCATCTGAGATCTGATAGGATGTTCCAATTTTCTTGAAGTATTTATCCTTTAGATCCTTCGGAACATTCGCAATACTCTTCTCATTGTAGAGTCCCATTCTTGCTTTATCCAAAACCTGCTTGTCAATATCTGTAGCAATTACTTTGATATTAGCAAGTGGTATCTGTCTCGACAACGCCATAACTAGAGAATATGGTTCGTCTCCGGTAGAACATGCTGCACTCCAGACTTTCAGATTCTTTCCATAGGTTTTGATCAGTTTTGGGAATACCTCCCCCTCTAAGATCTTCCACTGCTCCGGATTACGATAAAATTCAGAGACATTGATGGTCAAAAAGTTGACGAACTGTTCGAATTTTTCCTTATCCTTTTTGATCAGGTCCACATATGCATCATAGGAAGAGATCCCATTCTTATTAATAAGCGTATCAATTCTACGACGCATCTGTTTTTCCTTATAACAGTTCAGATCGATCTTAGTTAACGCATATACATCTTTTTTGAATTTTTCATAATTATCAAGCATATTATTCCTCTGTATGAACTTCAGCAGCTTCTACAGCATCCTCTTCCGGTGCCTCTAAGGCTTTGATTGATAAGCTGATCTTCTTGTCATCTTCATTGAAATCTACCACTTTTGCTTCGATTTCCTGTCCGATCTTTAATACATCAGCCGGTTTTTCTACATGATCCTTGGAGATCTGGGAAACATGAAGTAATGCATCAACACCTGGAGCAAGCTCAACGAATGCACCAAAATCTGTCATTCTTGCAACTTTTCCTTTTACAATATTGCCAACTGCAAACTTCTCTGCTGCTCCGTTCCATGGATTCTCAGAAGGGAATTTCATGCTGAGTGCGATCTTTGTATCGTTGATATCTTTGATGAATACTTTTACAGTATCTCCAACATTAAATACTTTCTTAGGACTTTCTACTCTGCCCCAGGACATCTCAGAAATATGAAGTAATCCGTCTGCTCCACCTAAATCAATGAATGCACCGAAGTCTGTTACATTCTTAACAGTTCCTTCCATGACATCACCGACTTTGATCTTTGCAAACAGTTCTTTCTGCTGCTCTAATTTCTTCTCAACTAATAACTGTTTTCTGTCACCGATGATTCTTCTGCGTTTTGGATTGAACTCGCTGATCACGAACTGGATTTCCTGATCTTTGTATTTGGAAAGATCTTTCTCATAAGAATCAGATACAAGGCTTGCCGGGATGAATACTCTTGTCTCATCAACAACAACACATAAACCGCCATCTAATACCTGAGAAACTTTTGCTGTTAAAACTTCTTTGTTCTCGAAAGCTTCCTCTAATCTCTTGCTTCCTTTTTCAGCAGCGAGACGTTTGTAAGTTAAGAGAACCTGTCCCTCGCCATCGTTTACTTTTAATACTTTTGCTTCCATTGTATCACCAACAGAAACCATAGTTGTAAGATCTGCGTTAGACTCGTTTGTATACTCATTGCGAGTGATGATTCCGTCTGATTTGTATCCGATATTTAAAACGATCTCATCAGGTTTCACATCGATAACGGTACCTTCAACTACCTCTCCATTTCTTATTGTTTTAAATGATTCCTCCAACATTTGTTCAAAACTCATTTCTGACATTCTTTTGAACCTCCTCAATAATATTGTTTGGGGTAGATGCCCCTGCGGTAATACCTACGTTATCGGTGGATTTTAATCTGGTCAAATCAAGATCCTTTATTGTTTGTATATAGTAAGTATTTTCACATTCTTTTTTACAGATTTCAAATAACTTCTGCGTATTAGAACTAGCCCTGCCGCCAATGACGATCATGGCATCGACTTCTTTTGCAATATGTTCTGCTTCAGTCTGTCTTTCCTCTGTAGCATTGCAGATAGTATTTAAAACAATAATATCATAACCTTTTTCGTTCACAATTTCAACTAATTCTTGAAATTTATTGTAATTAAATGTCGTTTGTGATACAATACACACTTTTTTTTCGGATGAAAGCGTAAATTTTTCTGCCTCCTCACATGTTCCGATCACAGTTGTCTCCGTTGGATCAGACCATCCTTTAATGCCTTCCACTTCCGGATGTGTCTCATTTCCAATAATAATAATATGATATCCTTCTCTGCTGTACTGTTCCACAAGATGGTGGATCTTCAACACAAACGGACAGGTTGCATCTACGATCTCAAATCCCAGTGCCTTGATCTCATCATAGATTTTTCTCTCTACACCGTGTGATCTTATGATCACGGTTCCTTTTGGCCTGCCCTTTAATTCATCGGTCGAATGGATGACCTGCACACCTTTTTTTTCAAGATCTGCAACAACCTCTTCATTATGGATGATCGGTCCAAAGGTATAGATCGGTGTCTGATTTTTTTCTGCCTCTTTGTATACCGTTTCCACGGCTCTTTTTACGCCAAAACAAAAACCGGCACTTTTTGCTAAAATAATGTTCATAAATCATTCCTTATCTATTCGTTTTCTGATTCCTGCTTCTTTCAGCCGTTTTCCTGTTAACAGCCTTTTTTCTCTTCATAAATAGAGCGGATTGCCTCCACCACCTGATCGATATTCATCTCAGAAGAATCTACCAAAACCGCATCCTCTGCCTGTTTCAACGGAGAAGTCTCACGGTGCATATCCCGGTAATCACGGTCGATGATATCCTTCTCGATCTCATCAAAGTCACAGAAAACACCTTTTGCAGTCAATTCATCGTATCTTCTCTGCGCTCTTGTCTTAGAACTTGCGGTCAGATAAATCTTCACCTGCGCATTTGGAAGCACGCATGTTCCGATATCTCTTCCGTCCATGATAACGTCCGTGCTCTCTGCAAGCTTTCTCTGCTGTTCCACTAATTTGGTACGGACAACCGGATATACGCTTGTCGCAGAAGCCATATTACCGACTTCCTCCGTACGGATAAATCCGTTTACATTTTTACCATTTAAAATAACCTGCTGTTCATTATTTTCATAGGCAATGGTCACATCCACATTCGGACATGCTTCCGCAATTTTTGTTTCATCCGAAGAGGCGATTCCGTTTGTCAGGAAATAATATGCCATGGCACGGTACATCGCACCGGTATCTACATAGATAAAACCAAGCTCCTTTGCCAGTTTTTTTGCGATTGTACTTTTTCCAGCTCCGGCTGGCCCGTCGATTGCAATATTCATACTCATAATATATCCATTCCTCTCATTTTTATCTGTTTTTCATTACTGTTCACTCGTTCCAGTAACGATTTTTCTATTCCACACACATCCCGGCGAGATGTCCGGTAGACCATGCGATCTGGAGATTGAAACCACCTGTCACAGCATCTAAATCCAACACCTCTCCACAGAAATATAAATGTCTGACAAGTTTTGACTCCATCGTCGATGGATTCACCTCACTGACTTTGACACCGCCTTTTGTGATAATTGCCTCATTAAAATCACGCAGTCCATTTAACGTTAACGGAAAAGCCTTGATGAGCCGCACAAATTTCAGTCGCTCCTCTTTTGTGATCTCGTTTACTTTTTTATCCGGATCGATCCCGGATAATTCAATCATGACCGGGATCATTTTTGCCGGGAAAAGCTTTCCAATGGAATTTTTGAACTGTTTGTTCTTTGCTTCCTCAAAATCTTTCAACACACGCTTGTCTAACTGTTCTTCCGTCAATGCCGGCTTTAAGTCGATTTCCATTGCAAGAGGCTCTTTTGCGATATCCGGCCTGATCATCGCACTTGCAGTCAGAATCAATGGTCCGCTGACACCAAAATGCGTAAATAGCATTTCTCCGAATTCATCGTAAAGTACCTTCTTTCCACGGTAAATACGGACATTGACATTTTTTAAAGAAAGTCCCTGCATCTCCCTGACATAGTCTTCTTTTGCGTTAAACGGCACAAGGGAAGGTCTTATCTCCGTCACAGTATGTCCTGCCTCTTTTGCAAAGCGGTAGCCATCCCCGGTTGATCCTGTTGTCTGGTAGGAAAAGCCTCCGGTGGCAACGATCACGTCATCCGCCTGGATTTTCTCTCCGTCAGAAAGCCGCACACCAAATACCTTTTTGGATCCCTCTTCCCCGGAATCTTCATATAATAATGTGTCCACTTCACTGTGAAGTCTGATCTCCACCTGATCTTTTTTTAATACACGCTGCAGTGCTGCGATCACGTCCGAAGAATGATCTGAAACCGGGAAAATGCGGTTTCCGCGTTCATTTTTTACCGGCAGCCCAGCCTGTTCAAAAAAATCAATGACCATCTGGTTATCATATGCGTAAAATGCACTGTATAAAAACTTCCGATTGGTCATGACACTGTTAAAAAGTACATCCATATCACTGGAATTGGTAATATTACACCGGCCTTTTCCTGTGATAAAAAGCTTCTTTCCCAGTTTCTCATTTTTTTCCAATAATGTTACATGATGACCATTTTCTGCTGCAGCGATTGCCGCAAACATTCCGGCAGGTCCTCCGCCGATCACAACTACTCTACTCATTAAATTCGGTATCTCCTATTTTTCCATATCGCATTTTAATGGAGTCATCAATATAATTGATCTCATCACTCTCATATACCTGATATTCATCCCAGATATCTTCCAGCATCTCCAGCGTTTTTGCAACTTTTTTGCGGTTCTTCATGCAAAGTGCAACGATCAGCGCATTGATGACACTGAGCGGTGCTACCAGAGAATCCACGATCGAAGCCATATCACTGTCCGCAATCAGATTGCAGGAGGAATACAGATTCATCGGGGAATGTACACTGTCTGTCAATGTGATTACTTTTGCATTGCGGTTATTTGCAAATTCCATTGCCTTTAAAGTCCGCATGGAATAGCGTGGGAAACTGATCCCGATAATCACATCATCCTTTCCGATCCGGACCATCTGTTCAAAAATCTCACTGGAGCTGCTGGTCTGAAGTAAATGCACATTATCAAACATCAGGTTAAAATAGAATGCCATAAAGGATGCTAACGGCGCACAGCTCCGGATTCCAATAATATAAATGTGCTTTGCGTTTAAAATGGTATTCACTGCGATCTCAAATGCTTCCTGATCGATTTTCTCCAACGTGGTATTGATCTTGTCCGCATCCGAGTGCAGGACCGATTCCAATATTTTCGACTGACTGATTCTTCCATAGGTCACTTCCATACGCTGGATCGAATTCAGCTTGTTTCTCACAAGTTCTTCCAATGCATTCTGGAATTCCGGATACCCTTTGTATCCCAAATGTGTTGCAAAACGCACAACGGTTGATTCACTGACGCCAACTACTTCACCTAATCTGGCGGCTGTCAGAAAAACTGCTTTATCATAATTATCTGTGATATATGTAGCTAATAACTTTTGTCCCTTGCTTAATCTGCTGTAAGATTCATTAATACGATTACTCAGATCACGCGTATTACCCATAGTTCCCCATCCTGTTATCCAATTTCTGTCCGGCAGCTTTTACATAGTATCTGCTGCTTTCGGAACATTTTCAAAATTCCAACATTTTAATTATAGCAAATAGGAACTTTTTTGCAAGAAAAAAGAGGCTGAAAACCAGCCTCTTTTCTGTCCTGTCTTATACCGGATATGCTCCGTTCTTTGTATCTGCTACCGTTGCATCTACTTTTTTCTGCTGAGCTTCTCTGTATTTGAAGAAGTCTGTGGCAACCTGTGGGAATAAAGCATATGTTAATACATCTTCATCCTGCTGTTTCCACTGTTTCATCTCAGCTTCGATCTTGTCTAATTCAGGTTCAAGCAAGTCTGCATATCTGCATGTGATCGCATTCTTCTTATCCTCGCCAAGAACCTTGTCAACAACCTCTGGATTGAAAGGTTTTACAGTCTGACCATATTTTCCAAGTAAAACGTCTTTTGTCTCTTTTGTAGCAACTTTGTAACGTTCACCCATCAATACGTTAAATACTGCCTGCGTACCAACGATCTGTGAAGAAGGAGTTACAAGAGGCGGTTCACCAAGGTCTTTACGAACTCTTGGGATCTCCTTTAATACTTCTTCGTATTTATCCTCTGCATGCTGCTCTTTTAACTGGGAAACCATGTTGGATAACATACCACCTGGTACCTGGTATAATAAAGTCTTAATGTTAACGCCAAGTACTTTTGTATTCATCAGACCGCTCTCTAATGCTTCTTCTCTCATTGGTCTGAAGTAATCAGCGATCTCTGCCAGTAAATTCTGGTCTAAACCGGTATCAAATTCTGTTCCCTTGAATGCCTCAACCATAACTTCTGTTGCCGGCTGGCT
>ERZ780162.2398-NODE-2398-length-11893-cov-6.969336_pt1 | contig 11893 bp, 7 predicted proteins | sample MGYA00511474_ERZ780162 | MGnify/ENA primary metagenome ERZ780162 (study PRJEB29588, sample SAMEA2143633) | human gut metagenome | biome: human gut; feature: human-associated habitat; material: faeces | place: Denmark | collected 2008/2010 ...
GACCCCCTGCCGCAACGCGGTTTTCCGCCGTGCGGCCGAGCACCGCCGCGCGGTCGCGGGCGGCGGCATCCGCGCGGTAAGCTTCCCAACCCCGCTCGCTCGGATGATAGAAGCAGCCGCGCTCCAAGCCATCGGGAAGGTAGCGCTGCTCGACCCATCCTTCGGGGTAGTCGTGGGGATATTTGTAGGTTCCGTAGTTTTCGGATCCTGGGCGATGCCTATCGCGCAGGTAGTCGGGCACCTTGCGCGCAGGCCCATGCCGCACCTCGGCGAGCGCCGCATCGATTCCCGCCTCCGCGGCGTTGCTTTTCGGAGCGAGCGCTAGGTATATCGCCGCCTGTGCCAGGTTGATGCGGCATTCCGGGTATCCGATGACCTCGGCGGACTTGAACGCGGCTTCTGCTATGAGGAACGCTTGCGGGTCGGCGTTGCCCACGTCCTCCGACGCTTGGATCATCATGCGGCGCGCAATGAACTTCGGGTCTTCCCCACCGTCGATCATGCGCGCGAGCCAATAGAGCGCAGCATCAGGGTCGCTCCCGCGCATCGATTTAATGAACGCGGAGATGACGTCGTAGTGCATGTCTTTGTTCTTGTCGTAGGCGAGCGCGCGATGAGGCGTTGCGCGGCGCACGATATCGACGCTGATGAGAGCGGGCTTTTTGGGAGTGCCGGGCGCCACCATCTGCGAGGCGAGCTCGAGCGTGGTAAGCGAGGCGCGCCCATCGCCCCCGGCGAGCAGCACGATTGCGGAAAGGGCGTCGTCGGCAAGCGCATAGCGCCCGGCAAGCCCGCGCTCGTCGGCCAGCGCACGACGAACGAGCTGCGCGATTTCCCCATCGGTGAGCGAGTGAAGCTCAACCACACGGGAACGGCTGATGAGTGCTGAGTTCACTTCGAAGAACGGGTTCTCCGTGGTGGCTCCCACCAGCACGAGCACGCGGTTCTCCACCGCATGGAGCAGCGCGTCTTGCTGGCTGCGGTTGAAGCGATGGATCTCGTCGACGAACAGGATGGTTCGAAGGCCCTGCATCGTCAGGCGCTTTTCCGCGGCGCTGATCTCGCGGCGCAGGTCGGACACGGTGCCGCCGATGGCGGAGACTTCCACAAAGGTGGCTTTCGTGTGCTCGGCGATGACGTGCGCGAGCGAGGTCTTCCCCGTGCCCGCGGGCCCAAAGAGGATGACCGAGCTTAAGCTGTCTCCCTCGATGGCGCTGCGCAACCAGCTGCCGGGACCGACCGCGTCGATCTGCCCCACGACCTCGTCGAGCGTGCGCGGACGCATGCGCACCGCAAGAGGCGCCACTTCCGCGCAACGCTCGTTTTCCATTGCTGTGAATAAGGTTTCCATGGCGCGTATCATACCACGCGAACGTTTGTTTGCCCAGAGGCGAAGGAGGAGGAAAGAAATGGCCCGCCGGAAAGGGAGGTCCGACGGGCCCAAGGAGGGGATTAGACGGTCGGGGTTAGGACCGCCTGCTGCTTTCGAAAGAAGGCAACTGCAGGATTCTCGAAGGAAGGGGGAACCTTCTCACCTGCTACTTGCAGTATAACAACCACCCTTGAATCCCTTATGTTCGGCACGTGGGCATCTTATGAATCAACCAGGGCTTTTGTTACGAGTTCGTTTCTTTTAGCGACTCTGGTGCCAGCGCGGCGCGCGGGGGTCTGCGTGGCTTCGTTTCGCAGCCGTGACCATCGGACAAGCGCCAGGCGCACGGAGGGTCCTAGCACGCATACGCCGCCTTCGCCGCCTGACGAGCAAGCCCAGAGCGCGGGCCCCCGCTCGCGAAACTCCTCGTTGGGAAACAATCTGAGGTGATAGAATGCTGGTACTTGCTTATCGAAAGGAAAACCATGGCAGAAAAGAGCGGTTGCACCCAAATCATCATTATCGCCCTCGGAATCTGTCTCGGCCTCACGCTGTTCGGTCTCTGTGGCTAGGCAGCTCCGATTCATGATAAGGCGTCTTGGGCCGGCACTGTTCTCGTGGAGCAATCTGGTCCCTTTGCTTGCCACCCTCGTTTACCTCATCAACAGGTTCGCCTTCTCGCTGGATTGCGTTCTGCCGTACGAATTCGCCAACTATCACCTCGCCGACCTTTGCGGCGGCATCGTTTTCCCCGCTTACGTAAATGTCTTGACCAGGGTTGTTTCAGGCAGAGAGATCATTTGCGGCCTGGGGTCTTCCCTCCTTCTCTCGGCATTGTGCACAGTATGTTGGGAAGTCTTGGCTTCGTGCGTCCTGCATTTCGGCACCGCCGACCCCATCGACGCCCTCATGTACTTCCTCGGCGGGCTTGTCTATCTCGCTTTCTACAAGATTCTCCCGAGGGAGGGGAAGGCGGCCTAGCCGCGAACGCCTGCGATCCTGCCAGCCGGCGCGAATCCCACCATGCCAGCCACAAACCTTGCGCGACTTCTCAATGCGTGGTATAAAATTATTGGTGGCTAAAAGCTACCTCCAAGTGCCGGGGGAGTCCCCCGGCTATTTTTTTCAAAGCTGTAGGAGGCCCAGTGGCCAAGGAGCTCAGCATCTTTGTTGACGAGAGCGGTGACCGAGGCGGGAGGGCACGCTACTACCTACTCACTCTCGTTTTCCACGACCAAGCGAAGAGCATCGCCGACGCGGTCACGAGCTACGAAGCGAAGCTTGCAAGAGCCGATCTTCCCAACATCCCATTCCATTCCGAGCCCCTCATAAACGGCCACAAGGATTATGCCAACCTTGACATGTCGCAGCGCAAAGCCATGCTCGCCTTCTTCTCGTCGTTCGTTCGCAAACTGCCCATCCTCTACACGACGTTCGTCTACCGCCGAAGCGAATTCGCCGACCTTGGCAAGCTCACGGAGCGCATGAGACGCGATATCTCGGAAGTCCTGCTCAACCATCTGGGCTTCTTCCAGTCGTTCGACGACGTGAAGGTCTATTACGACAACGGCCAGGACATCGTGAAGCAGGCGCTCGACCGTTCCGTAAGTCAAATCCTCTCCAAAGGCGTGGTGCAGCGGCGCAAGACATCGATGACCGACTACCGACTCGAGCAGGTCGCCGATTACCTCTGCACAATAGAGCTGGCTCTAGTCAAGTATGAGGCCAAGGAGGGCAGCGAAACATACAACAAGTTCTTCGGCGGCATAGGCCCTTTCAAAAAGAACTGGCTCAAGCAAGCCCGCAGCAAGCGGATGCGGCAAACCAGCTAGTCGCCGCCTCAGCCAGGCGATAGCTTGGTCCCCTTCGCTTAAATCTCGGAACATCCGGAAAAACTTGATTACCAGTCAGATTGACGCTGCTCCAAAACACGCTGACCTCGGTTCACCGCTGCGTCAACGTTTGATTACCAGTCAGATTGACACTGCTCCAAAACTTCGGTGTCGGCTCTTTGAACGTGAGCAGGTTTGATTACCAGTCAGATTGACACTGCTCCAAAACTCGCCGCGGTTGCGCATGGGGACGCGGATCGTTTGATTACCAGTCAGATTGACACTGCTCCAAAACCAGGAGCAGACAGAGCAGCAGGTCAACAACGTTTGATTACCAGTCAGATTGACACTGCTCCAAAACGGAGCCGCCGCTTTGAACGCCGTATACCCGTTTGATTACCAGTCAGATTGACACTGCTCCAAAACCCGCTGCCCGTCGCGCCGCACTTGACGTTGGTTTGATTACCAGTCAGATTGACACTGCTCCAAAACAGCGTGATAGAATCGACGAAATCGACTGTAGTTTGATTACCAGTCAGATTGACACTGCTCCAAAACTACGTGCTCCGTCAGTAAGCAAACGCCTTCGTTTGATTACCAGTCAGATTGACACTGCTCCAAAACTAGCCGTTGCGCCCCTGCTTCTTAACAACAGTTTGATTACCAGTCAGATTGACACTGCTCCAAAACGAACGATGCAATCATAGTTGACCAACGCGGTTTGATTACCAGTCAGATTGACACTGCTCCAAAACGCGCAAGATACTTTGCGTCGTTAATGAAATGTTTGATTACCAGTCAGATTGACACTGCTCCAAAACCAAACACCGAGGTAGACGCTAGTTTCTTCTGTTTGATTACCAGTCAGATTGACACTGCTCCAAAACTTATGGGTACGCTCTTCATGGTGGTCGGCGGTTTGATTACCAGTCAGATTGACACTGCTCCAAAACGGAGGTAGCTGTTTGGGGATATCCCAGCTGTTTGATTACCAGTCAGATTGACACTGCTCCAAAACCATTGGAACAAATTCCCCCACTGCGGAGGGGACGGACAACCTGACCAGACAAGTCTCAATGCTCAAGAAAATGCAGGTCAACAATCATTTTTCGTTCATAATCATATACGTTTCCATCGCGTTTGTTCTCCAGAAGCAAAACCTTCATCTTCGAATAAAAAACGTGATCGAAAAGCACTTTGACCTCGTTATTCGTTAAAAAAGTTTTAACGTTGACAAACACGATGGTCTTTTTGCAGCCTGCGTCAAGAGCCAGAGAGATAAAGTTGAGTAAATTATCAAGGAGCGATTCATCGGCTCGACGCCAAACCCCAAAGCCTCTGAACTTCAGATAGCGCTTCAAATCCCATTCTAAACCAAACCCGTAGTCCGAGTTCATGCCGAACCCCAGTCCGAGCAGCTTTTCCGACAGCGATGAATCCATCGCCTCTATCGCGCGTCGCAAGTCTTCGTCCTCCAGAAACTCTCGCTCGATACGCTTGAGAATCTCCCCCATCAATGCACGATCGTCCCACGGCAGGTCGAAAACGTTCGGAGCAACGAGCAACGCCGACGACGGCTTCACTTCTGCATCGCCCTCCCATAATGTAAACGGCTCCTGAGCCATCCTGCCCTCGAGCGATACGAGAGACTGGGCGACCCTCGCGAACAAAGCCCCGTTTTCCACTTGCAATGTCATCACAATTCCGGGCGAGATTTCAACTGAGTTCTCCAGCCCGCTCAGCACTAATTTCACAGGATCAAAAGCTCTTCCATAGTGTCAACTTCCTCATACGCCGGTCGGTCACCCGTAATGTAGTCCATCGTCGCAAACTGGCTCTCCGTCACTCTAAGAATCTGAACGAGCCCCGCAGGTGGACGATTCTTCCGCACGCGAGCAATAGCGCTCCCCGCAGCAGCGTCATTTACTACCAGCTTCGCGTATACCGATTCCTGCAAAGGAAGAAACCCATCTTTCAGCAGGAACTTCCTGAATATCCTATAGTCTTTTCGCTGCTTCGCCGTAGCAACCGGCAGATCGAAAAACAGAACGAGTCGCATATATCGAACCCTCGCCTTCTCGCTCATACCACATCAAACGCTTCAATCTCGTCAACTGAAAGCCGCTTGTTCAAGGCGCAGAGGCAGTCCTGCACATACAGCCCGATGACCGATCCAACTCGGTATCTCCCTCCCCGATAAGGAATAGACTGATTGAGCATATCGATGAGAAGATACTTATCATGTTGTGAAAAATCCCCGTCGATGTTGTCAAACACGAGGCGATCAACAATGGGACGAAATGGCTCCATGAAATCGCAACTCAAGTTGAATTGATTGAATTCATTACGATGGCAAATACCACATTGAGTAAGGTATCCGCGAGCTACAATCTCGCGACTCACGGCGGAAAGGAGGATGCTATATCCATAGTTCAAAGCTGCGTTCACCGGCGTATCGTCATCTCGCGAAAACCCTTGGCCGAAAAGCGCTTGGAAGTAAATTCGCGCTGCGTGAGCCTCGCGATTAGTCGTATCTCCTGACCTCACCTCAGGAACAAGCTGTGCGAGCATGCTCCCCTCGTTTTCACATGCTCGCACATTGAGCAGCCTGCTTTGGTGCATAATCTTGTCCTTCACCACGCGCTGCCATACACGCTTTTTGATAGGCTCTCCCCATTCAACCTGCTCGGAAATTCGTTTGCTCGTATTATGCGAGCCGTAAAGCGGCAAATAGTGGCCGATAGGATTGCATTTCTCATCGGCCACTACAAACGATATCTTCTCCTTAGCAAGCTCTGCGAGCAGATACGCGCTAACATAAACCTGATTCGTTTGCAGCACGATAGACGTTATCTCGGAAAGATGGACCTTCGTCGTATCGTCTTCTTTGCGCACCACCAGATAGCCTCCCTTGTAGGAAAGCTTGCAGGGGCTCACAATGACGATATTTCTAAAGGCCAACGCGCGTCCTCCGCTCGAACATCCCCGTCACCGACTGATCGACAATGAAGAAATCGGTGTTAGGGTCATTGAGAAGCTTGTTATAGTTTGGATGTAAACAGCCCGAGTACTTTGACCCGCCTGCCAAAGACAAGTCGACCATATTGGCTGACCCATTTATTAAAGCGAGTATTCTGAGAACAATTTCCATCTTGCCATCCTCATCAAGCGAAAGATTATTGCTTTGAATATCATCGATCTTGATTTGATTCAGTAATCTATTGGCAAAACGTTTATGGCTCTTTATGCTGCGTAGTAATTCATCAGGGGAAACACTTACAGAATTACCGTAATGAGGCCCTTCTTCTTTCTTGGAGATAAACTCGCGCAGACAAGAGATCTCATCTCCCGAAAATGCAATTTGAACAGCATTTCTCATCTCTTTCTTCCCTGTAACGACAAACCGCTCTCCGTCAATCTCTATCAGCTGCTTCTTCAGGATCTTCGAACGCTGAATACGCACAAACTCGAGCTGCTCGCTCGTGGCCTGCTCGCGCGCATACTTTTCGAGTGCCCCTTCCTCACTCGCAATCCGCGACGCCAGCCACACGGGTACCTGGGAGAAACGGAACGCAAGGCGCCCCTTCTTGTCGCGTGCCTCATAAATGAAGAAGTATGCGAATTGCTGCCTCGAATAACCGCCATACACCTCGACAGGCAAATCGCTCTTCAAACGAAGCGAAAGCTTTCCGCCCATCTTTGGGTCACGCGGCGAATAGATTGTCGCATCCCAAAACGCACCTGAGTCTTCCATCGGCATGCGCGTGACGTGGCACTGGCGGTAATTCAGCACGCGACGAATGCCCTCAACCTCTTCGGCACCCTCCCACAGTTCACCAGTATCGGCGTCAACGAACGAACTCATAAAACGCCCAACCACGAATCCGCTCGAACCTGGTGCCCGACGAGTCTTTCTGAATTCTTCCGCCTGCTCCCGTACGTATTTTCTCATCGCACGCGTATAGAGAATGGGCTTGTCATACATGTCGGGGTACCACTTCCGAATAAAAAGACCCACCCTGCACGCCAAAAAGGCATCGTGCGCATGATGAAAATCATTTGCCTCGCGGCATTTCACAAACCCTGCCGCCTCGCGCAAATCATGAGACATGCTCGCCTTCACCGGAGTGATCTTCGTGTCAGGATACTTGGCGGAAAGAAGCGACTGGGCAAGCTTCACCATTTGGCTTGTCTCCACCAACTGACGAGCGATAAATCCGCGCATAGCGTTTTCGCCGACGTGCGTGCGCATGAGATTATTGAACTTCTTGTCGCCAATAAGCTTCGCATCATGCAAACTACGCCAATAGCCAGCCATGTTGCGACGGACACCGTCGTCAAGCAACATCGAATCCGTTTTACGCTGGTTGAATTCGCGAAGCACCAGCGCCTTGTTTTCGAAGCTATCGTCCTTGATATAGGATCGGGGGATAATATGGTCAACCTCGTACAGTCCAGCGTTCGAAAGCTGATTGATATCGATGGGCTTGCCCGAATACATGCATTTGCCTCGCTGCATAAAATACAGTGTGAGACGTTCGTCCAAATCGGTTGGACTGGCCGCCTGTATCTCCTTCCATATTTGAGGATCGTCCTTCTTAAAGGCAGCAAGCGCTTCTTTCAACTGATCGTAGCGACGGGCAGTGCGATGGCCCTTCTTGCCCATGTCGTCATCACGCGTGACCTCGATGAACACATTTGTCGGAGCATGACCTGCGATATGAGCAATCTCGTCGACAATGCGAATCGCCTGGTTGAGACTGCGACGAATTGCGGGCGACCCTGGAAGATCGTTCACGCCAAGCGCACTGCCAGCCTCGGCAAAGTACGCACGGTTAAATGAGTCGATCTTCTTTTGGAAACCCAGGTTATCGTCGCGAATCACTTCCATGAGTACCATCGTGCGACCACGTCGAATATCAGCATCCGGATCGCCTTCGCGCAGCACATCCATGATCGACTTCTCGCCAAGCTGCGTATCGACTTTAAGCCCCGTCAAGAACTTCTTCGACAAGCGACCCCACCCCGTGAAGCGTTTTTTGCAAATCTTCCTGATTTGTTCAGCGCTCAAACGGCCTTCACCTGCATCGCCATACTTTTCTCGCAGCTTCTCTTTCAGGATCGAACGATCTTCGAACAAGGTGTTCCATAGAATGATTTCTTCAACCATCGGATAATCGACTTTGGCAATTTCATCTGTTCCGAAGATATCCTTAGCGAAGAAAATGTAGGATCCGAGCTTAGATTCCAAACCTGTTTCGTTCTGCCCGCCCGACACCTTCGGAGAATGCGCATACCCGTTCTGAACGAGCCAATCTTCAATCCTCTTATTCGAAACCGTGCGCGTCTTGCGGAACAAGTCGCGCATCATCCCTTCACGCTGCTCGGCATCGAATCGCCGTTCTTCGTCGCCATCGGACGTCCAGCGCATACCGTTCAGTTCATTCAGAACGCAAAATTCCTCATAGAGAAGAGACGACTTCGGCAGCACGTCCTCGCCCTGCAAGTAAGTGCATATACCCGTCATCCGCGTGATGAATTTCTCGGCACTCGCGCCCTTGTCGATAACATCTTCCCAGTTCCAAGGCGTAATCGTCACACCTTCGGTCCCCGGCTTGCGTTCGGACCACGCGAAGCGGAGCTTTCCATGTGCGTCCTCACGCGCATTGCGCTGCGTAAGCGGCCCCACATAATACGGGATGCGGAAGGTGACCAGCGACAATAGCTTATCCTTCTCATTCGCGAGGGTCGGATAGAAGCGTCCTTGATTATCGAGGATCGCCTCCATCTCTTCGAGGTGCAGCTGATAACAGATGCTTCCGTTGTCGCTCGTTTTCAATCGACGAAGGAATCGCTGGTCATCGAAGGCGTCCATCATAGACTCGTAGCGCTCATCGTCCTCGGCGCCCGTGCCTACGAATAGCTTTTTTACTTCTTTGGCAAAGTCATCGTATGAAGTGACTCCAAGGTTGTAGCGCGTGTAGCCCTTAACACTAGCATCAAACTTGTCATAGCCGCCCTTATTCGGACAAAGCGGACCACGGAAGAAGTCGCCATACGACGCTGGCGCATATTCGCGAACCAGCAACTTCAGCATCCTCAAGTCTTTAGCATACTGATCGTACTTCGCAATCATATTTGCCGAAATTGATTCACCAGGAGCATAAGATAGCAACCCTTGGAGTACATATGCGGAGTAAACTCGTTGCAGCGACTCGAAAAGCACCTTGCCCTCATCAGGGCACACTTCAAGCAGCGCTTCTGATTCTTCGTCCTTCGAGAGCGATATCTTCGTTCCTTCAGTAGCGAAATCACCGAATATGTCTTTGAACTCAGCTTTCAAGCCAACCATAGCGCTAGCGAGCGCTTTCTTAAGCTTCTTATCAGCCTGCTTATCACCATCGCCAAAAGAAACTGGGAGTAGCTCCAAAAGATCAGCGGCGCGATCAGACGGACGCATGCCTCTCGCCGTAAGAACCGCAACGATATCTGCCTCTTTAAGTGCTCCGCAGTCACCTTCTTGACCTTCGCACCACTCTTTCAGCGCAGTGCAAAATTCCGAAACCGCATCATCGGGGTTGGCATTTTCCGAAGAAAGTTTCTGCCCTTCGCGCAAGAAGTTACCACGATGCTTCACTATGTTGTGAAGCGCCAAATAAACAAGACGGATATCAGCTTGCTCATCGGTTTCCATCAGCCATTTACGCAGATGATAGATAGTTGGAAACTTGTTATAGTAATCGACCTCGGTAAAATCGCTTCCGTTAAATAGTGGCCAGCGATAATCCGAGGTCGTCTTATTGGGGTCCGTATTTACGAGACGCGATTGGCGAAGACGCAGGAAGAAATCTGGGTCGACACGTTCAATTTCTTCCTGGAGTAGACTCTGCAGCAGGTCGAGTCGCCAACGACGTCGAACATAACGCCTTCGTTGCCCACGAGGGGTGCGTGCCTCGGCTGCCGTTTGAGCACTATCGAACAAACGGCTTCCCCATGTTGGTTGCTTTTTAAAGTGAAGAAGGTTGCCGTCTTCGTCCGTCACCGACCAGCCAACGGAGCCTGTTCCCATATCGAGACCAACGCTGTAGTCGCCCTTGAAATTCCGCAAATTCACGCCAACCACCCTTTCGGTTATGGTACAGTGACGTTGTCTCCGATTACCAGTCGGATCGACACTGCGAGTCAAAATACGGCTTTGCCAAAAATGCCTGCTTGCAGGCGCCACGTAGGTGGCAATCTGACTTGCCGAAAGCCCCATTTTCTGGGGCTTTCTTCATCTTAGGGTATTTTCACGTAACTCGCTATTACGAGCTGCTAATTATTCTCGAATCTCGCATGTTGCAAAGCTGGCTCAGCATGACATTTTTCGAGAGGGGGTCCTGCCGGAAATCGGGCGATTTGCCCCACCTGGGGGAGGCTGCCGCCGTTTACGGACGCTTACCATCACTTGAAAAGGTGCGCCCGCGGACGCTTGCCCGCGCCCGTAGACGCACCCCACCAGGGAAGACTGTCGCCGCCCGTGAACGCTTACCCCTGCTTGCGCTCGAAGAGCACGTTGTTGGTGTGCAGCCAGCTCTCGACCGTGCCAGTGTCGAAGCCATCTTCGGGGTCGACCACGAGCGCGTACATCTCCTCCTCGCGCAGCACCTCGTCGAGCGCGTCGGTCAGCTGAATCTCGCCACCCACGCCAGGCTTCACGTCGGCCAGAAGTTTCATGACGCGCGGGCTCAGCAGGTAGCGCCCGAACACGGCCAGGTTCGACGGCGCGTCCTCGAGCGCCGGCTTCTCCACGAGCGAATCGACTTTCCACACATCATCGGAAAGTTTCTCGCCAGCGATGATCCCGAAGCGATGCACCTGGTCATCGGGCACGGGCATGACCGCGATCACGCTCGCTCCGCCGTGCTCATCCGACACCTTCTGCATCGCGGGAAGCATCTGGTTGTCGGGCACGATCACGTCGCCTAGGAGCACGTAGAATGGCTCGCCCGCCGTCTTCTCGTGCGCGCACCAGATGGCATGCCCCAGCCCGAGCGGCTCCTCCTGGTACACGTAGCTCACATTGTAGTTGCCCACGCGCTCCACCTCGTCGGCGTAAGCATCCTTGCCGCGCGCGCGCAGCGTGGAGACCAGGTCGGGGTCGGGCGTGAAGTGGTCCTCAATCGCCTTCTTGGAGCGGCTGTTCACGATGACGACCTCGTCGGCCTTCGACGCCAAGCCCTCCTCCACCACGTACTGGATGACGGGGCGGTCGACCACGAGCAGCATCTCTTTCGGCTGCGCCTTCGTGGCGGGAAGGAAGCGCGTGCCCAAACCGGCAGCGGGAATAAGTGCCTTCATAGGAAACCTTTCTTCGTTCATAGAGAAGTTCCATACTCTGCCGTCCGGTGATCTCATAAAAATACTCTGTCTGCTTTTCCTTCTTCTGTTCCACACATGGAAGGAATCCATAGATTCGATTCTCAGTTATCATCCGGTCTTCGTAGATCTCCTCCCTCTTCTCTGCATCTGTCATGATCATATAATTACTGTTCAGATCTCTTTTGTATCTCACATCCATCATCTGTTTTTATTCCTCCCCTGATCTTATCATCCACCTGCTCCTGCGAATAACTTTGCACGGTCTTACCCTATATAACTTTTCTACTGTCTTAATCTCTATCTGAGCCGGAAGAAATCGACCTTTACC
>ERZ780162.2407-NODE-2407-length-11880-cov-4.162199_pt1 | contig 11880 bp, 10 predicted proteins | sample MGYA00511474_ERZ780162 | MGnify/ENA primary metagenome ERZ780162 (study PRJEB29588, sample SAMEA2143633) | human gut metagenome | biome: human gut; feature: human-associated habitat; material: faeces | place: Denmark | collected 2008/2010 ...
GCCAACGGCAGCTCGCCATGCGCGGCCCCGGTCTCTTCCTGCACCTCGTCGATGCTCTCCAGGTCCTCGGCCGCCGCGAGCTTACGGTACACGAGCACGCGCTGGTCCACCGCCGGCAGGTACTCCTCGGACAAGAAGTAATCGGCCGGCAGGTTAATGCCCACGCTCGCCGCCTCCACGCCAGCGTCGTCATCGCCGCGCGCCTCGGCCACTGCCTGGCCCAACATCTGCGTAAACAGGTCGAAGCCCACGCTCGACAGGTTGCCGTGCTGCTCGGCGCCCATAAGCGAGCCGGCACCACGGATCTCCAGGTCGCGCATGGCGATGCGCATGCCGCTGCCGAGCTCGGTGTGCTCGTCTAGCGCGGTCAGGCGCGCCTCGGCCTCCTCGGTCAGGTTCACATTGTCGGGGAACATGAAGTATGCGTAGGCCTGGACCGATGAGCGCCCGACGCGCCCCTTCAGCTGGTACATCTGTGCCAAGCCGAGGCGCTGGGCGTCCTCGATCACAAGCGTGTTCGTATGCGGATTGTCAATGCCGCTCTCGATGATGGTCGTCGCCACGAGCACGTCGAGCTCGCCTGCGCTGAAGTCCTCCATCACGCGCTCGAGCTCCTCGCGCGACATCTGCCCGTGCGCGACGCCGACGCGCGCCTCGCCCGCCGCCGCCTGCACGCGAGCCACGGCATCCTCGATCGAATGGACGCGGTTGCTCACGTAGTACACCTGGCCGCCGCGCGCAAGCTCGCGCCTGATCGCGCCGGAGACGATGTCGGGGTCCCATTCCCCCACATGGACCTCAACCGGCCTGCGATCACCCGGCGGCGTCAAGATCAGGCTCATATCGCGCACGCCCGACAGCGACATCTGCATGGTGCGTGGAATCGGCGTTGCCGAAAGCGTCAGGACGTCGATCGACTCGCGCAGGTTTTTCATCTGCTCCTTGTGGCCCACGCCGAAGCGCTGCTCCTCGTCGATGATCACCAGTCCCAAGTCGTACGGGTTCACATCACGCGAGAGGAGCCGATGCGTGCCGACGAGCACCGACACGCTGCCGTCGGCGAACCCCGCCAGCGCCCGCGATTGCTCAGCCGGCGTACGGAAGCGCGAGAGCACCTCGACCATCACGCCGAAGGGCGCGAAGCGATCGTGGAAGTTCGCGAAATGCTGTTGCGCTAGGATTGTTGTCGGGCAGAGGACCATGACCTGCTTGCCGTCCTGCGTCGCCTTGAAGGCTGCGCGCAAGGCGACCTCCGTCTTCCCGAAACCGACGTCGCCGCAGATGAGACGGTCCATTGGGCGCGAGCTTTGCATGTCCGCCTTCACATCGTCGATAGCCGCGAGCTGATCGGGCGTCTCCTCGTAGGGGAACGACTCCTCCATCTCGCGCTGCGCTGCGGTATCCGGGCCGAAGCTGAAACCCTGCGTCGCCGCGCGGCGCGCGTACACGTCGACCAAATCGAACGCGAGCTTTTTGGTCGCCTTGCGCGCCTTCGCAGTCGCGCGCGACCAATCCGAAGTGTTCAGCCTGGTGAGGCGCGGGCTTGCCCCTTCGGGACCCACATAGCGCGTCACGCGGTCAAGCTGCTCGACCGGAACGAACAGCTTATCGCCTTCCGCATACTTCAAAAGCAGGTAGTCGCGCTCCGTGCCGTCGATCTCGCGCCTTACGAGGTCCTCGAAGAAGGCGACGCCGTGGGCAGCGTGGACCACGTAGTCGCCCGGCTTATAGGGGAAAGTCACCTCCGTGATGTCGGTCCGCCTGCGGGCGCGGGCCGTCGTCTGGGTGCCCTGGGTGTCGGAGAGCGCCACGATCGCGAGCTTCGCCTTCGGGAAGATCATTCCCAAGGGGACGTCGATATCGACAACATTAACGACTGACCTGCGAAGACGACGCTTCGCCGACCCGTCACCCGAAAGGCCGTCCGACTCCGAGAAGTTCGCGTCGAGCGCCTCCTGGAAAGCAATGCCGCTATCGACGAGCGCGAGCTCGATGTCGTGGCGCGCGCGTGGCTCCGGCGCGCAAAGGGCCACCGTGTTGCCCCCTTCGACGAGGCTCACCAAGCGACCGAACAGCTTGTCGGGATGCCCGGCGACTTCGACCCGCTTCACGGGAAGCTCGACGTCAATCGTGCCGCCGACGCGCATGATCGACACGTACGTCGCGCGAACGCCCCTGCCGAAGTCGAGCGCGGTCGGCCCGGCGTAGAGCCCCGCCGCGGGAATCTTCGTCCCCTTCGCGCGCGCCTCTATTTCCTCGTAGGCGTGCGTCGCATCGTCGAAAAGCGAGCGCGGCTCGATAAGGCACGTCATCGTATCGGGGCCCGCCCATGCACCGAGCGTCACCGGCTTATCGTAAAGATACGGGAGCAGCGCGTCGGCGCCCTCGAAGCGAAGCCCGCCATCGAGCTTCTCGAGCATGTCGCGCAAAACCGCGTTCGATTTCGCGGGCGCCGCGATCTTCTTGCGCGCGCGGGCAATCGTCTCCGCTGAACAGGAGTACTCTCGCACCGGGTATATCTCGACACGCGAAAGTGGGGAGATGGTCTGCCCCGTCGAGGGGACGATGCGCCTGATCTCGTCCACTTCGTCTCCGAATAAATCGATGCGCACGGGATACGTGAGGTTACCAGGGAAGACGTCGATCGTGCCTCCATGCACGGCGAAGGTGCCCGGCCCGTCGAGCTCGCCCGTGTTCGCGTAGCCGCGATCCTCGAGCGCGCGGGCCACGTCCTCGAAAGTCTCGACGCAGCAGCGCTCGCGCATCGCGCTTGGAAGCGCCGCCTCGCCTTCCCGCGCCGTATCGGCAAGCTCGACACCCGCCTCGAACACGAGGGGCGCCGCCACAAGGCTGTCTTTCGGCGGCATCATCCTGATGAGCGCACGGGCGCTCGCCACGACGACGCGCGGCCTGCCGCATGCAAGCGAGAAGGCGGCCTCCATACGGCGGGCGACCTTGCGGGCATCGGGCGTTTTCGGGGAGAAGGGGGTATCGGAGCGCTCGGGGAACAGCAGCACGCGATCCTCCCCCAAATACGCTGCCATATTGCGAGCGAAGGCAATAGCGGCATCCTCACCTGCGACGACGACGAGCGTCGGGCGTGGCGAGCGAGAGAACTGAGCGCTCGCGAGGAAGGGACGCGCAGATGACGCGACTCCGAGCGTCGCATCGGTTCCCGCGTCGAGCTTTCCCCAAAAGTCATCTAACGCGCCCGATTTCTCGAGCACGAACGTCAGCGAATCGATGAGCATGCGCGTCCTTCCAAGCATCTGCGGGGCGAAACAGCCCGCAGACAGCACAAAGAGCCGCATCGCGCACCTTTATGCGGGGAAACGCGAATACGGCTTCAACTTTGATATTGTTCCCAACAGGGAGTTTTCCAAGAGCAAGTGTATCACAGCGGGCCTTCGCACCCCAACCGCCCATGCCCGCATCTCCCAAACCATCACGATGATTCAAAAAAGTACACGCTTCGTGCCAGAATTCGGGTTCTGGCGTGCACTCATTCCCTCGAACCCCGAAGAAGTCGCTATACTTTCAGCGGAGAGGAAAGGATGAGCCATGCCCCGAGAGACCGTCGCCGCGAAACGCGAGCGAGCCATCGAGATCGCCCGCCGAATGAATGAGCGCTACCCCAAGGCGGAATGCGCTCTGCATTACGATGGTAACCCATTTCGCCTGGTTATCGCCGTGTTGCTTTCAGCACAAACGACCGACAAAGGCGTGAACAAGGTGACACCCGCGCTCTGGAAGCGCTACCCCACCCCTGCCGACCTTGCGTCGGCCGACGTCACCGACGTCGAAGAGATCATCCGCGCCATCGGCTTCTATCGCACGAAGGCCGCGAATTGCGTGAAGTGCGCCCAGCTGGTGGTCTCAGAGTACGGTGGAGAAGTCCCGCGAGATATCGACGAGCTGCAAAAGCTTCCCGGCGTGGGAAGGAAAACCGCGAACGTCGTGCTCAACGAGGCATTCGGAATCGTCGAAGGCATCGCCGTGGACACGCACGTCTTTCGGATCGCGCACAAGCTGAAGCTCGTCGGCCCCCCGGCCGACACGCCCGCGAAAACGGAAACCGCCCTGCTCAAGCTCTACCCGCGCGACTTATGGGGGCCGATCAACCATCAATGGGTGCTCTTCGGGCGTGAAACGTGCATCGCGCGGCGGCCAAAATGCGAGGAGTGCTTCCTTGCCGACCTGTGCCCGAGCTGCGGCAAGAAATAACGCTTAAAGAAAGCGCTCCCGCGAGCGAAGGCGCCTTCGCTCGCCGCCTTCGCCTACCACATGCAGCCCACCGCCAAGCACCGCTCAAACGCCCAAATTAACGTCGTCACAAGGCAGTTGAGTCGCGCGCCGACGCAAACCTCACGGGAAAGGTCGCCTCACGGCAGTCGCAACGTGCATTCCCCCCACAAACATCTATCGAACGTTGCCGTACGCGAGGGCAAGCTCCTCGGGCGACGCCCCCTTCACATAACGCGAGCGGAGGCGCGCCATGTTTACCCACACCCGCAGGCGATTGACCTCCCCATCGGGAAAACGTCGCGCCGACGTGCGGATGCGATGCTTTGTCATACCAAGCGGCTCGCCGAGGCGCTTCAGGTTCAAGGCGAATTGGAAATCCTCCATAAGCGGCACATCGGGAAACATCCCTGCCTTAAAGAATAGCTCCCTCTCGATAAAGAGACCCTGATCGCCATACGAGATATGGCGGAACCTCACCCGCAGGTTCGACATCGCCTGGCACAGCATGAGCACCAGCGCCGCGTCTGCCCCCTCCTTGCCGCGTGATGCATGCTCGCGGTAGAGCTGCCGCGCCAAAACAGCGAGCGCCGCGAGCGCAAAGAGAATGAGCAGGGCTGTGAACAGCATCTTTGTACCACCAGTGAGCATACCGCCCACATAGGAGTACACAATCGTCGCCGAAAGCTGCCCAATACCCGTCGCGACCATGAAGCCCTTGAAAGACATCGAAGTCAAGCCTGCGAAGTAGCTCACGAAGTCGAACAGACGAACGGGAGCAGGCGCGCGATGAGCACGCTTTGGTCTCCATGCCGCTCGAAAAACCGCTCGATGGTCGCAAGTCCCGTTTTCGAGCACAGCTTCTCGACCGCTTCGCGCCCAAGCGACCGAGCAATCCAAAAGCAGGCCGCCACGACGACGACCGCGATGGCGATTCGCGATACCCAAGCGTTGCGCTTGGAAGCCATGTAATCCTACCTGGAGAAACTAGGCTTCGGTTGCGCCGGCCCAAGCCTTCATGCCGCCCTCGAGGGTGAACACGTTGTCCATGTTCGCGCCGATGGCGGAAAGCACGTTGGTACCAGCCTGGGCATAGGACTTGCCGGAGTAGCAGATGAGCACGAGCTTCTTGTCCGCACCGTTCTCGGAACCGGTAGCGTCCTTAAGGGCCGCCTTCATCGTGTCGACGCCGTTCTGGAAGTCGCCGCCCTTGCAAGCGTCCATGTCAGCCGCGATAGCGCCCTTGATGTGGCCCGCCTTGTAGTCATCGGCCTTGCGCAGGTCGATGAACACGTAGTCGGACGAATCAAGGTTAGCCTCGGCATCTGCCGGAGTATTATTTTGTACGAGATTGTCAGCCTTCAAGACGACGCAGAATCGCCATGACCTAAAGCCCACCCGTGTTCTGGGCATCGCGCGCAAGGCAGAAAGGCGCGAGTAGTTTGCCCGATAATACCCGTTGCAGAATGGGCATTCGGTTGGTAAGGCCGCGAAAAATGATATCATGCGGCACTCAAATAACGCAAATCCAACCTGCGCTATTCGGAAGCAAGCGGCCTCTTTTTCAGGTAGAAGCCGCGGCGATGCAACTCGGCGACGAGCGTTTCCACCAAAAGAGGGAGCGACGAGCGCACAGGCTCGGTCAAATCCATCGCATACTCGGAAGGGGACATGTTGGCAACCTGCATCCCCAAGCAATAGCCTTCGGCCTCGTACCCAAGAAGCGACGCAGCGTCAAAAAGGTCGACGAGCTTCAAATCATGCAGCGAGGCCATCGCCCCAGAATGCCTGGCCATGGCGTCGGGCGAGAAGCGGTACACCGTGCCCGGGGCATCGTCCGTGCCATCAACCGCATCGACCGTGATGATCACGTCGTAGCTCTCCACGTAGGGAAGCATGTCCAAGCTCATGCAACCGACGTCGAAAAGCCGCACGTTTTCAGGGACCTCGTAATCGCGCAGCACGGCATCGTACACGGCAGGCCCCACTCCCTCATCGAGCATAAGTCGGTTCCCCACGCAGAAAACGGCGGCTTTCTTCTCCCCCATACGTTTACGCCCCCAATCCCGGACGGATGACGAGGTTGTAGTAAGTCGCGGCAGCAATCATCACGCAGCCGACGATCACGGAAACGACAGCCCAGATCCTCTCGCGCGAGAGATACTTCTCGCGCGAGATACCGTGTTCTGCCGCACGATGCGCCGCAAACGGCTGGCTCACGATGGAAAAGGCCACCGTAGCCGCAGTCAGAAGCACGAACACAGTCACCGCGAACACAATGGAAAGCGCGCTTGGGGTCGCAAAAGCCGCGTAGAAGGTGTTGTCGGCGAAAAGCCAGATGGGGTAAAACAAAATGGCAGCCCACATACCGTGTGCCGGCCCCCAGATGGGCGGCAAGAAGAGCGCGCCAATGTTCACGCGCGGAACGCCCTTTAGGAACTTCTCTTCGCGGGCAATTTCCTCATCAGTGAGCTCACGTGCCATGACGACGCGCACCTCTCTCTACTCCGTCGGTTTCGAAACAATGGGATTGCGATGTGCAGCATATGCCTCGGTGCACGCGCTTTCGAAAAGTGCGCGCATCGCCTGCAAGCTGCGAAGATAAAAGGAGCCCGCTTTTGACGGCGGGCTCCCTCACGCTGCAAACGCCTAGTGCTTCTCGGACTCTCCGAGATCGTCCTCGCCCACGATGGTGTGGGTATCGGGGTCGTACACCAGTCCGCCATGCTCTTTCCAGAAGAACATGAGCTTGGTCGGGGCAATGCCTTCGATGTTCGCCAGGTAAACATGGATGAACATGAAGATGATGAAGATGTACATCATGAAGTAGTGGATGATGCGCATCGACATAAGGCCGCCAACGAGGTTCGTGCCAGCAGCGAAGAACGGCAGGTTCATCGTCGGCACCCACAGGCACATGCCGGTGTAGAACATCACGATGATGAGCACCGGAATGAACAGGTAGGAAATCTTCTGAGGAACGCCAAGCTTTGCTCCCAGCGGATGGTCCTTCTTCAGGAACAGGTAGTACTTGATCCAGATAAGACCCTGATGGCGGTTATCCTTCTGCGGCAGCCAGGTCTTGTAGTCCGTGACCTGCTTGCGCGTGCCGCCCGTCGGCGCCGTCTTCACGAAGAACGCGGCGATGATGCGGAACACGCAGTTCAGGAAAATCACGAAGCCGAAGAACACGTGCATGCCGCGCGCCAGGCTCTCGAAATAGGGCCAGAACGGGAAATGGATGCAGAAACCGGTGACAATCAGGACGATCATCGCGATAAGGTTGATCCAGTGGGTGATGACGAAAACGAGAGGATGCGCCTCACGGTAGTGTGCAAGATGTGCCATCCTACTTCACCCCCCAAGGACTCGTAACGGTTTCAAAATGCTTGCCCGTGGCAGGCTCGGTCACATGCACGGCGCAAGCGGTGCAGGGATCGAAGCTATGAACGGTGCGCAGCGCGTTGATCGGCTTCTTGATGTCGCCGACCGGCACGCCAATGAGCCCCTGCTCGAGCGGGCCGTACTCGCCCTTCTCGTTGTGAGGAGCGAGGTTCCACGTGGACGGAATGATAATCTGATAGCCCTGGATGCGGCCGTTTTCGACCTTCTCAGCATGGTAGAGTGCGCCGCGCGGTGCCTCCCAGAGACCCTCGCCCTCGCCGGAGATGCGGGCGGGCTCGCGGAAGTACTCGCTATCGCCGCTCTTCACAGCCTCGATGAGCTCATCCACCCATTCCTTCATGAGGCTTGCGATGTAGAGCGTCTCGACCTGGCGGATGCCGGTACGACCGAGCGTGGAGCCGAGCACATTCAGGTTGCCCGGCGCGCCGAGCGCCTCGAGCACCGCGTCGACGTGCTTCACGATGAAGGGCACGTTGCGCTTGTATGCAACGAGGATGCGAGAAAGCGAGCCCGCTTCCATCGGCTTGCCGTCGTAACCCGGGCACTTGACCCAGGAGTAACGGTCGTTGACCGTATCCGAGCCGTCCTTGTAGTACTCGGTGTACTCGGGCTCGGTGGTGTAGTCAGGAGACTGACGGGTTTCTTCGCCCTTGTACCAGGAATGGCCCACGTACTCGGCGATCTTCGAGGTGTCGACGTCCTCGAGCTTGAGGCCGTCCTGCAGGACGCCTGCCGGCATGTAGCGCTCATTCAAGAGCATGCTCTTGTTCTCGAACACACCCCAAGCGATGTAGCGACCGCAGCCCTTGCCCCAATTGAGAGCGTCCGTGTAGTACGGCGCGAGGGCGAGCACGTCGGGAAGCATGGTCGCTTCGACCCAGTTGTACAGCTCGTCGACAAGGTACTTCAGGTCATCGAGCTTGCTCGAGGTAGGAACGAACGCGGTGCCACCCGGAACGATGGTCATGACGTGGGGCATCTTGCCGCCGAGCAGAGCCGCAATCTCGGAAGCCTTCGCCTGCATCTTGAGAGCCTCAAGATAGTGCGCAGTGAGGATGAGGTCGAGTTCTGCGGGAAGCTTGTAGCCCGTGCCGTCCTCGGCATCGAACCAGTTGCCCGAGAAGATGGACAGCTGTCCGTTGTCGGCGAACTTGGAGAGACGCTCCTTCAAGGCGTACATATCGCTCGCGGTAGCGCATCCCTTGGCAGCCGCCAGATCGTACGCGTCGCCGACGTTCGCCTTCAAGGCGTTCAGCGGGTTCACGTAGTCAAGGCCGGCCAGGTTGTAGAACCACAGGATGTGGCTGTGCAGGAACTGGGCGCCCTCGATCAGGTTGCGGATGATGCGCGCGTTGTTGGAGATCTCGATGCCGTAAGCCTTCTCAGCGGCGATCGAGGAGGCGTGAGCATGGGAAACCGGGCAAACACCGCAGATGCGCTCGACGATCTGAGCCGCATCCTCGGGAGTGCGGTCCTTCACAACGAGCTCCACGCCGCGGAAGCAGCCGCCCGAGACCCACGCATCGGAGACCTTGCCGTTCTCGACTTCCATCTCGACGCGGAGATGGCCTTCGATACGGGTAATCGGGTCAATGATAGAACGGGTCATTTACTCCTGACCTCCTTCCGTATCGTTTTTCTTCATGTCGGGACGAACGCCGATAGTGTCGTAGAGGCGTTCTTTCTGGGTAAGATTGCCGGAATTCTCCTTGCAAGCCTGCGCCTTCTCCTCGTCGGTAAGGTCGTAGGTGCCGATGGAGTTCCCGGGATGGTTCTTATCCCACTTGCGGATGGTCTCGAAATCAGCACCGCCGTCCATGCGTCCGGTGGCCTTCATGCCGAAGCCATGCACGACGAGCGCCGCGGCAACGAGGCCGGTGAGCGTAAGAGCAATCGTGCCGGGCTGAACCATCCAGTCGCCGATGCGCAGGTCGCGATGGCGCTTGTAGAACGGGGTGTTCACCTCGACCCAGTTGTCGCCCGGGTCGTTGGGGTTCGCCTCGCAGCAACCGATGCAGGGAGAACCAGCCTGCACGCACCAACTGCGGCGGTTGTTCCACATCGTGATGCCGCACGTGGATTTCGTCTGCGGACCGCGGCAGCCGAGCGGATAGAGACAGTAACCCTTTGCCTCTTCTTCGGAGCCGAACTTGTAGACGAACTCGCCATTCTCGAAGTGGCCGCGGCGCTCGCAGTTGTCATGGATGGTCTGGCCGAAGATGCCCTCGGGCTTGTTATCGCTCGTGAGCTTGAGCTGCTTGCTGTCGAGCATGATCACGTCGACGAGCACGGAAACGAGCCACTCAGGGTTCGCCGGGCAGCCGGGGATGTTCACGACGGGAACCTCGATGCCGGACTTCTTCAGGAACTGCTCAACGCCGAGCGCATCGGAGGAGTTCGGGTGAGCGCCCATCCAGCCGCCGTTCACCGCGCAAGAGCCGAGCGCGACAACCGTCTTCGCGTTCTTGGCAGCCTCGATCAGATGCTCGGTGCCGGGCTTATCGGCGACGCGAAGCGCCTGGCCGCCCCAGCCCTCGAGCACAGCGCCCTCGTACACGAGAACGTAGTTGCCGGATTCGATCGTCTGCTCCTTGGCTTCCTCCATCGACCAACCGGCCGCCGCGGAAAGCGTCTCGGAGTAGTTGAGCGACAAAAGCTCGAGCACGACCTCTGCCGGATCGGGAGTCTCAACCTGAGCGAAGGACTCCGTGCAGCCTGTGCACGATGCGCCCTCGATCCAGATAACAGGATACAGGTTACCCTTAGTTGCACCGATAACGGAGTTTTCCAATGCGGAAGCAACGCGCGGAGCCGCAAGCTCGGAAAGTCCTGCTGCAACCGCGATCGTACCGCAAAGCTTCATGAAGCTGCGACGCGTAACCCCCCGCGCTTCGAGCATACCGGAAAACTCGGAAGCAGTAGCTTCGTTTACCATGTGCACACCTCCTCTTTCTCTCTCAAAAATCGATTACGGAGTGCCCGCGCATACCGATCCGTGCATGCGCGAACGTTCCTTGTATAAAACCTAGCCATTGTATGCGCATTATGTTGCGGAATAAACGCAGAGGGATGAAAAAATAGGTGCTTGTACCGAAAATGTTACGCCAATATCGCTATGTAACACCGATTATGCCTGCTCAAGCATTGTATTGCGTATCGCATGATTAACCGAGAATCAGCAAACGAAATAAACGCGGCCCAAAGATTGCGCAACGGGAAGACTCCCGTTCAAAGACTTTTTCAGGGAATATCGCCCTCTATCGAATGCGACCGCTACAATGTTTGCGCACGTGAAAACCGCTTCCAAGGAGTTTCCCACCCATGAAATCGCCCGACAACACCATTGCATTCCTCGGCCCAACCGGCACGTACTCTCACGAGGCGACGCTCGCCTTCGCGAAGCGCCTCGGCATCGAGAGCCCCGACTTTATCGAGTGCACCTCCTTCGACGAGGTCTTCGATTGCGTCGACCGCGGCCGCTGCGAGTTCGGTGTTGTCGCGAAGGAGAACTCCATCGAGGGGCCGGTTACCGCCACACTCGACGGTTTCGCGCTGAAAAGCACCTCTGTTATCTTGGGGGAAGAAGTCGTCGATATCCACCACTGCCTCGTCGTGAACCCCGACGCCAAGCTCGAGGACATCACCACCGTGGCGTCTCATGCGCAGGGGCTCGCCCAATGTCGCCGCTTCATGTCGGAGAAGCTCCCCAGCCGCACGACCGTGACCACATCGTCCACCGCCGAGAGCGCGCGCCTCGCGGCAGCTGATATCCATACGGCGGGCATCGCGAACGCCTTCGCCGCGGAAATCCACGGCGCGAAGGTTTACGCCCACGACATTGAGGACCACTTCGGCAACCAGACTGTCTTCGCGCTCATCGGTCGACAAGGACATGCGCCCGTGTTCACGGGGACGAAGTTCAAGACGTCGGTCGCGCTTTTCCTGAACATGGACCGCGCGGGCACGCTGAACATGATCCTGTCCGAGTTCGCCTATGCGGGCGTCAACCTGTCGCTCATCCAGTCGCGCCCGACCAAGCAGGCTCTCGGCGACTACATGTTCTTTATCGAGTTCGAGGGCAACGCCAACGAGCCCAACATCCAGACCGCGCTGAACTGCCTGCGTTTGAAGCTGCGCGAAGTGAAGGTGCTCGGAAGCTACCCCATCGGGTAGTAAGCAGATCGCGTCCCGATTTGTGGTGTATCAAGGGCCATCGCCGGAACCGCCGGCCAC
>ERZ780162.2408-NODE-2408-length-11877-cov-7.121215_pt1 | contig 11877 bp, 8 predicted proteins | sample MGYA00511474_ERZ780162 | MGnify/ENA primary metagenome ERZ780162 (study PRJEB29588, sample SAMEA2143633) | human gut metagenome | biome: human gut; feature: human-associated habitat; material: faeces | place: Denmark | collected 2008/2010 ...
TCCGAAAGCCGAAGTCCCGCGCCGCCAGAGCCTCGCCGCCGCGAATCCGTGGCCGAAGAAGAGAATGAAGTAAAAGATCCCTCCGGGCAGGCCGATCTCCGCGGGAATGGAGAGGTACATATTATGCGCGTGGTAGATGATGACGTTCGGATCGGCGATAAAATAATTGTACGCCGGATAGGCTTCAAAGTACGCGCCCCAGCCGACGCCGGTCAGGGGATGTTCCTCGATCATCATTTCCGTGCTGTCCCACAGGGCCACGCGGAGAAGGATGGATGTATCCTCTCCGGAAAAAAGGGACAGGAACCGCTCCGTGATCTGGCCGTGATACAGGAGGAGCACCGCCGGCACGGCAAGGAAGATCAGCCAGATCCGCCGGTCGTAGAGGAAGCCCAGCACGGCGGCCATGACGGCAAGGCTCACCCAGGCCCCGCGGGAATAGGTGAGAAGCAGACACAGGACGAGCGCCGCCGCGAAGCCAAGGATCATCCCCCTTTGTCCCTTATGCGTATCCAGCAGAGCAAAGGGCGTGAAGAGGCCGATCATCATGAGGAGGTAGCCTGCCAGGAGATTCGGATTTTCCAGTGTGGAATACATCCGGCGGTACAGGAGGGGGAAACGCTCCGGGTCCACCCAGTCCTGTGCGGCGATCTCCGCGGACATATGACCGATGTCAGCGAACTGCCACAGGCCGTAGGCGATCACGCACACCGCCGCCGCCGCGATGACCGCGAGCAGACCGCGCCGTTCCTTTTCCGTCCGGATATAGGAGACGATGAGCAGGTACATCGCGGCGTACATGCAGGGGAGGAAACACCAGTTGAAAAGAGAGAACGCCCGGTCCACGGAGAAAATGATGGACAGCGCGGAGCACGCAAAAAATCCCGCTGCCGCCAGCGGGAAAGGCCCCGTCCGCCATTCCCCCCGCCCGAAGCGGAGCCGCCGGTATACGGCAAGGACGGCCGCCGCCAGAAGGGGCACGTAGAGAAGGAACGCGTCGAGCGGCGTCAGGAAAACGGCCGCGTAGGTGAGATAGATGATGGCCTGCCGGGAATCGATCTTCCCCAGACTGCGAGAGGTCATGGGACGCCTCATTTCAGCAAATGTAAAGAAATGGAAAATGCTTTATCCATTATATAAGAAGGCCCTGAAAATAAGAAGGCCCTGAAGAAGAAATGCCGTGCCTGAACCCTTTGTTATTGACAGTTTCCCATAGGGGTGATACGATTTTTTCAATTACACTGATCCGTCCCGCGGGACGGCGCGGTCTTTCCGCATGGTTTTTCAAGGAGGTATGTACATGAAAAAAGCTCTGAAATGGCTCGCTCTCGCATCTGCGGGGCTCCTCGCGGCCGGCGTCATCTCCGGCTGCGGTTCTTCCGACAAGGCGGCTCCCGCCAAAGCAGACAGCGGCAAGGCGGTCACCCTCAAAGTCGGCGCGACGCCTGTGCCCCACGGCGAGATCCTCGCCGCTATCAAGGATGATCTGGCAAAGGACGGCGTCAATCTGGAAATCGTAGAATTCAACGACTACGTGCAGCCGAATCTGGCGCTGAACGACAAGGAGCTGGACGCGAACTATTTCCAGCACAAGCCGTACCTGGATGAATTCTGCAAAGACCGCGGCATCGAGCTCGTTTCCGCAGCGGGCATCCATCTGGAACCGATGTCCGTCTACTCCGCAAAGTATAAAGACCTGAAAGACCTGCCGGAAGGCGCGCACGTGGCGATCCCGAATGATCCCACCAACGGCGGCCGCGCGCTGCTGGTCCTCCAGTCCGCAGGCCTCCTGAAGCTCCGCGACGGCGCGCCCATCACGGCGACCCCGCAGGATATCGCGGAAAACCCGAAGAATCTCCAGATCTCCGAACTGGAAGCGCCGCAGCTTCCCCGCTCTCTGGAAGATACCGACGCGGCGGTCATCAACATCAATTTCGCGCTTCAGGCGAAACTGGATCCGTCTCAGGCCATCTTCACGGAAAGCAAGGATTCTCCCTATGTCAATATCGTCGCTGTCCGCAAGGGCGATGAAAATCGTCCGGAGATCCAGAAACTGGTGAAAGCGCTCGAAAGCCAGAAAGTCAAAGATTTCCTGAACGACAAGTACAAAGGCGCGATCATTGCCGCATTCTGATCCGCAGCAAAAAAAGCATCCCATCTGCAAAAGAGGGATGCTTTTTTATTGCCTTCCGTCAGTCAAATTCTTTTTCCTTCCCGGCGCTGATCGTGGTATGATCTCCCACCGGCACGGAGAAGCCCACTCTCGCCCGGCCGTCTGTGTCCTCGCCGCTTCTGTAGCGCGCGCGCAGGTCGCCGTGGATCTCGATGATGGGCTTTTTCTTTTCCTTATGCGGACCTTTCCATCCGTGAGCCGCCAGCTCCCGGCGGTAGCTCTTCGTCATCTTCCCCAGTTCTTCCCGATCGGCGTCGGTGAGATCCCGGCCGTTATCCATCAGGTCGATCATGACGCCCGCCAGTTCATACCGGCTCATGCCGGTGCGCCCTTCAAAGTACGTCGGCGGATACCCCGGCGACTTCTCTTCGCCGCACATCCGGACGACTGCCCGGTATTCCCAGGTATTCTCTCCCGCCGCCTCGAACGAATTGGGCGCGAACACATTGTACGCCGACGCGCTCCCCGCGAAAAAGAGAAGGAAGAACGCCGTCAGCGCAGCGGCTATCTCTTTCATGATCCGCACACCGTGTGCTCGATGACCCGGAGGAGCTCTTCCCGTCCGCGGTTATCCTGCGAGGAATAAGCGATGGGCGGATTTTCTCCGGGGAAAAGCTTCTGCACTTCCCGCAGATTCTTGGCGCGCTCGCCGCTGCCCAGTTTGTCCGCCTTTGTCCCGATGATCTGCAGGGGGATGCCGATCTCCCGCAGCCATTCATACGCCTTCCTGTCGATGGGAAGGCCGGGATGGCGCAGGTCCACCAGCAGGCACAGCAGGGCGAGCGAGGGAGAGGTCTTCACGTACTCCGCGATGAAATCCGACCAGGTGTCCTTATTCTGCTGCGCCGCCTTGGCGAAGCCGTACCCCGGCAGATCCACCAGGTACCAGTCCTGCCGCTCTTCTTCTCCGGCGTCATTCTTCCGCCGCGACTGGATGGAAAAATAATTGATGGTCCTCGTCTTGCCCGGCTCCCGGCTGACCAGCGCGAGGCGGCGCTGTCCGCAGAGAGAATTGATGAGTGACGATTTCCCCACATTGGAACGACCGAGAAAGGCGATCTCCGGTTTCCCGTCTCCCGCGTACTGGCTGCGCCCCACCGCGGAGCGCACATACGCCGAGGAGAAAATATGAAATTTCCCGATCTCTTTGACTTCAGCCATTTTCTTTCACCAACGCATGTTCCAATACCTGATCCATGTTTTTCACATAGACAAAATTCAATTTATCCCGCACGGATTCGGGCAGCTCGTCCAGATCCTTCTTGTTCTGCACCGGCAGGAGCACCTGCGTGATGCCGAACTGGTCGGCGGCGAGCACTTTTTCTTTCACTCCGCCGATGGGGAGCACTTCGCCGGACAGGGTGATCTCCCCGGTCATGGCGGTATCGCTCCGCACCTTCCGTTTCGTGAAAGCCGACGCCATGGCCGTCGCCATGGTGATGCCCGCCGACGGGCCGTCCTTCGGGATGGCTCCTTCCGGCAGGTGGATATGGATATCCAGCTTTTCATAGAAATCATCAGCCAGCCCCAGCGACTCCGCGCGGCTCCGCACATAGGTGTACGCCGCTTCCGCCGACTCTTTCATGACGTCGCCCAGCTGTCCCGTGAGGATCAGTTTGCCGTGGCCTTTGAGAGCCACCGCTTCTGTATCGAGCACTTCGCCGCCCGCCGCGGTCCACGCCAGCCCGTTCACCCGGCCCACCGCCGGCGGATGGCTTTCCGCCATGGGCAGGAATTTCACCGGCCCCAGGTAGTCTTCCAGCGTCTTCGCCGAGAGCGCCGGTACGGTATCGTCTTTCAAGACGATCTTCTTCGCCGATTTCCGGCAGAGCGCCGCGATGGTCCGCTCCAGTTCGCGCACCCCAGCCTCTCTCGTATAGCTGCGGATGATCCGCCGGAGGAGCGGCGCGGGAAAGCGGATATCTTCACCGGTCAGGCCGTTCCGTTCCCTCTGCCGCGGCACGAGATAGCGCTTTGCGATCTCCATTTTTTCCTCTTCCGTATAGCCGGAAAGGGAGATCACTTCCATGCGGTCCATGAGCGCCGGCGGGATCGTGGCAGCGCTGTTCGCCGTGGCGATGAAAAATACGTGGGACAGATCGAAGGGCATGTCCAGATAGTTGTCTGTAAAGGTCTTATTCTGCTCCGGATCGAGCGCCTCCAGCAGCGCCGAAGCGGGATCGCCGCGGAAATCGGACCCCACTTTGTCGATCTCGTCGAGAAGGATAACCGGATTCATGGACTTCGCCTGCGCCACTGCCTCAATGAAGCGGCCCGGCATCGCGCCGATGTAGGTGCGCCGGTGCCCGCGGATCTCCGCCTCATCGTGGATGCCGCCGAGGGCGATGCGGGCAAAGTTTCGGCCCATCGCCCGGGCGATCGACCGGGCCAGGCTCGTCTTGCCCACGCCGGGCGGTCCGATGAAGCAGAGGATGGAGCCTTTCGCGTTCGGCGCGAGGATCCGCACCGCCAGGTATTCCAGGATACGCTCCTTCACCTTTTTCAGGCCGTAATGATCCTCGTCGAGCATGCGCTGTGCTTTCGGCAGATCCAGATTGTCCTTCGTCTCCTCGCCCCAGGGCATGTCGAAGATCCAGTCCAGATAATTCCGGATCACCGCAGATTCCGCCATCATGGGAGGCATCGTCTCCAGACGGGAGATCTCCTTCTCCACCTTTTCCCGGATGTCTCCCGGAATGGCGCTCTTCTCCAGCTTCTCCCGGTACTCTTCCGCTTCTTCCTCCGACGTCATATGGTCGCCCAGCTGGTCATGGATGGTCTTGATCTTCTGACGGAGATAGTAGTCGTGCTGCTCCTTTTCCATGCGGCGCCGCACTTCTTCATTCAGCTTCGCTTCCATCGCGCCGATCTCCACTTCCGTATCGACCAGCACTTTCACCCGCTCGAGACGCTTTGTGATGTGGTTCTCTTCCAGCACGAGCTGCCGCTCCTTCGGCGCCACAAGAAGCTGCGAGGCGATGAAATCCGCCGTCTGTCCCGCGTCTTCCATGGCCTTCAGCTGATTCATGAGTTCGTCGGGCAGATTCTGCTTCGTCTCCGAGAGCCACCGGAAGAATCCTTTCAGGATCACCCGGCGGTACGCTTCCATCTCCACGTGCGCCCCCTGGATCTCTTCCACATCCCGGACAGCCGCCTGCAGGATGCCGTCTTTCCGCTCCATGGAAACGGCTTCTACGCGGGAGATGCCCTCCGCCAGCACGCGGATGATGCCGCCCGGCAGCTGGAGCATCTGCTTGATCTTGACTACTGTGCCCGTCTGGTACAGATCCTGCGGCGCCGGCGCTTCCGTCTCCGCGTCTTTCTGCATGAACATCGCCAGATACCGGTCCGCGTCCACTGCGCGGCGCACGGCGGCGGCCGACTCCTTCCGGCCGATATCCAGATTGACTGTCATATGGGGATACACCACCACATCCCGCAGCGGGACGACCGGCAGCGTCAGCATTTCTGTATGTTGATTTTCTAATTCACTCATAATGTTCCTCCGTTGTATTTGTATTGTAACACAGCGTGAATTACATATCTATCTCTATCAATTTCCTTCAAATTCTATTAATCTTTATTCGGTTCTATCATTCCAAATTAATAGGCAAGGGCCGTTCCGAAAAAACGAAAAAAAAGACTGTAATGGAATGGATCCACTACAGCCTTTTCTGAGCTTACTGCGCGGAGCTGTCTCCCGAAGAGGCTGCTTCTTCGCATTCGAGGAGCGGCTCTTTTCCGCTGAGCACGACATCCTCGGTAATTCTGCATGTCTTCACATTTTTCATGCCCGGCACTTCATACATGACCCGCTGCATGATCTTTTCAATGATCGCGCGGAGCCCGCGGGCGCCGGTATTTCTCTCGATGGCCTTCTTCGCGATGGCCCGGATCGCCGCTTCGTCAAATTCCAGATCCACGTGATCCATGGAAAGCAGCTTCTTGTACTGCTTCACGAGGGCGTTCTTCGGCTCCGTCAGGATGCGGACGAGAGCGTCCTCATCGAGCGGATGCAGGCTCACCACCACGGGGAGACGTCCGATAAATTCCGGGATAAGCCCGAATTTCAGGAGGTCTTCCGGCTGCACCTGCTGAAGGATCTCGCCCATGCGGCGTTCCTCTTTCCGATGGATATCCGCGCCGAATCCGATGGTGCTCTTCGTCATGCGCCGCGCGATCACCCGGTCGATGCCGACGAAAGCGCCGCCGCAGATAAAGAGGATATTGGACGTATCGATCTGGATCATTTCCTGATTCGGGTGCTTGCGCCCGCCCTGGGGCGGAACGCTCGCCACAGTGCCCTCAAGGATCTTGAGGAGCGCCTGCTGCACGCCTTCGCCGGATACGTCTCTCGTGATGGAGGGATTGTCCGATTTGCGGGCGATCTTATCGATCTCATCGATATAGATGATGCCCCGCTCCGCTTTCTCGATATCGTAATCCGCCGCCTGGATGAGCCGGAGGAGGATATTTTCCACATCCTCGCCCACATAGCCCGCTTCCGTAAGGCTCGTCGCGTCGGAAATGGCGAAAGGCACATCGAGGAAGCGCGCCAGCGTCTGCGCGAGGAGGGTCTTGCCGCTCCCCGTCGGCCCGAGCATGACGATATTCGATTTCTGGAGCTCCACATCGTCGCCGGAATTTTCCGACTGGATGCGTTTGTAATGATTGTATACCGCCACGGCAAGGGCGATCTTCGCGTCGTCCTGGCCGATGACGTACTGATCGAGATGCGCTTTGATCTCAGACGGCACGGGCAGTTCAAATTTCACTGCCTGCCGATGAGGATCATTCTTCATCTCTTCTTTCAGGATGTTCTGGCAGACTTCAATGCACTCATTGCAGATATAGACGCCCGGGCCGGCGATGAGTTTCTCCACTTCGTCGCCGGAGCGGCCGCAGAAGCTGCACACCGGAGGCATGCCGCGGTTATTATTTTCCACTGCTCCTCCTTATGCTTTCGCCAATTCATTGCGGGTCAGGATCTTGTCGATGAGCCCGTAGTCGAGCGCCTGCTGCGCTGTCATGAAGTTATCCCTCTCCGTATCCTGCCGGATCTTTTCGACCGGCTGGCCGCTGTGCGCGGAGAGGATGCCGTTCAGTTCTTCCCGGAGGCGGAGGATCTCTCTCGCGTGGATCTCGATCTCCGTCGCCTGGCCCTGCACGCCTCCAAGAGGCTGATGGATCATCACATTGGCATGGGGCAGAGCGTAGCGCTTGCCCGCCGCGCCGCTCGTGAGGAGCACCGCCGCCATGCTCGCGCAGGAACCGATACAGATGGTGGATACATCCGGCCGGATGTACTGCATCGTATCGTAGATCGCCATACCGGCGGTCACGACGCCGCCGGGGCTGTTGATATACAAATGAATGTCCTTATCCGGATTCTCCGCTTCCAGGAAAAGGAGCTGCGCGATGATCACATTTGCGGAGTGATCGTCGATCGGCCCGTCCAAGAAGATGATCCGGTCTTTCAGAAGACGGGAGTAAATGTCGTAGGAGCGTTCTCCGCGGGCCGTCTGTTCAACAACAATCGGTACATAAGCCATGAGATCAACCCCTTTCGCCTGAGGCTTATTCCTTATCGGCTTCTGCCGCTTCCGTCTCTTCCTTTTCGGCTTTCTTCGCCGCGGTCTTCTTCGCCGGAGCTTTTCTCGTTCTCTTCGGCTTTTCCGCCGGCGCTTCTTCCGCAGCCGGTGCTTCTTCCGCCGGAGCCGCTGCCGGAGATTCTTCAGCCTTGTCAGCCGCTTCTTCTTCTCTCTTTGCCGCGCCGTAAATGAAAGCCGCCGCTTTCTTGCGGGTAACGGATGCGATCAGCATGCCTACACGGTTTTCTTCTTTGATGATCTTGACGACGTCCTTCGGGTCAGCGCCGAACTGCTGCGCCATGCTGTATACTTCCATGGACAGGTCCTGGTCGGTGACTTTCAGATCTTCCTTCTCTGCGATAGCGGAGAGGACGAGGCTCTGACGGACGGTCTCCTTCGCGGTCGCTTCATAATCTTTGCGAAGATCCGCTTCGGTCTTATTGATGGTCTTCAGGTAATCTTCAAAAGTGGATTTATTCGCTTCGATATTCAGCTTCATTTCCTGAATCATTTCGTCGATACGCTGTTCCACCATTTCCTGCGGGATATCGACTTCCGCGTTTGCTACGGCCTGATCGACCAGCGCGTTGTGGTACGCTTCTTCCGCGTCCTGGAATGCGCGGAGCTGCATCTGCTGCTTCAGGCTCGCTTTCAGTTCATCCAGCGTGTCGTACTTGCTCACGGATTTCGCGAATTCGTCGTTCAGTTCGGGAATGACCTTGCGCTTCACGTCGTTGATATGTACGGAGAATTCCGCTTCCTTGCCTGCCAGGTCTTTCACGAAGTAGTCCGCCGGGAAGGTGACCTTCACGAGGACGTCTTCGCCCGCCTTGTGGCCGACGAGCTGGTCTTCAAATCCCGGAATAAAGCTCTGGGAGCCGATCTCCAGCGGGTAGGTCTTGCCTTCGCCGCCCGCGAAAGGCTGACCGTCGATCTTGCCCTGGAAGTCGATGATCGCGTAGTCGCCCTTTTCGAGTTCCGCGCCTTCCTTCACTTCGAGGCGCGCGCCCTGTTCAGCGGCTCTCTTGAGCTGCGCTTCCACGGCTTCATCGGGGATCTCCGGATGCGCGTGATGCGCGGTGAGGCCCTTGTATTCGCCGAGCTTGACTTCCGGCTGCTTCACGAATTCAGCAGTGAAAACAGCGCCTTCCGTTTCGGAGAAAGAAACGGTATTGACTTCCGGAGTGGTGACCGGCACGAGCTTCTGTTCTCTCAGCGCTTCATTCATCGCCTGATTGGCGACGATGTCTTCCGCTTCGCTCGCCACGCCTTCCTTGCCGATGTACATTTCCAGCACCTTGCGCGGAGCCTTGCCCTTACGGAAGCCTTTCAGACGGATCTGATCCGCAATGCGGGCCACCGCCTGCTTGAATCCCTTCTGTACATCTTCCGCGGTGACTTCGATGGTCAATTTCACCTTGTGCTGATCCAGTGCTTCTGCCTTTACGTTCATAAAATACTATTCCTCCTTAAGTCAGCTGCGCCGACAAATTTCATGGCATGGATCCTTTTCGTCAGGATACAAACTGCAAGATAAATTTTATCATAAAAGGCTGAAAAGTACAAATTCCCCCGCGCTTTCCCGGTCTTTTCCCTCATGAAAAAAGACGCCCCGAAGAGCGTCTCTTTTGATCTGTCATTCGATCTCCTGGCCCTTTGTGTCCTTGACGAAGAGGAGCACATTGAGCGCCGCCGCCAGGTATACGCCGGAGAGGAGCAGGAACGCCGTGCCGAAGCCTTCGTTCTGCGCGATCGTGCCAATGATGACCGGAGCGAAACCGCCTACCGCGCGGCCCGTATTGAAGATGAAATTCTGCGCCGTGGAGCGCGCGTCTGTGGTGTAATTCTCGGAAAGGAGCGTGCCGTAGCCGGCCATCATGCCGTTGCAGAAGAAGCCGAGGAACGCGCCGCCGAAGAGGAGCGCCATGGGCGTGCCCAGATTGACATACACATAGACCATCGCCGCGGAGCACACATAGAAGAGCAGGTACGGCTTCTTGCGGCCCAGGCGGTCGGAGAGCCAGCCGAATACGTAGATGCCGGCGATCATGCCGATGACGGTGACGATCATCCAGCCCGCCATGGAATTGGTGGTGAGGCCGTGTTCCTTCAGAAGGATCATCGGGAGCCACACCATGATGCCGTAATAGCCGAAGTTCTGCACGCTCGTCATGATGGTGAGCGCCACCGTGGTGATGATGCGGGACGGGCTGTTGAAGAGAAGGATCAGCGGGAATTTATGAGTCGCTTCCAGGGTCTCCATTTCCTTTTCCGTGAGCGTCTCGCCTCTGTCAAAGCGTTCTTTCAGCTCTTTCTTGAGAGCCTTGCGCTTCAGCCACATCGGAGGTTCCTGGATGCCCTTTCTGGACCATGCCGCGAGCAGCGCTGGACCGTTCCTGAAGAGCGCCGCGCAAGTCATATTCTGATCGAGTTCGGCGATGACAAGGAAGCTGCCCGCAAGAAGGCTGAAGAACTTGCCAATGAAGTGAAGGCTGATCCTTCTAAGTTTGCTGAACTCGCCAAGGCCAATTCCGTTGACACGGGCAGCGCAGAACAGGGCGGTGATCTGTCCTTCTTCGGCCGCGGCGTCATGACGAAGGCTTTTGAAGATGCGGTATTTAACGCCAAGAAGGGCGATATTGTCGGCCCGATTGAAACGGAATTCGGCTGGCATGTGATCTACGTGACCGACATTCATCCGGCTGCAGTTGAACCTTTCGAAGACGTGAAGAGCGAGATCGAGCGCGAGTATGCGCAGCAGCAGGCGATTCGCGAGTTCTCCACCCACGCCGATGAATTCACGAACCTGGTTTATGAACAGTCCGATACGCTCGAACCGGCTGCAGCGAAGTTCGGTCTTAAGGTTGAGACGGCCGATTTCGTCACCCGCAACGGCGTGACGGATCCGGAACTCAGTCAGATCATTACCGATCATGTGGCTGAATCGCTGTTCGGCACGGAAGCCTTGAAGGAAAAGCGCAATACGAGCGCGATTGAGGTTTCGGGAAATCGTTTGGTTTCTGCTCGTGTCGTGGAATACTTCCCGGAAGCCGAACGCCCGCTCGACGAAGTGAAGGGGCTCATTACCGATGCGCTCAAGCGTCAAAAGGCTGGCGCCATGGCGATTGAAGCCGGTCAGGCCAAGCTCGCTTCGGTGCAGCAGGCTAAGAGCGTTGACGGCTTTGGCGACGAGATGTGGATTTCGCGCCGCGCGCCGCAGAACCAGGAAGTGACTGTGGTGAATGCTGCCCTTGCGCTCCCGACGGCGAAGCTTCCGAGCTACACCAATGCTGTGCTCGCTGACGGCTCCTACGTTGTCATTTACGTGAAGGAAGCCAAGAAGCATGAAGCTAAGCCCGAGGACCTCGCCGGCATCACCCGTGAACTTTCCTCCGTTTATGGTGAATCCGATCGCCGCGGGTACCTCGATGCACTCGAACATTCGCTCGGTGTTGAAGTGCAGCGTCCCGATTTTGTGAAGGGTGAAGCAAAGCAGACTGAGGAATAATCAGCACTGCGGGTTCACAGTCGGCAGCAGCTGCAATACCGTCTGCGCCGACGTGAACCCATCAAAAGAAAGCCGCCCGGCGGTTGGAAGCAAAATTCCAAACGCCGAGCGGCTTTTGTATTGGCCTAAAACCTGATTTTTAGTGAATGGCGCGCATTTTCACGAGGCGGCTGAAGGCTGCCTTCAGATCTTCTCGAACGAGCTTTTGACGGTTTTCAAAGAGTTCGCGGTAGCGGCGAGTGAGGGCCGCTTCAGGCTTATAAACGCCGCTGCGCTTAATGACGCTCCCGAGCGCAGCCTTGACGTCGTCGACGCCTTCAAGGTCACCTGCAGCATAAGCGCCGAATACGCAGTTGGTAAGAACGGCTCCGCCAGGATTCTCAAAACGCACAACTTCTGCGCCAAGCATATTGGACTTGATTTGATTCCAGAGACCGTCGCGGCTGCCGCCCTCTGTGACGGTGATGCGTTTGAGCGGAACGCCAGCTGCTCGATAGCTGTCGGCAAGTCCCATGTAGTCGTAGCCGATGGCCTCAAGGACTGCACGCCACATGACGAACTGGTTGTCATCCATCGTCATGTTGAGGAAGCACCCGCTTGCCTCT
>ERZ780162.2422-NODE-2422-length-11851-cov-3.568243_pt1 | contig 11851 bp, 8 predicted proteins | sample MGYA00511474_ERZ780162 | MGnify/ENA primary metagenome ERZ780162 (study PRJEB29588, sample SAMEA2143633) | human gut metagenome | biome: human gut; feature: human-associated habitat; material: faeces | place: Denmark | collected 2008/2010 ...
AAAAGAGGTGACGAAGGTCAGCGAAATCAACACCGGTCTTGGCGGCTATACCGTGGAGGCACTGGCAAGAAGCGGTGTCGGCCATTTTGTGCTGGTGGACGATGACAAGATCTGCCTCACCAACATCAACCGTCAGATCATTGCGACGAGAAGCAGCGTCGGAAAATATAAAGTAGACGTAATGAAAGAACGTATTCTGGACATCAACCCGAAAGCAGAGGTGGAGGTATACAAATGCTTCTATCTGCCGGAAAATGCGGATGATTTCGATTTCACGAAGTATTCGTACGTCGTCGATGCGGTCGATACCGTGACAGCAAAGATTGAGATCATCATGCGCGCCAAAGCATGCAATGTGCCGGTCATCAGCTGCATGGGTGCCGGAAACAAGCTGGATCCGACGAAGTTCCGCGTGGCCGATATCTACAAAACGAACATGTGCCCGCTGGCAAAGGTGATGCGGCGTGAGATGAAGAAGCGCGGCGTGAAGAAGCTCAAAGTTGTCTATTCCGAAGAAAAGGCGCTGCGCCCGCTTGAGGATATGAGCATCAGCTGCCGGACGAACTGCATCTGCCCTCCGGGCGCCGCAAGAAAATGCACCGAGCGGCGTGATATCCCGGGCAGTGTAGCGTTTGTGCCGTCCGTAGCAGGACTGATTCTGGCAGGAGAGGTCATCAAAGATCTTTCCGGTGTCAGGGAGAGAAGACAGTTACAGTAAGAGAAGAAGAGAATAAGACGAGCCCCGGAAAACAGAAATGCTTTCCGGGGCTCGCTTCATATTCTTTTATGGAGATTTGTAAAATAAAACTTACATCACAGCAACAACATCATACTCGGTGCAGCCTTCGGTCATTGGAATCAGATTTCCTTCTACTGCGGTTCCGTTTACAGTCATGGAAGAAACGCCCTTCTCCTTGTGATCCGGGTTCTTGAAGGTGATGTGATACCATGCACCGCGGAAATATCTGCGGATCTTGAACTCTTCCATATCGGACGGAATACACGGATTTAAGGTCAGTCCGTCGTAATCCGGCTGGATACCGAGGATGTACTGGGAAACATTGACAAAGGTCCATGCGGCCGTACCGGTCAGCCAGGAGTTCTTTGCCTCACCGAAGTGAGCGGCATCTTTTCCGGCAATCATCTGGGAATAGACATATGGTTCCGTGCGATGGATTTCACTGATATCCTCGATGTAAGCCGGGCAGATCTTACGGTACAGGTCAAAGGCGCGGTTGCCGTGACCTACCACCGTTTCGGCGATGGAAATCCATGGGTTGTTGTGACAGAAGATACCGGCATTCTCCTTGTATCCCGGCGGATAGGAGGAAACCTCACCAAGATTCAGGTAATACCTGGTGTAAGCCGGCTGCAGAAGAACAACGCCGTACTTGGTCTCCAGAATGTTCTGGACAGAAGTAAGGGCCTTTTCCGCCAGTCCTTCTTTGACACCGATCTCAGCAAGAACACAGAAGCCCTGCGGCTCGATGTAGATCTTGCCTTCCTCACACTCATTGGAGCCGACTTTTTCGCCTGCTGCATCATAAGCACGCAGGAACCATTCGCCGTCCCAGCCTGCATCGAGGACTGCCTGGTAAACTTTCTCCACTTCTTTTTCTGCGTAAACAGCCTCTTCCTCATTGCCTCTGCGGCGGCAGATGGCTGCGTACTCTTTGCCGTATTTCACGAACATAGCGGCGATGAAGATGGACTCGGCAACCGGTCCCTCGGAAGGTCCCGTTGTCTGGAACGGTTCGCCCGGCTCTGCAGAGAAGCAGTTCAGGTTCAGACAGTCATTCCAGTCAGCACGGCCGATCAGCGGCAGTTTGTGCGGGCCGAGATGGTTTACGGTAAAGTCGAAGGAACGTTTCAGGTGCTCCATCAGAGGCTGTGCCTTGGTGGGATCGTTGTCGAAATCAACCTGCTCATCGAGAATGGAGAAATCTCCGGTCTCTTTGATGTAGGCAGCGCATCCGGCGATCAGCCAGAGCGGGTCATCGTTGAATCCGCTTCCGATGTCCATGTTTCCTTTCTTGGTCAGCGGCTGATACTGATGATAAGCGCTTCCGTCCTCAAACTGGGTAGCAGCGATATCGAGCAGACGCTGTCTTGCGCGGTCCGGGATCAGATGAACGAAGCCGAGCAGATCCTGGCAGGAATCACGGAATCCCATACCACGGCCGGTGCCGGACTCGAAGTAGGAAGCCGAACGGGACATGTTGAAGGTAACCATACACTGATACTGGTTCCAGATGTTGACCATGCGTCCCAGTTTTTCATCTGCACAGGAGAGCGCATATTTTGCCAGCAGGCCTTCCCAGTAGGAAGCAAGCTCTGCAAGTGCTGCGTCAACCTGCTCGTCGGTCTGATAGTGGGAGAGCATCTCTTTTGCCGGTTTTTTGTTGATCACGCCAGGAGCTTCCCATTTGTCATCCGCTGCATTCTCACAGTAGCCGAGAACGAAGATAAAGGAGCGGGACTCGCCTGGTTTTAAGGTAACGTCGATGTGGTGGGAACCGATCACACCCCATCCGCTGGCAACGGTGTTGCCTGCAGTGCCGCGCAGAACGGTCTCCGGGCGGTCATTTCCGCGGTAAGCGCCAAGGAAAGCGTCGCGGTCGGTATCGTATCCGTCGATCGGGCAGTTGACTGCATAAACAGCGTAATGTCTGCGGCGCTCGCGGTACTCAGTTTTGTGGTAAATCTCAGAACCCTGGATCTCAACTTCGCCGATGCTGAAGTTTCTCTGGAAGTTGGTCATATCGTCCACGGCGTTCCAGAAGCAGAACTCTACAAAAGAAGTCAGAGCCAGTGTTTTTTCTTCGGTGCCGTTGTTGGTCAGCATGAGACGGTTTACTTCGCAGGAATCTGCCAGCGGAACAAAAGCGGTCAGTTCAGCGGCAACTAAGTTTTTGGAAGAAACAAAGCGGCTGTAGCCAAGGCCATGATGGCACTCGTAGGAATCGAGCGGCGTCTGGGTCGGCTGCCAGCCCGGGTTCCAGACGGTATCGCCGTCCTTGATGTAGTAGTAGCGTCCGTTCTGATCGAGCGGCGTATCGTTATAACGGTAACGGGTCAGACGCAGAAGTTTTGCGTCCTTGTAGAAGCTGTATCCGCCGCAGGTATTGGAAATCAGAGAAAAGAAGTTCTCAGATCCCAGATAGTTGATCCACGGAAGCGGAGTCTTCGGGCTTGTGATGACATACTCTTTTTTCGCATCATCAAAATGTCCAAATTGCATGTGTGATACCTCCTTCGTCGTACAATGTAATTTCATTATACAGCCGAAAAAAGAAAAAACTAGCAAGAATTTGCTAAAAATATAAAAAAACGCCGAAACCGTTTTCGTGACAGTTTCGGCGTTTGTGAATATTCACGAATTGCTCCGCAATTCTGCAAACATTCGGAATCCGCTGGCGCTGCTTCCTCATGTTTGGCGGGTTCCAAATTCGAACGCTTTATCGTGCAAGCACGAACAGCTTTCGAACTTTGAACCCTGGAATATCAGATCTTCTCGTGATTCTTAAATTTCTTAATAACTTTCTGAATACGATCCGCCGGATCCAGCAGTCCGCTGATGGAGGCGTCGTGATTCAGCTTGTCGATGATGAGAGCGATATATTTGCTCAGGTCGCAGCTGATGTAATATTCGCGGGAGAGAAGCTCCGGTGTCTGGTATACGACGTTGGTGGTCAGAACTTTTGTGAAGAGTCCTTCCTCATAAGCCTTGTCGAATTTCTCCAGTCCGCTGGTGAACAGTCCGAAGGTCGAGCACATGTAGATGTTGCGTGCCTCACGATCCTTTAAGAGTTTGGCAACTTCCAGCATACTCTCGCCGGAGGAGATCATATCGTCGATGATGATCATATCCTTACCTTTGACATCAGCACCGAGGAACTCATGGGCAACGATCGGGTTGCGTCCGTCAATGATGGTAGAGTAGTCGCGGCGTTTGTAGAACATACCCATGTCAACACCGAGGTTGTTTGCCATGTAGATAGCACGGCCCATACCGCCCTCATCCGGGCTGATGACCATCAGATGATCCTTGTCGAGCTTCATATCCGGTGCATTGCGCAGGATGTTTTTGATGAACTGGTAAGCCGGCTGGATGGTTTCAAATCCATGCAGCGGAATCGCGTTCTGGACACGCGGGTCGTGAGCGTCGAAGGTGATGATGTTTTCTACGCCCATAGCAGTCAGCTCCTGCAGACCAAGTGCGCAGTCGAGAGACTCTCTTCCAGATCTCTTGTGCTGGCGGCTCTCATACAGGAATGGCATAATGACATTGATTCTGCGGGCTTTTCCACCGATGGCTGCGATGACACGCTTCAGATCCTGGAAGTGGTCGTCCGGAGACATGTGGTTGGTGTAGCCGCACAGAGAATAGGTCAGGCTGTAGTTGCAGACATCGAGCAGAATGTAGATATCGTCACCGCGGACAGATTCGTTGATGATTCCCTTTGCCTCGCCTGAACCGAAACGCGGAACCTGAGACTGGATAATGTAGCTGTCACGCTCATATCCTTCATAGGCAGCGACATATTTTTCCGCAAATTCATTGCCGCGTCCTTTTCTCCAGCTGACCAGATAATCGTCGACCTTTTTTCCAAGTGCGGCGCTGCTGTTCAGCGGGATCAGTCCCAGTCTTCCGATTGGCAGTGTGTCAAAATGTCCTTCAGTTCCCTTACTCATGCTTTGGTTCCTCCCAAAAGTTTTTTCTGGATCCGAATATCGTTTCCAAAAAGTTTAATGATGGTGTAGTTACTTGAAATTCGTGAAAAGGTACGTTCCGAGTACGTCTCCATGAAGCGGTCAAGGGGCAGGTTCGTGGAGATAATCGTCGATTTCTTCCGCAGGATGCGTTCGTTGATGCAGAGAAAGAGCTGGGAAGAGACGAAGCTGTTGGTCAGTTCCGTACCTAAATCATCGATGATCAGAAGATCGCAGTCAAAGATATTGGCGTGAGCGTCTTTTGCTTCTTCTGAACTGGAAAAGGTGTAGCGTGCAAACAGGTCAAACAGATCAAATGCAGTAAAATAAATCACACAGAACGACTGCTCGATCAGCTCGCGGGCAATACAGTGCGAAAGAAACGTTTTTCCGACACCGGTGTCGCCGTAAAAGAAGAGATTTTCAAACGACGAGCCGAAATTGCGGACGAACGCCTGGCTTTTTTCGAGCGCGGCAGCAGCGGCCTCGCGGGAAGTGAGCGGTGTTCCGGTACTGGTCAGGCTGTCCGAGTAGTAATCCAGGGAGAACTGGCCGAAATTTTCGGTTTTCAGAAGCTCTTCCACGTTGGACTGCCGGTACAGAAGATCGACGGCAGCTTTTTTGAAGCAGGCGCATTTCTGCGTGCCGTTGATGTAGCCGGTGTCGCGGCAGAGCGGGCAGTCATACGTCAGCTCGAGATAGTCTGCCGGGTAGCCGTGCATGGAAAGGAGCGCCGCGCGTTCCTGGGAACGGTCACGGATGGCAGCATTCAGGTCGAGATCCATGGAAGCGTCTCCGTTCAGCATCGCTTTTGCTTTCCGGACCGAGAGGGATGCAATCTCGGCGTCGATTTCCGCAAGGCGCGGAATCTTTTCATAAGCAATGCGGATGTGCTCCTGCTGTTCTCTCTGGTGGTGGAGCTGCCGTTCGTTGTACATGCGCATAATCGCATCGTATTGCGGGTTTGTCAGTGCCATAGTTGTTTCGTCCTCCGGGCGTTATTTCAGAAGCTGTTCTTCTAACTTCTGGTAGTCGTATTCTCTCTGATGGAAATTGTTGAAGCGGTTACTTGAAGCAGCAGGAGCGGTTTTTCGTGCCGCATTCTGATCAGATGCGGTTTTCTTCCTTTTCTGGTGCTCCGCATCGCGCTGTTCGACGTCTGCCATGGAGCGGACGCCCTGTTCCTTCCATTTGGAGAGAATGCCTTCCGCGTACTGGAAGCTCGGCTGGCCGATCTTGGAAACGGTGCGCTGACAGGCTTCCGTGATAAGATCAATCGTAAAACCGTAGGTATTCAGCCAGCGGTCCATCATCTCGGCTTCTTTTTCCACCGGTGCGCGGTTGCGGATGCCGAATGCTTTCAAAATTGTGTAGTAATGTTTGTTGAATGTCGTGGTCTCCTGTTTGGCAGAGGCAACATCGCGGATTCCGCTTTCCTGCCAGGCGAGTCCTACCTTTTTCAGGTAGTGGATGCTGGTGCTTCCCTTCGAAACACAGTATTCCACCAGGTATTCCAGAAGATCCGCGGAAAAATGGAGATCATCATAGAAAAACATGATGCATTCGATTTCCGTCGGCGACAGAAGATGACCGAAATACGTCTGCGCAACGTAAAGAACGTGCTGCAGTTCTTCACGGCTGCCGGGAGCGAGTTTTTTTTCTGCTGACTGTCCGGAAATACCGGAACTGGAAAGATCATCTGCCGGAGAAGAGGCAGATGGGGCAGAAACGGCCGGCTGTGGTGATGGAGCCGGGGTCTGTTCCGTCTGCGGGATTTCAACGGATACAGCAGAAACAGCCGGTGCAGCCGCAATCGGGCCGGAAATCGAGGATTCCGGTGTTGGAAGGATTCCGCTTTCTTCCTTCCGGACAAGCGGCAGAAAGGCGATTCCGGTCGGAACGCTTTCCCCGGCGGTGTAGGAGAGCGAGAGGATTCCCTGCTTCTCCCAGTATTTCAGCGCACGGACGATATCGTTTTCCGTGCAGGAAAAAAAATCTGCCATCGATGACAGAGTGGAATCCTGCTGATGGTCTTTGACCAGCTTCAGCAGATAAAGGTACACTTTTACAAATTCTCCGTTGGCTGCGGGCATATATTGTTCCAGAAAAAGATCCGGCACAGCAGTCACACTGGCCAGGCAGTCATTGTTTAATGTCAGCATACTCAAAATTACACCATCCTGTTCTTATCGTGCGGCAGATTTTTACTTTTAGCGATCTGTTTTTTATTATACGTCTTGCCTTCTCATACACAACCAAGTATAACACAGTATTTTCGACAAGTGAATAGGTGTTTTGCGGAAAAAACATTCCGGGAAAAAAGCACGGTGGATGAAAAAGGACTGTGGACAATGTGGATAATGTGGAGAAATCCGTTTTGTGAAATATTATCATCTACCAAAAATGTTGAAAAATGGAGGAAAACAGGGAAGTATAGGACTTTCTGGTGATATCGTTATGTAAACAAAGTTATACACAGGGAATCCACATTGTGTGGATCGTAAAAATGTGTATAAAAATGTGGACAATGTGGATAACTCTGAAAACAGGCGAAAATACAGGAAAATAGCTGTGAATAAAAATGTGCGTAACTATTTGGCGAAAAGGCAGATTGTGTGGATTCGGAGCAAAAAAAGACCCTGTGGAAAAAAGGAAAACTCCATTTTCCACAGGGAGCAGGTAAAGCGAAAGAATGATTTTATTTTTCGGAAGCAAGAAGCTCCTCACCGATTTTTACAACGTCTCCGGCACCCATGGTGATCAGCATGTCGCCCTCGGCAAGATTTTTGTTCAGATAGTTTTCGATTTCTGCAAAGGATGGGAAATATTCGCAGGCAGTGCCGAGTTTTACAATGCGTTCCTGGATATCTTTGGAGGAGATGCCGAGCGTATCGGTTTCTCTGGCTGCGTAAATATCGGCGAGAACCACATGGTCTGCCAGGGAAAGAGCGGCAGCGAAATCATCGAGCAGCGCTTTCGTTCTGGTGTAGGTATGCGGCTGGAAGACGCACCACAGTGTTCTGTGCGCACAGTTTTCAGCGGCTTCCATCGTTGCACGGATTTCGGTTGGATGATGCGCATAATCGTCGATCACCTTTGCTCCGTGGTATGTACCCTTATACTGGAAACGGCGGTCGGTTCCGCGGAAGGTGGCAAAGCCTTCGTGGATGGCGTTTTCCGGCAGCTGCAGTTCATCGGCCAGTGCAATGGCAGCCAGGGCGTTGGAAACGTTGTGAAGTCCCGGAACCATCAGCGTGTAGCGACCGCGCAGCTCGCCACGGCAGATGCAGTCGAAGGACGGGTGATCGAACTCATCGTAGGTGATGTTGGCAGCGGTATAATCAGCGACAGACTGATTCTCCAGCGCGTAGGTGACAATTTTGCAGCCAAGGCCTTCGGTTACGTAATCGTATTTCGGCGTATCAGCGTTGATAATCAGCATGCCGTCGGCCGGGAGCAGACGGGCAAATTCGCGGAAGGAATGGCGGATATCATCAATATCCTTAAAAAAGTCAAGATGATCCGCATCCATATTGAGGATGATGCCGATTTTCGGGAAGAAACTTAAGAAACTGTTGGTGTACTCACATGCTTCGGTCAGGAAAGTTTCGGAATGGCCGACACGGATATTTCCGCCGATGGACGGAAGAATACCGCCGACAGAAATCGTTGGGTCACAGTCGGCTGCCATCAGAATGTGGGAGAGCATGGAGGTTGTCGTCGTCTTTCCGTGGGTACCGGAAACGGCGATCGGCGTATTGTAGTTGCGCATGATCTGTCCAAGCAGTTCAGCACGGGTCAGCATCGGAATGCCGGCAGCTTTGGCGGCGGCAAATTCCGGGTTGTCCGGGTGGATCGCTGCGGTGTAAACGACAAGGTCGATGCCAGGAATGATATTTTCCGCCTTCTGGCCGTAGAAAACCTGCGCGCCAAGAGAAGTCAGGTGGCGGGTCAGGTCACTTTCCTTTGCATCGGAACCGGAAATCGTAAAATTTTCTTTTAAAAGAATTTCAGCAAGGCCGCTCATGCTGATGCCGCCGATGCCGATAAAATGTATATGGATTGGTTTACTGAAATCTACTTCGTACATAGTATCTCCTTCAATGTGTCTTTTCACTGAATTGGGGAAATTTTCTCAATTAATCATAGGAAAGAACAGAGTAAAATCCAAAGCCGTTTCCCCGGAATCCGGCCGAAACTGTTCTGGCTAATAGTATACACGTATTTGCCGGAAAAGTAAAAGAAAAAAAGCAAAGGAAAATGAAAATGAAATAAAAAATAATAAATAAACATTATGGAGCAGACTATGTGCAAAATGCAATGTTGCAAAATGAAAACGACGGGAAGTGACAAAAACTGGTAAAAAAAATAAACGGATTGTCGAAAATTGTTGAAAATCATGATGCGATTCTGGCAAGTTGAAAAATATATAGTCAAAAGTAATAAAATATAAGAAAAAAATAAAGAAAAATTATAAAAAACGTTCACAATGTGACGGAAGTGTGGTATAATTTACCTTGTAGTTATCAAAGAAGTGCGTGGATATGAAAAGCCAGGACCGACAGGGGATCATTTCTGAAGGCAGACAGGAAGTATGCCGTACATTCTTACAGTTACTGCAAATCTTTAGATACGACAAGAGGTGATTGCATGATTAAGAAAGAGATGATAGCAATGCTGCTGGCAGGCGGCCAGGGAAGCCGTCTCGGTGTGCTCACGGAGAAAGTGGCAAAACCGGCAGTAGCATTTGGCGGAAAGTATCGAATCATCGACTTCCCGCTCAGTAATTGTATCAATTCAGGAATTGATACGGTAGGCGTACTGACCCAGTATCAGCCGCTGCGGCTGAATACCCATATCGGAATCGGTATTCCGTGGGATCTCGATAAAAACGAAGGCGGCGTAACCGTTCTGCCGCCATACGAAAAAAGTACAAACAGCGAATGGTATACAGGAACTGCAAATGCAATTTACCAGAACATGGCTTATATGGAAACATACAATCCAGAATATGTTCTGATTCTTTCCGGCGACCACATTTACAAAATGGATTACGAGGTGATGCTTGACTATCACAAAGCAAACCACGCAGATGTGACCATCGCATGTATGCCGGTACCGATCGAAGAAGCAAGCCGTTTCGGTGTCATGATCACAGACGGAAACGGAAGAATTACCGAATTTGAAGAAAAACCGGAGCACCCGAGAAGCAACCTCGCTTCTATGGGTATCTATATTTTCAGCTGGAAAGCATTAAAGGAATCTCTGACAGCCCTGAAGGATCAGCCGAGCTGTGACTTCGGAAAACACATTCTGCCGTACTGCCGCGACAACGGAAAACGTCTGTTTGCGTATGAGTTCAACGGCTACTGGAAAGATGTCGGAACGCTTGGCTCATACTGGGAAGCAAATATGGAGCTGATCGATATTATTCCGGAATTCAATTTATATGAGGAATTCTGGAAGATCTATACCAAAGGTGATATCATCCGTCCGCAGTATGTTTCCGGGGACGCTGTCATCGACCGCTGTATTATCGGCGAGGGCGCTGAAATCTACGGAGAGGTACATAATTCCGTCATCGGTGCGGATGTGCGCATTGAAAAGGGTGTTGTTGTAAGAGATTCTATTATTATGCGCCACAGCACAATCGGCGAGGGAACCCAGGTCAATAAAGCCATTATTGCAGAAAACGTACATGTCGGCAAACATGTTGTGATGGGCGTTGGCGAGGAAGCGCCGAACGTCTTAAAACCGAATATTTACGGATTCGGACTTGTGACCGTTGGAGAAAAGGCAGTCATTCCGGATGGCGTAACCATTGGAAAGAATGTCTGCATTTCCGGCGAAACTTCCCTTGAGGATTACCCGGATGGCACACTTCCGTCCGGCGGAGCAATTGTAGAAAAGGACGGTGAGTAATATGAGAGCATTGGGAATTATTCTTGCAGGCGGTAACAACAACAAAATGAGAGAGCTGTCCAATAAAAGAGCCGTTGCAGCTATGCCGGTCGCAGGCAGCTTCCGCAGCATCGATTTTGCGCTGTCAAGCATGGCAAACTCTCATATTCAGAAGGTGGCTGTCCTGACACAGTACAACGCCAGATCCTTAAATGAACATTTGAGCTCTTCCAAATGGTGGGATTTCGGAAGAAAACATGGCGGTCTGTTTGTATTTTCTCCAACCGTTACATCAGATAACAGCTGGTGGTACCGTGGAACGGCAGACGCGATCAGTCAGAACCTGAGCTGGCTGAAAAACAGCCATGAACCGTACGTAGTCATCGCATCGGGAGATGGCGTATACAAACTGGATTTCAATAAGGTACTGGAATATCATATTGCAAAACGTGCGGATGTTACTGTGGTATGCACGGATTCCAAGGAAGCAGATACCAGCCGCTTCGGCGTCCTGAAGATGAATGAGGACTGCCGCATCGAGGAGTTCGAGGAAAAACCGATGGTTTCGAGCTCCAACGTGATCTCTACTGGTATCTATGTCATACGCCGTCGCCAGCTGATCGAAATGATTTTTCCCGGCCCTGTACCGATTGCCAGACTCTTAAACCAGATCGGAATCAGCGAACAGGCAAGCATAATAAATGCCGAATTTCCCACATCATATAAAACCCATGCAAACTCCTGCTCCGTCAGATTTCGAAACACTTTTGTCCGATGAAGAGCCCGAAACAGACCACTCATACTACAATCCCCACTTTCTTTTATTTTGTCATGCAGTATCAGTGTAGCATAGATTTCTTGATAGTCAAAGTATTTTTTGTATGAAAACAGGCAAAATCATTTGCAAAACGCCAGTTTTCCCATCCTTCCATGATCCGCCGGAAATTTCACAGCAGATCATTTCGATTTCTCAGATTAATGCCGGTGTCTGCGCCAAAACGGAAAGAATCGCAATCACAGCAAAAATCACAGCAGCTGCCACTGCCGCAATCATAATTTTTCTTTTCATAGCATACCTGCTTTCTCTATCATGTTTCCGGAATATTTTGTTTTCGTAATCATATCTTTTTTCCTAAAGACATTATACCCTATGCATAGGAATACATCAAACTTTTCCAGTCCAGGCCACTTCCAGACAGCTTGTCAAAGCGGATATTCGCAATCCGCTTCGCTACTT
>ERZ780162.2431-NODE-2431-length-11821-cov-13.508329_pt1 | contig 11821 bp, 8 predicted proteins | sample MGYA00511474_ERZ780162 | MGnify/ENA primary metagenome ERZ780162 (study PRJEB29588, sample SAMEA2143633) | human gut metagenome | biome: human gut; feature: human-associated habitat; material: faeces | place: Denmark | collected 2008/2010 ...
GCTCCAGGTCGCCGGAGTCCATGACCCGGTCCACCACCTCCTGGTTCTCCCGGTACACGCCGCCCTGCTTGAGCATCTCGTCCACCAGGGTGGTCTTGCCATGGTCTACGTGGGCAATGATGGCGATGTTTCTCAGCTTTTCATTTCTCATACACATATCCCCTCTGTGCGCCGACGCTCCCCCGGTGCGGGGTGGCCGGGCACGCCAAATATTTTCCCGCGGCCATCGGGCCCCGAAGGGAAGGTTCCCCTCCTGTTGTCCCGCGCTGCCGCGTATCATTTTTGCACCAGCCAAATATTATAGTCTTTTCCCCAGCTTATTGCAAGGTATTCTTCCCGTTTTTTTGTATTTTTCGCAGAAAAGCCGTCTTTTTTGGCGTTTTCCCGGAGGGCTTTGGCTCCCTGTCAAGAGAAATCGAGCGATTTGACCAAGAGAAACCGCCCTTGCATTGACGCACGGTTTGTGGTATCGTAAAAACGCGTCCGGCTGGCCGGATAGGCCTCCACTTCGGCGCCTGGGCTGGGCATCTCTTCTCCCAGTCTCCGATACGCAGGCCACGGGATGTCGCAGGACATCCGGCACAAAGCAAAATCGCATATACCCCTGTAGCTCAGTTGTATAGAGCGACCGCCTCCTAAGAGAACTAACTACGGTTCACTAAAGGAGGCGGCGTGGGATAACTTTGTTAAGTTCAAAATTTAATATGTGCCAGTAGCTCAGTTGGATAGAGCACCGCCCTCCTAAGGCGGGTGTCGGGGGTTCAAGTCCCTTCTGGCACGCCAGACAATCATTGTCGGATAAGGGTTTCCGGCGTTTTTGCTTGCTTACAAGTTGCGATTGTAGGCAAGCAATTTTTTTGCCTTTCATTTATGTTCCCCATCCTTTTTTCGGGCTAACACAGCTAAGGTTTTTGCTCATACAGGAAGGCTGTTTTTGAGGTGAAAATCAACCCTGCTAAGGTTTTTGAAGCCTTCTGCGGAAATTTGCGCTAAGGTTTTATGGCCGCCAGCAATTTAGTTAACAGCTCTGGATTATCCTGAATGATACGAAGTAGTTCTTCTGCGTCCTGCTGTGGTTTGGCATCTCCGCCCTTGTGATAATCCTCTTCCATCTTTTGCGCGATTTTTACTTGATCGTCGTCATAAGCTTTTGAATAGCGGATTACCATATCAGGTTCTGCCCACCCGCCTGCTCGCATCACCGCTTTCAGATTGCCGTTAGAAACTTGCATTTTCTTTGTGGCGCTGGCAGCACGGACACTATGGAAAACAACATCGTCCAATTTGTCTTCTGGGACGCTGGTAAACTTATAACCATTTTCACGCATTTCCACAATAATATCTTTAAACTTCCGGTTCAACTGCTCCTGCATGATAGGACGTCCATTGGGCTGGCAGATAATTAACTGATTGTCTTGATAATCGTCGCCGAAGATATTGGCAATCATTTCTTCCTGCATTTTCTTCAGCTGATCAAGCTTTTCAATCATAAGGTTGTTCAATTTGCTAAACCTCTCCGTAGCTTCTGTCTTGGGAGCTTTCAGAACGACCACCGTTTTGTTGTATGCGTTCATAATTGGAAAAGTATAGTAAATGATGAGTTTCGGCAAGTTGAGATTCTTTTTCGCCACCCTATCAAGTGCTTTGTAAATGTGCAAGGTTTTCTCAGTCCGGTTGTAATCCGGCCATTGAAGCCCACCTACTTCTCCACCACGAGTTGTGCAGTAATACTGAATGGCAAGAGCAACATGTATCGTGTATCGCTCATAGTCACTTGGATCGTCAGTGTAATCCAGTATCCATTCAAATTCATCGGGTGAAAAGGCTGGACGCTCTTCCTCCTTATGTTCGGGAAGATCCGCGTCATTAAATGGGTTTTGCCGAATGTACTTCCACTTTCGAGCTTGATTAAAAGCAGTCCGGAGTACCTTATGGATGTCACGCACAATAGCAGAGGTAACATGCCCGCCTTTATCACTACCCTTTTGTTTCCCTCTGTTTGCCACGAGAGGGCACTCTTTGATCAGAAAATCATAGTAAGTATCGATCATTTGTGTAGTAATATCGACAATCTTGTGCTGACCAAAATGGGGGTAAACATAGTTAATCATTCTGGAGCGGGAGCTGGTATAGTACGAATCACCCCAATGCTTTGTTCCATATTTCTCAATGAATTCTTCCATGTATTCTTCGAGAGTCGCATCTGTAGGGTTATCGCCAGCATTGTTGGAAACAGCTTTGACTACTTGCTTCTTCGCTTTTTCACGCGCCTTTTTTCTCTGTTCACGCCACTTCTTTTCTTCAGCATTTTTCTTGTCACGCAATTTCTCTGCCTGAGATGCCGTCAGTCCCGATTTCATAACAGGATGCCTGTCGTCACCTTCGTAGTATGTGACAGCGTATTTCCCATTTCGTTTGCTAATGCTTGCCATTACACTTCACCTCCCCAAAGAGAGATGGTGCAGTTCTTTTTATAGACTAAAGATTCCATATTCGATTATTCCTCCATTTGAGACGATTGGTTATCCAACCATGCATCAAAAGAGGCCTTAGAAACCCGTATGCTTCTGCCAATGTGGACAATCTTAAAGCTACCGGAATTGCACAGTTCGTATGCTTTTTTCCTGCTGACACCAAGAATATCCATTACTTCTGCAACAGTATAGGTCCTCTTTGCAACAGTTGGATTGGTGAAATTTTCTGTGCGTCCGATCGTCATTACCTCCCTTCTTACAATCGGACGGATTGAGGAATCCATAGTCTGTAATAGCACCTTAATTATATAATAATAGGACCCTCAATTCAATCCGATTATTTATTTCTGGATGGTCAAAATCACTTTCCAAAGGCCATTTCCTGCGCCGGGGCTTTCCGCCGCGTATTGCCAGGGCCCGCTGTGCGGTATTTCAATCGTGGGCGGGCTCCATGTGGTCATCGCACACTGTCCGCGATCCCTGTATAACTCCAATGGAAAAGGTTATGGGGCTTGTCAAGGTACAAAAAGAGCGTGCAGACTGACTATGGAATCCCATGCCATGTCTGTACGCCCTATATATAGGAGATGGCGGCCAAATTTCTGCAAATCCTGTGCCTTGAAATAAATTTATTTGCATATTGCTATTTTCAGCAACAGAAAGATACTATATATAGACGATATTTCTTGACTAACGCAAGATGTTGTGCTACACTGTTTCTGTAATTGATTTTTGTGCGCTCCCCTTGTGGGATACAGACTTAGTTTCTGTACCGCGGATTGAAAAATCTGCATTGCACACGCAGTCAAGATTGTACTTGTGCCAGTAGTATTACTGCGCCCCTCTGGGCCGGTATATTACTGGCTTTTTTTATTTTCCGGGACTTTTGCTCCCGTCAGCGAGGATGACTTTGGTTCATAGGCAGCTATGGACATCAGGCGTTACGCCCATTGTCACCCTCGCTTTTTTTCTGCCCAAATGCCGGAAACGGCTTTGAGGATATATCAAAATTACAGAAAGGCAGGTATGAACATGAATGTAAAAAAGCGAAGTCAGGAGCCTCTGATGAGTAAAAGGAAACCGGTGGCGAGCTGGCGGCAGTACCAGAAGCTGAACCAAACCGCACAGAAGCATTGTCCGGTGATTCGGGCGCCCGTCATTCCCCGTAGAACGCGGAGGGGGTGTTGAGTATGCCGGCAGGCAGTGCGGCTGTGAAAGAGAGGCATCAGCCTCTGGTGCTGGTGGATACGGCAGGCTTGTCTGAAGAAGAATGGCTTGCTTACCGCCGGAAAGGCATTGGCGGCAGCGATGTGGCGGCTCTGCTGGGTATTTCGCCGTGGCGGACAGCCCGGGACTTGTTTTATGACAAGCTGAACATCGCCGTGGTCGAGGACCATGAGGACAACTGGGTGGCCCTGGAGACGGGACACCTGTTGGAACCGCTGGTGGCGAAGATCTTCCAGCACCGGACCGGCTACAAGGTCTATCAGATCAAAAAGATGTTCCAGCACCCGAAGTATCCCTGGATGCTGGCGGATGTGGACTACTTTGTAGAACTGCCGGACGGCACCACCGCTATTCTGGAGATCAAGACAACGAACTACAACGCCAAAGATAACTGGTGGCTGAATGGTGAGGAAACCATTCCGGCCTACTATGAGTGTCAGGGGAGGCATTACATGGCCGTCATGGATGTGGACCGCTGTTTTTTCTGCTGCCTGTATGGCAACAACGCGCAGGAGTGCATTATCCGCGATATGAGGAGGGATTTAGCTTATGAGGATGAGATGATTTTTCTGGAACAGGATTTCTGGGAAAACCATGTGCTTACCAGAACACCGCCACCTTACACCGAGGATGGAGACCTCGTGATCGAGAGCGTGCGCCGGTACACCGGCCCCGCTGACAAGGAGGCCCCCGCTGTGACACTCGATTTGTCTCTGACGGCCAAGCTGATGCGTTTTCTCCAGCTTCAGGAGCAGAAAAAAGGCGCAGAAGCCGGCAACAAGAAGATTGAGGAAGATATGAAGCGGCTGAAGGCTGCCATCATTGCCAAAATGGGGAAAAGCTGCAAAGCCATTTGCCAGCAGGATGGGGTGAACTATACCGTCACCTACAATCCGATACGGACCCCTGGTATCGACAAGGATAATCTGAAACGGTTGAAGCTGGACCACCCGGATATTTACGAACAATATGTGACTGTCTCAGTGTCACGCCGGTTCGTAGTCAAGTGTGACGGCGAGGCGGCATAAAAGGAGGGAAAAAAGAAGTGATCCATAGAGGAACTTATGACGGGACGATCTATCATAACCCGGTGAACAAGTTCTGTATCATCAGCGTGAAAACTGCCGATAAGGAGGTGCCCCAGGAGGCTCGTTCCACCCGCCGGTACAAGGACCACCTGATCCGCTTTGTTGCGACGGGCTATGAACTGCCCCGCACGGACGCGGTAGAGCTGGAACTGGACGGCGAATGGACAAAGGGCAAATATGGTGTGCAGCTTCAGGTGGAACAGTGGCGTGAGATCGTTCCCAAGACCAGGGACGGTGTGGAGGGCTATCTGGCCTCCGGCCTCATCAAAGGCATCGGGCCGGCAACTGCCGCGCAGATCGTTTCCCGGTTTGGCGTGGAAACGCTGGATATTCTGCAAAATCACCCCGAGCGGCTGCTGGAGGTCAAGGGCATTACGGAAAGCAAGCTGGAGGACATCAAAACCTCGTATGCGGAGAGCCGGATGCTCCAAGACCTGATGACGCTGCTCTCCCCATTCAAGATCACGCCGAAAACGGCCCTAAAGATTTACCAGCACTTTGGGCCCGCCAGTGTGGATATTTTGAAAAAGAGTCCCTTTGAGTTGTGCCAGGTATCCGGTTTTGGATTTCTCCGGGTAGATGCCATCGTTCAGAAAAACGGCGGCGACCTGCATGACCCCATGCGGGTCAAGGGCGCACTGTTCTGGGCGCTGGAGGACAGCAAGGGCGGCAAAGGACATTTGTTCCTGCCTGGTGAAACTTTGCGGAAGGAGGCTCTTCGGCTTCTCAACGCAAAGATCCCCGTCCCGTCTCTCCGGCTTCATGAACAGGAGGTCGCGGATGTGCTTCAGGACATGATTCTTCATGGCGAGGTGGTATCCGTCAAAGATAACATCTACCTGCCCCGCACATTCGCACAGGAAGATGAAACGGCCCGGCGTATTGCCATGCGGCTGATAGAGCCGTCTGCGCCGGAGCGCATTGAGCAGGCGCTGGAGCAGGTCAAGCGTGAAATGGGGCTTGTGCTGTCTCCCAAACAGGAGGCAGCGGTCTACGCGGCTTACCGCCACAGCCTGTCCATTATCACAGGTTCTCCCGGCACCGGCAAGACAACGGTGCTCAAGACCATTTTGGAAGTCTACCGCCGCCTGCATCCGAAAGGCGAAATCGTTCTGATGGCGCCGACCGGCCGTGCCAGCCGTCGCATGGCGGAAAGCACTGGCTTTGACAAGGCGCGGACGCTCCACAGCGGCCTGGGCCTTGGCAGTGAAGAAGATGACGCCAACCGCAGCAGACAGCAGGAGCCGTTGTCGGCGGACCTGATCATCGTGGACGAGTTTTCTATGGTGGATATGTGGCTGGCAGACAAATTTTTTTCCCGCATCAAGGATGGGGCCCGTGTCGTTCTTGTGGGCGACCCCGACCAGCTCCCCAGTGTGGGCGCCGGGACTGTGTTCCGCGAACTGATCGACTGCGGCCTGATTCCCGTCACAGTGCTGGACCAGATCTTCCGCCAGTCCAAGGACAGCCTGATCGCTTATAACGCCAAATTCATCAACGAGGGCAACACCAAGCTATATTTTGGGCCGGACTTTGTATTTATGGCAAGCGATAACCAGGCAGAGGCCGCGGAGCGGATCATCGCCCGTTACTGCCGGGAAATCGCGGAAAGCGGCATTGACCGGGTGCAGATTTTGTCCCCCTTCCGTTCGGAAGGCGCCGCATCGGCGGAACAACTCAACGAGGCCATCCGCGAGGTGGTCAACCCGTTCCGCTCTGCCGAGGAAGAAATCAAAATCGGCGTCAAAGTGTTCCGGGTAAACGACCGGATCATGCAGACCAAAAACACCGCCAAGGTGTCCAACGGCGACCTGGGATTTATCCGCTATATCAAAGACGATGAAGATGGCAAGCGTATCGGTCTGGACTTCGGTGTGGGCCGAGAACTGGAATACAGCGTAGAGGATATGGTCAATCTGGACCTTGCCTACGCCACCACCATCCACAAGGCAATGGGCTCTGAGTATGAAACGGTCATCATGCCGCTTTTGAAAGCGCACACCGTCATGCTCTACCGCAACCTGCTCTATACCGGCATCACCCGAGCCAAAAAGCGCGTGGTGCTGATCGGCCAAAAGCAGGTGCTGTTTATGGCGATCCACCGGAATGAAATCGTCAAGCGGAATACGCTTCTGGGCACGCGCATCGGTATGTACTATAAGGCCTATGCCAAGCGGGCCGGAATCCCGGTCCCGGCAGCTCTGGAAGAAGAACTGAAATACGCTGGTTAAAAAAGAGGCGCAAGGTGCAGAAAATTGCCCCGCGTCTCCTATTTATTACACAGGAAGGAGTATATGACATGAACGAAAACAATGCGAAAACGATGTACGAAGCTGTGCCTGCGGCCTCTGAACTGAACAAGGTGCCGGGCTTTGACCCGCTCAAGTTCCTCCGCCGCACCAAGGACACCTTGAAGCTGGATCTGCCTTATCAGAAACTCTGGTTCCGCATGGCCCATCCCAATGGCCGTATGCGTCTGACGGCGCTGCGGATCACAGAGCAAATGGCGATTTTTGAGGCCAAGGTGTTTCTGGACCGCAGTGACGCGGAGCCGTTCAGTATGAGCACGGCCCAGCAGACTACTCAGGACAGCCGCGATTTCGTAAAAGCCGCCCAGAATGAGGCGCTGAGTCAGGCCCTTACGGACGCCGGTTTTGGCATCCAGCTGATAAGCGCCGATGCCCAGGCCGGTCCGATGGAAAAGAGGAGCGAAGCACCCGTAAAAAGGGCTGTAGAACCGCCCGCCAGTACGGTAGTGTGTGCGGCGCCCCAGCAGGAGCCCCACAGCGCCCCTCAGAAGGGCGATACGCCTGCCGAGGGGAAATCCCCTGCCAGACCGATTGAAACGCCGCAAGGGGCGTTTGAGGCCGAAAAGGCGGCAACCGTGACAACGGCCCCGTCGAAGGAAAGCACTGCTTCGGAAGCGGTGGAGCAGCACCTGCCGGTAGAGCCTGAGAGGACATTTGATACGCTCCCGGTTGGGCCTTCGCCAAAGACAGAGCAGCCGGTGGCTGAGAGCGAACAGTCGCATGAATTGCCTGTCCGCGGCAATGTAACGGAGCTGCCGGTCCAGCACACGGAGGAATCCGAACCTGCCGCCGAGCCTATGCAGCCCGAAGATGACGCTGCCGGGGCGGCGGATACTGCGGTGGATACCCCCTCTTACACGAAGGACACGCCTATGGAGGATATTCTGCAGGTCATGACGCTGGAACAGGCCCAGCAGGTCATCGTAGACGATGGCATCTGCAAGGGCATGACGATTGCCCAGGTGGCTGAGAAGCGGCCTGTCAATCTGCGGTACTACCTGATCCCGGGCAAGAGCAAGAACAACATGGTCCGCGCGGCCGCACAGCTGGTTTTGGATTCGCTTCAAAAGGCCGGCTGATATGGCCGCCGGCGAGGGCATGAAGGGAGGAATGACAGATGGGCTCGTACCCGGATGAATTTCCCTTCGGTATCATGGAAGTTGTGGAACTGCTGCACCTGCGGGTCAGGCGCCAGCAGGCAAACAGCGTCTATGTGGACTGCCCGTTCTGCGGTGACCGCCGCGGGCGGATGAATGTCAATTTCGTCAAAAATGTCTGGCGGTGCAATCACTGCGACGAAAATGGCGGAATGCTGGCGCTATATGCAAAATTGAATCACACGACGACCTCTGACGCTTATTGGGAAATTGCAGAAGCTCTGTGTGACAATACCCACGAGGAACACGCACGCTCCGGGAATGAAGCCCAACAGCAGCCGGTCAGCACCGGGTCCCCATCTTCGGGGGCCCGGGCGACCGCTGCAGGTTATTCTTCTTCCGAGCGAAAAACTGTGCCGCAGTCGGACAAAGCCAGCCCGGCCGAGATCCATCAGACGCTATCCCTCCTGCTGGCCCAGCTTACGCTGCGGCCGGCACATCGGGAACATCTGCGTTCACCAAAGCGTGGGCTGTCCGATGAACAAATCGAGGCGCTGGGCTTTAAGAGTACCCCGCCGCCCTTCTTATGCCGCTCTATCACGGACCGGCTGATCAGGCAGGGATGCAGGGTGCAGGGCGTACCCGGATTTTACCGGGACGACAGCGGCCACTGGACAATGGCATTTTATAAGAAGACCTCCGGCATCCTGATCCCCGCCATAGGCTTTGAGGGCCGGCTTCAGGGATTTCAGATCATGCTGGATGTACCGCTGAAACACAAGGATGACCCGCCGGAGAAACCGGGGGCCAAGTACATCTGGTTTTCCTCTTCCTCAAAGACAGACGGGACAGGCTCCGGCAGCCCGGTACATCTGATCGGTGACCCATCCGCCCGGGTGGTCTATGTGATCGAGGGGCTGCTGAAAGCAGATATTTCCCATTGTCTGACCGGGCGCACCTTTGCCGCGATTGCCGGGGCCAACAACACCAGCCCGCTGGACCCGTTGTTTGCCCTTTTGGCGCAGAGCGGCACGGAGGAAATCATTGAAGCCCACGATATGGACAAGTACAACAATCAAATGACGATGGCCGGGGCGTCGAAAATTTATCTGACGGCCCGGAAGTATGGCATGAACTGCCGGAGGCTGACCTGGAATCCCAACTATAAGGGATTTGACGATTGGCAGCTGGCACTTCGCCGGGAAAATCAACGGAGAAAGGAGATCGATAGACTTAGTTTTAAGGCGCAGTACCTCCGCGGTTTGTGTGAACTGGCGCATATTGAGGACTGCATCGAACTATGGCAGCACTTGGCTGAAAACAAAACCTGCCTGACGGAGTATCTTGGTTTGACCAGAGAGGAACATGAAACCTTCCTGCAGAAAGGCGGGGATGCCCTCGGCGCCCTGCTGGAACCCCAGCGGCGGAAACAGAGGTTTGTACTCTATCAGCTGGAACTGGACGAGCAGAAAGCCATCCCGTTTGCGTTTAAGGAACTCACGACGCTGCAAAAGGCCGGTTATGAACAACCGCCCGCCGCCATGTACCGCATGGTCGGGGCTGGCGAAATCTACTGCCCGGTGGAACAGAGCGACGCGGAGATTTTGAAGCGCCTGTTTGCTGACTGCCGGGAGGGATTGCCGGAGGACTGTCACGGGCGGCCAATGGCGCTCTCTGATGTGGTAGAACTGGACCATTCTCCACGAAGGGTTTACTACTATGTCAATGGGGAGCATGAATTTCCGCAGGTCAAGTTTTCACCCATGCTTGCCAAGAAAGATATCAAGGAAGGGACATAAAGAGGCTTCAATGGTTGTTGTAAATGAGACGAAGAGAGGGCAGCTTCTGGCGCTTCTGGAACAATGCGCTCATTTGAACGCTGATGTGCAGCCTCGCACGGAGCAGGGATATTTTACGGTGACGGTTCCGCCGCCGTGGAATGGCCCGGCCAGGCAAAAAGCGCAGGAGATGCAGAACAGGATCAAGAAATGGTCGGAACAGTATCCCAATGTGATTTGTTACTGTTTCGACAGCTTCAGCACATTACTTTATGTGCTGTGACACAGGTAAACGATGGCATGGAACAGGTTTTATCCTGATCCATGCCATTTTTGTCAATGGAAAGGAGTTTATTATGGGATATTTTTCGGAAATGTCGCTGGATATGCAGGAAGGCCGCAAGCCGTCTGCCGCCGCGCCCACCCGCGAGTACGCTTTTGAGGACGGAGAAAGCTTTGACGAACTGCCGGTGCCGCCGGCCGGCCGTCAGCCCGCACCGCCTGCCCCAGAGCCGGCGACGCAGTCTGCTTTTGAGGACGACGAGGATTTGGATGAGGCCCCGGACGAGCTGGAACAGTCTGACGAGGCCGAGTCTCCCGCTGAAGAAACCGATGAGGGGGACAATGCCGATGAGGGTCAGGCGGAGCCTGCCAAGGCCGATGCCTCCAATGTGGATGCTGACGAGGAAAAGCGCCGTGCCGAGCATGAGGCCGCCGAAGCCAAACGGAAGTCTGAGTGGGAGGCGAAACAGGCGGAAAAGAAGAAGGCCCTGCAGGAGCAGATGGACCGCTTGGCCGCCATGAACGACGATGAGGTTGTGGCTGCCTCCATGCAGCGGGTCAGCGGTGATGTGGAAAAGCTGACCCGGCGCAATATGAAGGAGTGTGTGTCGGAGTATATCCAGACCAAGTGCCTGGAAGACCCGGCATTTGCCCGTCTCACCATGCACCCGAAGAAAACGATGGTCCATTGCTTCCAATACATCAGCCGCAAGGCATGGGAGTACATCCAGGACGAATTGAAAGCAAACGGCATCCAGCCGGGCCAGGGCAGCCAGGGGTATGGCTGCGATATTCCGGATGACCTGTGTTACCAGTGGGCGGAGGACTATTTCCGCGATCCGGACGCCAAAGAGGACCAGGAGCAGGAAGAAAAGTTTGTCCCCCATCCCTACTATGGCAAATCTTCTGTGAAATCCTCCAAGAAAAAGAAAGCCGAGAAAAAGCCTGTCGAGAAGAAAAAGCCGGAGCCCAAGCCGGTGCCGGAAAAGAAGCCTGCTGCCGACGGGCAGATGTCGCTGATGGATTTTGGTATGGCAAAGGCCGGCTGAGGAGGCAGAGTATGATTGCGTATAAAGGTTTTCGGCCCGGCATGATCTGCATCGGTTATCAGTTTCAGATGGGCCTCAATGTGACGGAAAAGGCCAACTGCCGCCAAAATGGATTCCATTGTGCGGAGGACCCTCTGGACTGCCTGAGCTATTACAGCGATGTAGACCATTCGGAATACTACATCGTCAACGCCGGTGGGGACATCGACGAGGACGAAGTGGATTCCAAGATCTCCTGTACCGAGCTGACCGTCCTTAAACGGCTGACGAAAGAAGAACTGTTCCTCCACGGCCTTGCCTTTATGGCGGACCACCCCAAGCGAAAGTGGAACGAACATGTACGGAAGGACAGAGCTGAAGCATGGAGCGGCTATGCGGCAGTCCGCGGCGCTGATCCCATAGCCAAGGGCCGCCGGAAAGGCGATGTGTTGGCGTTTGCCAAGGAAGACCCGGCCACCGGCTGCATCCAGCAGATCGTGGTGGCTACCATTGATGGAAAGACGCTTTTGCCTGATGT
>ERZ780162.2439-NODE-2439-length-11789-cov-3.551645_pt1 | contig 11789 bp, 10 predicted proteins | sample MGYA00511474_ERZ780162 | MGnify/ENA primary metagenome ERZ780162 (study PRJEB29588, sample SAMEA2143633) | human gut metagenome | biome: human gut; feature: human-associated habitat; material: faeces | place: Denmark | collected 2008/2010 ...
ATGCAGCCGCTGATGATCTCATCCCCCTCCTTCGCGTCGCGGGGCAGGCTCTCTCCCGTAAGGGCGCTGGTGTTAAGCGTGGAGCTTCCCTGGATGATCGTGCCGTCGATGGGAACCTTTTCACCGGGCTGTACCACGATGACGGTTCCGATCTCCACCTCATCCGGATCCACCCTTTCCAGTTTCCCATCCTTTTCCACATTGGCATAATCCGGACGGATGTCCATCAGCTCGCTGATGTTTCTGCGGCTCTTTCCCACCGCATAGCTCTGGAACCATTCTCCCACCTGGTAAAACAGCATAACCGCGATGGCTTCCGTATAATCCCCGCTGCGCTCCAGAAGAGCCAGAGCGATGGCGCCGACGGTGGCGACTGCCATCAGGAAGTTCTCGTCAAATACCTGGCGGTTTTTGATTCCTTTTCCGGCCTTCAGCAGAATATCATAACCGATCACCAGATAAGGGACCAGATACAGAAGGAACCGAAGCCATCCGGTAACCGGAATAAAATTCAGGGCGATCATAAGGACAGCCGCAATGATAATGCGGACCAGCATGGTCCTTTGCTTCTTGTTCATAGTCTTCTACCTCTTTTTATCTTTCATCCATTACGAACGTGAAATGCCCGCCGCATCCGGCAGGCATTCATCCGCAGGCTATTTTCCAATCAGAGGAAAATCTCGCAATCATCCTCCACTTTCTTGCAGTTTTTGCGAACCTCCGGCATAACGGTCTTCGGATCCTGCCCCTCTTCAAATTCCACGATCATCTTCAGCATCATGAAATTTACGGTCGCGTCCTTCACGCCCTCCGTTTTCTTTGCGGCTTCCTCCATTTTATTTGCACAGTTGGCGCAGTCCACGTCGATTTTATAAGTCTTTTTCATTTTCCCGTTCTCCTTGCTTTTTCATTTTAACAATTAAACAAGTATTTAATTGATAATTTCATCATATGCATTTTTTTCTCTTTCGTCAATACCCTTTCCCACTCTTTTTCCGAATGGGCAAAAAGAACTTCCAAACGGGCCATGTAGTTGATAAGAATTCTCTTTTATGCCTGTTTCCCGCCGCGGTGCAGTCACTCCCCGGTCGCTGACAATCTCCGCTTTACGCGATTTCCGGGCGTATGGTACAATAATTATATTATAAAAGCAGCTCAAGGCGCTTCACATGGAGGCCGGCACGAACGCCGTTCGTGCCAAAGAATGGCTGTCTCCATTCTTCCCTGATGAAAAGGCCGCCTGGCGGCGGCAAAAAAGGAGGAAAGCTTATGACGAACAGCAGATTGCCCCATGACCACGGGCAGAAAATGGAACAGCGGCCGGAAGAGATGCCCAGCACGGAAAATTTTCAGACGGTCGCGGATATATTCAAGCAGCTTGGAGACGGAAGCCGTATCCGGATCTTCTGGCTGCTGTGCCACTGCGAGGAGTGCGTGATCAATATTTCCGCTCTGGTGGATATGAGCAGTCCCGCAGTGTCCCACCATCTGCGGCAGCTGAAAGCGGCAGGCCTGATGCCTCCGCGACGGCAAAGAAGTCTATTATAAGGCGGCGGAGACCGACCGGGCCCAGCTTCTTCATCATATGATTGAGGATCTGGTGGAAATCGCCTGTCCTTCCGCTCCTGAGAATTCGGGGAAGAAGGAGATTTCATGAAAAAAGAAGCTCTTATCCTGCCGGAAGAGGCGCTCCAGTCCCTGCCGGCTTCCTCCGTTATTATGGAAGTGCATCCGTCAGACGATGCCGGTACTCCTTTTTACGATCATCTGAAGGCCGCAACTGACGGCAGGGGGAAAATTTCCATCTACCCGGTATTTCCGGGAATTGAGCTTTCCTGCCTGCTGTTTCAGGCCGGACAGGCCTCTTTTCATCATGCCGCCTCTCCCCATGTTCTGGAGATCAGCCACTGTCACCGCGGCCGTGTGGGCTGGGATCTGCGGGATGGCATGTCCGTCTACCTGGGTGCCGGCGATCTCACGCTGCACAGCACCGACTGCTGTGCGGATTCCGTCATGCGGTTTCCGCTGGGCTGCTATGAAGGGATCACCCTGTCCGTCGATCTGAACCTTCTCTCCGTAAATTGTCCCGATATCCTGCAGGAAGCCGGATTGAATCCTGAAGCGCTTTATGAGAAATTCTGCGTTCCCGGAGAGTCCTGCGCGCTGCCCGCCTGTTCGGAAACGGAATGGATCTTCGCGCCCCTTTACGGGCTGCCGGAGCATCTGCGCCTTCCCTATTTCAAGCTGAAGGTCCAGGAGCTGCTTCTCTACCTGGACCGCCTGGATCTGTCCGCCGCCCGCGAAAAAAGCATCGCCAGATGCAGCAGCAGCCAGACGGATCTGATACGGGAAATCCATGACCGCCTGATCCGGCATCCGGAACAGCGTTTTACCATTGAAGAGCTCTCCAGAGAGTACCTGATCAATACCTCCTCTCTGAAATCCATCTTCAAGGCTGTATACGGCCAGCCCATCGCGGCCTACATGAAGGAGTACCGGATTCACAGAGCCATGGAGCTTCTCCGCCAGTCTGAGGAACCCATCTCTCAGATTGCCGCCGCCCTTGGCTATGAATCCGCCGGGAAATTTACCCGGGCGTTCCAGGATGTGGCACACGTTCTTCCCTCTGAATACAGAAAACAGGTGCGCAGCCAGAAGCTGCTGCGCACCTGAGCGTTTGAACCTGAGTATTTACATCTGAACGTTTCAGGAAAGAACCATTTTTGTTACTGGTCACCTTGTGACCGGTAACTCTTTTTCATTTTGACATTCACCGCTTCTGGCTCCAGGTAAGAACATCATCAGAAGCAACGTCGGATTGGGAGCCATGGTGATACCGGTGCAAGCAGGCTCAATCTGCTGAATCCTTCCTGACACCCTTTTTTTTATTTAGCTTTTCAGCACTTCTTCCAGAAACCGGAATATCTTCTCATAATATTCCTCTCCGTCAAAAAATCCATGCCCCTGCCCTGGAATCGTGATCAGCCGGACGTCATTTCCCGCCGCTTTCAGCACCTCATACATCTGTCTGCTGTTTTCCAGGCTCACCAGTCTGTCCGCGTCACCATGCATCAGCAGGGTAGGCGGATTCGTTCTGGAAGCGTAACAGACCGGACTCGCCGTCTCCATCATCCGCTCCCGTTCCTTCGGATCCGGAAAAGCAAAAAGCTTTTGATAGATGTCCGAAGCCTTCCATTCCTCCTCATTCATCCGCAGATCTGATGGCGCATACCAGGGAATTACCGCCTGAATCCGGGAAGAAAAACCCGGATAGCTATCATCCACAAATTCCTCATCCGTACTGTATGCCATCAGCTCCACCAGATGACCTCCCGCCGACTCTCCCCAGGCGGCGATCCGTTCCGGATCCACATGGAATTCTTCCGCATGGGCACGCAGAAACCGCACGGCGGCCTTACAGTCTTCGATCTGCGCCGGGAACGGCGCTTCCTGGCAGAGACGGTAATCCACGCTCACCGTCACGAAGCCCCGTTTGGAAAGCCGCGCCATTTCTGTACCCGGCAGATATTTCCGGGTCAGATTCTCATCCGACCACCCGCCTCCATGGACCCAGACTACAGCAGGAAGCGCTTTCTTTGCATCAGCAGGATAAACAATATCCATCCTGTATGCTTTTCCTTGATGCGTGGCATATACCACGCCCTCCTGCTGAACCAGCCCTCCTGCCTCAAAATCAATTTTCGGCGGAACGATGACCTTTGCCAGCTGTTCTTCCTGCTGCTCCACCTCAAATCTCCCCAGGACTTCATCAGCCGCCGCTTCCATTTCCTCATCCGTATCCCCTTCCAGGATAAAATAACCGCGTCCCATCACGGAGTGACCGGTAGTCACCCGCTCCAGCCGGTCTCCCGGACGGATCTCACAGTCCCAGGCACATAAACGGATGCCTGTCGGCAGAGCCAGCTCCTCCTTCCCCGGCACCGTTTTCACAACGCCCGCCGGCAGGGCAAAATAGCGAATCAGAAGCCTGCGTGCTTCCGTTGGTTCGTAGGTATACGGCAGTCCGCACTGGCTGCGGATGTATGCCTCCGCCATATCCACGCCTGTCACCATAGGAGTGAAGAGATCGTGAAGATGATGGCCGGATGGCCGGGCGGAAAGCTCGATGACAAAAATCCTCTCACCGGAAATCATCAAATCCGCATGGAGCAGGCAGTCCTGAAGCTCCAGCACCGCCATTACACGCTCCAGATAATCCCGAACCAGAGAAATCAGGCGTGCCTCCCGTTCTTCCCTGCCCGTCACGGAAAAATATCCCACGGCCTGTCTGGCAGGAGGCGGCGTCAGCAGCTTTCTCCGCAGCAGAATCTGGCAGTACTTTTTTCCGTCCATCGCCGCGTCCACACCATATTCCACACCTGGTACGGCTTCCTCCAGCACATAATCCTCATCGGAAGCAGCTGACACTTTTCCCCCGGTAAGCTCCTCAAGCGCTGCCCGCAGCTTTGCCACGCTGTTTAAAAAGAAAATTCCTCTGCTGCCGGAACCATATCGCGGCTTCAGAATCACTGGAAAGGAAAACTCCTCCTCCGCCTTTTTTATCAGGTTATCCACAATCTGCCGTACTTCCGATGACTCTTTTCCACAAAATGCAGGAACCCGTTCACAGCAGCAGTCTCTTAAGCCGGCCGCATGCAGCTTTTCATGGAACAGATATTTGTCCGTACACCAGACGGCGGACTGCCTGCTGATGCCGCGAAGCCGGAAGGCATCGTTCACCGCTCCTGCCGTCGTCAGATAACGGCCGATGGGACCGGTAATCACAAAATCCGGTATCTCCCGTCCAAGCGCCTTCAGAACTTCATCCTCTCTGGAAATATCCACGGCAAGTCCTTCATCCGCTGCTTTCAGCCCGGCAGCCTCCGGATTTCCGTCCAGGGCTGTCACAAAAACGCCGAGCTCCTGTGCCTTTTTTATGGTATGAAGGGATTCCTCTCCCGCTCCAATCAGTGCCGCTTTCTTACGCATCATCCGTTTCCTCTCTTCCAGTACGAACCGTCGGTTCATGCACCGTGCAGCCTTTTTCGAAGGTTCCGCCAGGTCCACAGCAGAGTAAAATACAGCATGAACCTCTTCGTGGATTTCTGCTGCATTTCCACCAGTTTCTTCTCTTCCCCGTTAAATCGCTCCTGATACCGGGGATTTTTCTGAAAATCAGGGAAGGTTTCCCGCATCTCACGTCCCATGGCTTCCACAAATGCGGGCTCCTTCTTTTTCACACCGAACATGTAGGAAAAAAGCGTATTCACATAGAAAAGCACGGTGAAGCTGAATTCCAGCTCGCTTTTATATTCCTCAAAATATCCGTATTTCTTCGCCTCGGCGATCATGATCCGTCCCGCCTGCATCCGGTCCTCACAACGTTTTTTCGTGATTGTATGCACGGTGGATGCATCATGCTGATAGTAATAGTACATGGGCTCCGGAATGTATTCGAAATGCTTTGCCCTCAGCATCCAGGTATTTCCCAGGGCATTGTCCTCATAAAAAATCCCTTCCGGGAAGCGGCTGTCACAGCCCAGAATGATCTCCCGGCGGTAGATTTTTACCACCAGACTTCCGCTGTCCAGAATAAGGGATGCATATTTGTCATGGTTCAGGATCCCTGTCTGCTCCGGCCGGTTGTTATGAACCACCTGGCCGACCTTCATGCTGTGCTCGTCCGTCAGACAGTAATCACAGCCCACCATATCCGCGCCCGTCTCCCGCGCGCAGGCGAGCAGACGTTCATACATGTCCGGTGTGATCCAGTCGTCGCTGTCGATAAAGCCGATCCATTCTCCCTGCGCCAGGGAAAGGCCGATATTTTTAGCCCCTCCCTGCTTCCGGTTCACTTCGGAATGAACCGCCCGCACCCTTTCCGGATGCTCTCTTTCAAACCGCTGCAGAATCTCAAGAGAATTGTCCGTGGAACAGTCGTCCACCGCAATGATTTCCATATCCTGCAGGGTCTGGTTCACCAGGGAGTTCAGGCAGTATTCCAGTTTTCCCTCCCCCGCCGTATTGTAAACGGGCACGATCACGCTCAATTTCATTCTGCAGGCACTCCTTTTGTTACCTTGTACAGGTCAAATTCATTGTCTTCAATCCCGAAATGTCCCACATACTCAATCTGCAGGTTATACGGGATAATCTGATCCGGAACAAAATCCCATTCCATCTCCGTATCCAAAAACCAGATTCTGTCAAAATTCTGCGACAGATCCACGTCACGGACATAGGCCAGCTTCTCTTCCGGGAAATAGTATTTGTAATTGAAATAGTACGCCTGATAGTTATAAACGACGAGATCATTTTCCCCGAGATTTTCTTCAAAAAATTTTTCCGTCTGCTTCGTCAGAGTAGCCAGATATTCATCCCGAAAAGCGTCCCTGTAGGAAATGGCTCCGGTAAACAGCACGAACAGCAGCACCACCATCATGCAGACAGTCCGCACCATGCTGCCCTGTCCGGAGCGTACGCTTCCTTCCTTCCCATCGTGTTCCACCCCATCTGCAGTCTCTGATTCAGGCAGGAGCCAGGCCAGTCCGTCTTCCAGAACCCGGTTCACACCAATCGCCAGGAACAGGCAGAACAGCCCCATTGCCGGAAATACATACTGATCCCGGTAAATCGGCTGGCTGATCAGGGAGAGGATGATTCCTCCTGCAGCCGTCAGCGTGGGGACCGCCATGTCAAAAAGGGCGTAAAGGAAAATCGATGAATGGTTCTGTCCCACAGCCTCAGGCTGTCTGTTCCTCCGCAGCCAGCCGGCCAGACATCCGGTTCCCGCCGTCAGTGAAATCAGAAGATATCCATATGTGGTCTGGGGCAGCGGATTCAGCCCGAAAGCCCAGATAAAGTAACTCCACACTGTTTCCATCGTAATCGGAGCGATCCAGTAGCCGCCCTCCACCCTCGTCACCTGTTCCAGCATGTATGGAAGCCAGGGCAGATAAGCCAGAACCATGAGTATGGAAAAAATGCACCACCGCGCCAGCTTTTTCCGCTGTTCCTTTGAAAAGAGCAGCCACAGAAAAAGCATTCCGTTTATGATAATGACGGAAACAAAGGCAAAATAATGCAGGTATGCGGCCGCCACAGCAGAAATGGACAGCCAGATCCAGTCGGAAATCCTGTTTTTCTTCAGAATTTCCCAGACCGACAGTCCACAGGCCGTCACGCACAAAAGTGCCCAGGAATACATGCGTACCTGAACCGCATAGGTCATGGAGCAGGGCAGGCACCCCAGAAACAGGATAAAAAGGAATGCAGTTCTGTCACCGAAATTCCTCCGGATCTTTCCTGCTCCCAGTGCCAGTGTCAGGGACATGGGGATTATGGTGAGAATTTTCTGTACCTGCAGGCTTTCTCCGAACAGCAGGCGCATGATGCGCCCGAGAAAATAGTACAGAGGCGGATGCACATCCTCCGCCGTGTCCACGATAATCTGCGCGAAGCTGTCGGCAAACAGATTCATGCTGAAGATCTCATCCGTCCATACGTTATCGTTAAAAATCAGTGACAGATACAGCAGGGTAAACAGAAGCACCATACCCCAGAGCAGGATTCCATTCCTTCTGTATCCTTTGCGGCATCTGACAACGTCTCCCGTCCCCCTGGCTGAAGTCTCTTTCACAGCTTCCGTCATCTCTTCCGTCCTTTCCGAATGGCACAGCATAAAGGCTTCCCTTTATTTTGCATAGTACGCACAGATCCTGCGCACCGCTTCGATCACATCCTCCACATCCTGATCGCTCATCGCATAGTAAAGCGGCAGGGACAGAATTTCCTCATACAGCTTTTCCGCCTTCGGGCACAGTCCTTTCCGGTATCCCAGCTTCTGGTAGTACGGGAAATAATAGACGGGAATGTAATGCACATTGCAGCAGATGTTCTCCGCCGCCAGCGCTTCAAACATTCCCTTCCGGTCAATCTTCAGCATTTCGGGGCGGATCCGCAGGATGTACAGATGTCTGGTGGTATCGGACTCAGGCAGTTCCTGCTGAACCCGGATCTGCGGAATCTGTGAAAAGGCTTCGTCATACCTTCTCACAATCTCCTTCCGGCGGGCGCGGAACATGTCCAGCTTGTCCAGCTGGCTGATCAGAAGCGCTGCCTGGATATCCGTCATGCGGTAATTATACCCCAGCTCAATCTGCTCATAATACCAGGGGCCGTCCGGCTCTTTGGACATGAGCGCCGGATCTCTGGTGATGCCATGCTTGCCAAACAGCGCCAGTCTCTGATAATATTCATCGCTGTCCGTCATCACTGCGCCGCCCTCACCGCTGGTGACGGTTTTTACCGGATGAAAACTGAAGGTAGTCATATCCGCAATGGAACCGGTAGGCTTTCCATCATACGTGGTTCCGATAGAATGGGCTCCGTCCGTGATCAGAACAAGGCCGTATTCATCACAGATTTTCCGAAGCTCCTTCAGGTTCGTGGACTGTCCGGTGTAATCCACGGCAACCACAGCCTTTGTTTTCTCCGTTACATGAGCGCGCACCTGCTCCGGATCTATGTTATAGGTATTTTCATCAATATCCGCAAATACGGGTCTTGCTCCGCAGTAAAGCGCGCAGTTGGCAGAAGCTGCAAAGGTGATGGGCGTGGTGATCACCTCGTCTCCCGGCCCCACGCCCGCCGCAAGGCAGGCCACATGCAGTGCCGCCGTTCCGTTGCTGACGGAAACCGCGTGCTTCGCCCCCGTCACACGGCAAAGCTTTTCCTCCAGCTCTCCGATCTTCGGCCCGCAGGTCAGATAATCGCTTTTTAAAACATCCAGAACGGCTTTATAATCCGCCTCGTCCAGATACTGATGTCCATAGAAAATCTTCGTATCCCGCACCGGCTTTCCACCCGCGATTGCAGGAATCGCATCCTTCTTTTCCATTCTGATCTCCCTTCTGCCGATGACCGGCTGAAATATTCCTGTTTTAAAGAAAATCCGGACTCTGGACCTTTCTTCTCAGGATAAAAGTCCACCTGCCGGATGTAAATTTCCGTCCGTATGAAAACGGCCCGAAGGCGGTTCTCGCTTTCGGGCTTTACAGACTTATTTTTCCAGCTCCACTTCCTTCAGGCGCTCCCTCAGATCCTCCACAGAGAGCCATTCGCTGTTGGTTCCGGAGCTGTAGGAGAAGCCCTCCTCCACCTTTTTACCGGAAAGGTCGGGCACCTGTCTCTCATTGAATACCATCTGCGGATATACGATGTAGTGCTTATCGTATTCATAGGTATTGAAGGAGTCCTCGGTGGTCACCATGATTTCATGCAGCTTCTCGCCGGGACGGATGCCGATCTCCTTTATTTTGCAGCCGGGAAGCATGGCCTCTGCCAGATCCGGCACACGGAAGGAGGGAATCTTGCTGATAAAGGTCTCGCCGCCCTTCGCCTCCTTCAGCGCCTTGATCACCAGCTCCACGCCCTCCGTCAGGCTGATCCAGAAGCGGGTCATGCGCATATCCGTGATGGGAAGCTCCGTTCCTCCGTTTTTGATAATGTTATGGAACAGCGGAATGATGGAACCGCGGCTCCCTGCCACATTTCCATAGCGGACGATGGCGAAGCAGATATCCTTGGTGCCGGAATAGGCATTCGCCGCCACAAAGAGTTTATCGCTCACCAGCTTGGTACCGCCATACAGATTGACCGGATTCACCGCCTTGTCCGTGGACAGAGCGATCACCTTCTTCACATTGGTATCCAGCGCCGCATCAATGACGTTCTGCGCACCGTTAATATTGGTGCGGATCGCCTCGTTGGGATTATACTCACAGGCGGGCACCTGCTTTAAGGCCGCCGCATGAATCACGTAGTCCACACCCTCAAAGGCTCTCTTCAGCCTGTCCTTGTCCCGCACATCACCGATAAAATACCGCATCACGGAATTATATTCCTTCAGCTCATTCTGCATCACGAACTGCTTGTACTCATCTCTGGAATAAATAATGATCTTCTTCGGCTGATAGTGCTTCAACACGTATCTGGTAAAGCTTTTTCCAAAAGAACCCGTTCCGCCCGTGATCAGTATGGTCTTATTATCTAACATTCTCTTCCTCCGTCTGTACCAGCGTCCGGCGCCAGACCTGCGCGCCGCCTTCATTTCCGGCTGCCGCATGTCATTTTTCAAGCCGTATTCATTTTCTGTTGGATCCGAAACGCTTATACAATTTCAATTTTTACAGAAATTGGGGCAAAATGCCTTTTCGAAACGTCAGCCCCGAAAGCCATTATGCCCTTTTCGGACATTATAGCATAGGGGACGGGGCAATGCAAGAAATCGGCCGAAGGCCGGTTTTCAAATCCCCGGCTCCTGTGTTACAATGAAATACAAAACCCGTGCCGTCCGGCACACAGTTCCTGCCGTTTTAACCCCGCCTCACAGGAAAGGAGCCTCCCATGATTTTATCCGACCGAACCATCCGCCAGATGCTTTCCGAACAAACCCTGGTCATTTCCCCGCTCATCCCGGAGCAGATCCAGCCCGCCAGCGTGGATGTGCGCCTCGGGAACACCTTCAGCGTCGTTGAGGATTCCTCCTCGGGCATTCTTACGCTGGCCCATGAGATTTCCTATAAAACCATTACCACCGATACCTATCTTCTGCTTCCGGGCCAGTTCGTGCTCGCAACCACCATGGAATACTTTGAGCTTCCGGACGATCTCACCGCCTTTGTGGAAGGGCGCAGTTCGCTGGGCAGGCTGGGCCTGTTCATCCAGAACGCCGGCTGGGTGGATCCGGGCTTCCGCGGTGAGATCACGCTGGAGCTGTTTAACGCCAACCGCTGCGCCATTGAACTGCAGGCGGGACGGCGGATCGGCCAGCTGGTATTCGCCCGGATGGATCAGGCCGCTCAGAATCCCTACCGTGGAAAATATCAGGGACAGAAGGGCGCTACCGGCTCCCGTGTCTTTCTGGATGAAGAGCTGTAGCCGGATCTAGTCGTACAGCCCCTTTCCAAACATATACGCTTCCTTCAGATGCTCCGTTTCCTCAATCCGCGGACCTCCGTTGGTGTCGCCGCAGCCACCTGCCAGAAGCATTCCCTTATCATGAAAGCCGATGTAGTTAACTATGGCAAAGCGGTAATAAGACACCGCCTGTTCAAAGGTCCAGAAAAAATCATCTGCCGCGGTCATGAGAAGGACGCAGTCCTTCTCCGGATATTTCTCATACCTTCCCAGCGGCGGATTGGGATCCTCCTGAGCCAGGCAGTAAAAGCGTTCAATGAACGCCTTCAGCCGGGAAGATATGGTCCAGAAATACAGGGGAGAGGCAAAGGCGATCAGGTCAGCCTCCCTGAGTTTTACCGCGATCCCGTTAAAATCGTCCTTCTGCACGCAGGGGCCCGCCATGCCGCAGGTGCCGCAGCCGAGACAGGGATGAAGATCTGCTCGTGCGGCGTCAAATCCCTCTGTCTGGTCCCCCGCCTCTTTTGCACCCTCCATAAAACGCTCCGCCAATAGATTGGAGGAGCCGTGCTTGTGGGGGCTACTCTCAATCAGTAAAATTTGCATCCCGGATTCCTCCTTTGGTCCCATTGTAAGGCCGTCTTTTAGAAATGTAAAATACTCATTTTCTATTTGCAATTATTCTTGTCAGGCATTTTTATCTTGTGCAGTGGACACAGTCATGGTAGGATGAAGAAAAAGGAGGCGGGCATATGGAACTTCGGGTTCTGCGATATTTCCTGGCGGTGGCCCGGGAGGAGAACATCACCAGGGCGGCCGCCCTGCTCCACGTGACCCAGCCCACCCTCTCCCGGCAGCTGCTGCAGCTG
>ERZ780162.2441-NODE-2441-length-11775-cov-2.647184_pt1 | contig 11775 bp, 9 predicted proteins | sample MGYA00511474_ERZ780162 | MGnify/ENA primary metagenome ERZ780162 (study PRJEB29588, sample SAMEA2143633) | human gut metagenome | biome: human gut; feature: human-associated habitat; material: faeces | place: Denmark | collected 2008/2010 ...
AAGATTTTGTGCAAGCTTTCTTATAGAGTCCACAATAACCTGCCGTGGGATAGTTTTCGGACTTAATTCAAAGCTGCCGGACGATATCTCAGTGCTGGAGTGCGAAAAAGTCCCCCTTGATTTTCACGCAAGATATATGTGCAGCGGCAAGGAGTATGAGTATATTATACATAACAGCGAGATAAAAAATCCTTTTTATAGGGATACAGCCTACCGCAGTTGGTTTCCAATAGACGAAAAAAAGCTCGATAAAGCGGCACAGGATTTTGTGGGAACGCACGATTTCAAAGCCATGTGTTCCACCGATTGCACAAAGGAGAATACAGTTAGGACTATATTCTCTTTCCATGTAAGACGTGAGGGCGAGCTTGTGATATTCACAGTTTCGGGAGACGGCTTTCTGTACAATATGGTAAGGATAATGGTAGGCACGCTTATTTTTATAAATGAGGGCAAGATAGGAGAAACTCAAATACCCGATATACTTGCGTCAAAGGACAGGACAAGAGGCGGAAAGACCGTTCCGCCGCAGGGATTGTATCTTAACGAAGTGTATTATGATAAAGATAAAGGATCTGAACAAGGTGAATGATAAAAGATCAAAGAGCAGGCGGAGAAAGAAAAATCCGCCTACCAAAGAAGAAAAAACAATAAGAATAACCAAGCAGACGGATTTTGTTCAGCGTGACGAGTTTCACGGTGCAGAAGAGCCTATGCCGAACGTTACTTTCAGAGAGATAAAGCGTCAGAAAAAGGCGGCTCAGAAAGCGGCGGAACGTGAGCAGGAAGAACAGCTCCGAAAAGAAGCGGAAGAAGCCGAGGAGTCACGAAGCAGAATAGAGCTGACGAACACCGAGGATAAAGCCGAGGAGGAAAAGCCTGAAAAAGCTGATGAAAGCAAGATAACAGTATCAGGCGGTGAAAATAAAGAGCAGGCTTCAGAAAGCAAAGAGGAAAAATCCGAGCATAAAAGCAGAAAAGAGAAAAAGGCTGAAAAAGCCGAGAGGTCTGACGAGGAGATATCCAACGTCACCGATATAAGAGCGGCAAGAAAGAAAGAGAAAAACAAAAAGCTCTATAAAAAGATAGCCGCCATAGCAGTGGTGGTCGCTTTCGGAGTTGGCGTTTACGCTTCAAGAGGAGTGTGGGTGCCGAAGCTTGAGGGCATTTTGGACAGACCTCATGCCACTATAGTAAACGACGGCAAAAAGCAAAGCGGAAATTTTCCGCTGACCTTTGATGAAAGCTCAGTAAACGTTATAAAACAGCTTTCCGACGGTATAGTTCGAGTTGACGACAGGAACATTGCTTTTTATGACGAGTCTGGCAATAAGATATCGGATAATTCTCACAACTTTGCAAACCCTGTTGTAAGAACATCTGGAAAGCGTGTGCTTGTTTACGATAACGGTGGAAATTCTTTCAGAGTGCTGAATAAAAAGGGCGAGCAGCTCTCAAAGGATATAGACCAGTCTATACTTTTGGCGGAGATAGCCCCTGACAGCACAGTTGCAGTGGTCACCCAGACTGAGAAATATGCCGCAGTGCTGACAGTTTATGACTCCTCAGGAGCGGAGATATATCAGTGGTCAAGCTCACGAAGAATACTTGATATAAGCTTTGATAAGGACGGAAGCGGCTGTTGTATCTCAACATTTTCCAGCAGTGGCGGAGCGTTACGCTCGGTCATCTATTATGTGACCTTTGACAGCACAGAGGAGAAGATGAAGAGCGAACAGCTTGAAACTCTCGCAGTTGCCGTTCAGCGAAACGATAACGGCGATTATTGGGTAGTGGGCGATACCCGCTTCTATAAGCTTGACAGCAATGGTAAAATACTTATGCAGTATGAATATCCTGAGGAGCTTTCAGACTATGCCCTGACAGATACCACTGCCGCAGTAGCATTCGATGGCATACAGCGTAAAACAGGAACTCTTGCGGTGTTCCGTTCGGACTCTGACGGAGATAAGCCTGATAGCGTTGTTTATACTCAAAGCGGCAAGCCTAAGAAAATGGTCGCAGAGAACGAGAAGGTGATCCTTCTCGGCGAGGATAATATAGAAGCCTATGACAGTGCAGGAAATCTGCTTGCAACAGCGGCAGTGTCCTCTGAGTATCTTGACTTTGTTTACCTCAACGACAGCGTTTATTTCCTAGGTCTGCATGAGATAAACAAAATAGCTTTCGAGACCTGACGAAAGGCAGGAAAATATGGCATATTTTTTTGACGGAGCAGTTATAATGATCCTTATCGTGACCGCTCTGACAGGATACTGTAAGGGCTTTGTGAGATATGTCATCACAATGCTCGGAACAGTGGCAGCCGTTCTTGTGGCTTTTCTTATAGCCAATATGTCGGCTGAAAATGTATATAACAAATATTTCAAAACGCAGCTTATAACGAGCCTTGAAAACGCTGCTGAACAGACGGATCTTTCAAAGCTTGTGAGCAATGAACTGAAAAACGAGGGCGTTGATATCGACCTTTCAGATGAGGAGATAAAAAACGTCCTGTCAGGGGCAGGAACTCTTGCGGAGAATACCGAAAAGCTGCTTGTTTCAAAGGGAACAGACCTTGATACCGCTCAGCAAAAGGGCGAGGAGCTTTCAGAGTATATCCACAGTGTTATGCCACAAAAGCTCAGCGAAAAGCTGGAGGGCAATAAGCTTGGAAAAAGTCTGTCTAAGGCGGTGAAGTTCACTACCGAGCAGATAGACGAAGCCGTCAAGGCTCTCTCTGAGGGTGGCAGAACTGGTGCTGAGTATCTGGAAAAGAACATTTTCCGACCGATCGCCCTGACTTTTATAAAGCTTTGCGTGTTCATGACGGTTTATGTGCTTATGGAGATAGTCATAAGGCTTATCCTGCGTCTGTCGGGAGTTTTTACCCGAATGGCAGGTCTGACAGCGGCAAACCGTTTCGCAGGCATGGTGCTTGGTCTTTGCAAAGGCGGTCTGTATCTGGTGTTGATAGCCTTTATGGTCTGCACTGTGATAAATGCCACCGAGAACAAGCTTCCAAAGTTCAACAGCACTGTTTTTGAAAATACCTACCTGTTCAGTTACTTCTTTGATATTCTGTATAAATGATTACCGTAAGGTGTATCAGTAAGGAAAGGAGCAAATAAAAATGTTAATGTGTTCAAGATGTAAAAAGCGTCCTGCTGTGGTGTTCATCTCACAGATGAACGCCAAGGACCCTCAGCACAAGAAGAACGAGGGACTTTGCCTTGTTTGTGCTAAGGAGCTTGGCATTTCGCAGGTGGACGATTATATGAAGGCAATGGGCATCTCAGACGATGACCTTGAAGCAATGTCAAATCAGCTTATGGAGGCTTCCGACGGGGACGATTTTGAGCCGGGCGGAACGAACTTCCTGAGCAATCTTTTCGGCGGTGACGCAGCCAATCTTTTCAGCAACCTCGCAGGAGGTATGCCTAAAGCCACCGATGAGGGCGGAGAGGAAAAGCCAAAGGATAAAAAGAAAAAGCTTAAATTTCTCAACAACTATTGCACAAATCTTACTCAGAAAGCAAGAGAGGGCAAGCTTGATAACGTTGTTGGCAGAGATAAGGAGATATCAAGAGTTATCCATATCCTGTCAAGACGTCAGAAGAACAACCCATGCCTTATAGGCGAACCTGGCGTTGGTAAAACAGCCATTGCCGAGGGTATCGCACAGAGGATAGTTGGCGGAGATGTGCCGTTCCATATCAAGGATAAGGAACTTTACCTCCTTGACCTTACCGCACTTGTTGCAGGCACTCAGTTCAGAGGACAGTTCGAGAGCCGCTGTAAAGGACTTGTAGAGGAAGTAAAAGAGCAGGGCAATGTTATCCTCTTTATAGACGAGGTGCATACCCTTGTTGGCACAGGCGACAATGAGGGAACGATGAACGCAGCTAATATCCTGAAACCGTCCCTTTCAAGAGGCGAGATACAGGTAATAGGCGCAACGACTTTCAAGGAGTACAGAAAGTATATCGAAAAGGATTCTGCACTTGAAAGACGTTTCCAGCCTGTAACAGTTTCCGAGCCGACAGTTGAGGACACTATCACAGTCCTCAAAGGCATAAAGCAGTATTACGAAAATTTCCATAGAGTAAAGATATCAGACGATATGCTCAGAGAGTGTGCAGTGCTTTCTGAAAGATATATCAACGACAGATTTCTCCCTGACAAGGCGATAGATCTTCTTGACGAAGCCTGCGCCTGCACAAGTATAAGAACACCTGAAATAGAGGAGTTCAACGCACTTAACGAGGAGCTTAAAAAGCATGAAAAGCTCGTTGAGGATTACGAGCAGAAGTCAGACCCTGACTATGAGATAATCGCAAAGGAAAAGGGCGAGATACTCAGGATACAGAACAGACTCAAAGAGGTGGAAGAAACTCTTAAAAACGTTCAGGTCACAGAGGAAGATATCTCAAAGGTAATAGAGCTTTGGACAGGTATCCCTGCCAATAAAATAGCTCAGACCGAGTATGACAAGATAAAGCATCTGAAAGAAGCCCTTTCAAAGCGTGTTATCGGCCAGGACGAAGCCGTTGATAAGGTCGCAAAGGCAATAAAGCGTACAAGGGTTCAGCTTTCAAAACGTCGCAGACCGGCTTCATTTATTTTCGTCGGCCCAACAGGCGTTGGAAAAACAGAGCTTGTGAAAGTCCTTGGAGAAGAGCTTTTTGACGCCACCGAGCCGCTTATCAGAGTTGACATGACCGAGTATATGGAGAAGCACTCAGTATCAAAGCTTATCGGCTCACCTCCGGGATATGTAGGCTTTGATGAAGCAGGTCAGCTTACCGAAAAGGTGCGCCGCAGACCATATTCAGTGGTACTTTTTGACGAGATAGAAAAGGCTCACCCTGACGTTATGAACATACTCCTCCAGATACTTGACGAGGGACGTATCAACGATTCGCAGGGCAGAAGTGTTTCATTTGAGAACACAGTTATCGTCATGACATCAAACGCAGGTTCGACTGATAGAGATACAGGTGTGGGCTTCAATAAGACCGACAGTGATATCGCCAAGGATAAAGCAATGAAAGCACTGAGAGATTTCCTGAGACCTGAGTTTCTTGGAAGAATAGACGAGATAGTTGTGTTCAATCCGCTCACAGAGGAGAATTACGCAGGCATAGCAGGTCTTATGCTGGACGAGATGAAGTCGCCGCTGGAGGAGAAACATATCAGCTTGAGATATACAGATGAAGCTCTGAAAACTATCGCACATAAGGCATACGGTCAGAAGCTTGGTGCAAGAGATATCCGCCGCGTCATAAGAAACGAGGTTGAGGATAAGATAGCCGAACTGCTTATAGACAAGGGCGAGGGAGCGGTGTCCGCCGTGGCAATATCCGCTGACAACGGAGAGATAAGGGTGGACGCACTTTAAAAGCCTAAAGTTATAAAATCAGGGTAAAAATTATAAAAAAATACTTGATTTTTATGACGGTATGTTATATAATAAAGGTAAGGTTGTTAGTTTTTTAACAACGTGAATTAAAAAATTAAATTGAGAGGTGTCTTTAAAATGGCAGGTTTAAACAAAGTTACTGTTGATGACATTAATGTAAAGGGCAAAAAGGTACTCGTAAGAGTTGACTTTAACGTTCCTCTTAAGGACGGCGTTATTACAAACGATAACAGAATAACAGCTGCTCTCCCAACTATCAAGAAGCTGGTAGCTGACGGCGGCAAGGTAGTTCTGTGTTCACATCTTGGCAAGCCAAAGAACGGCCCAGAGGCTAAGTTCTCACTTGCTCCTGCTGCTGCAAGACTTGCAGAGCTTCTTCCTGAAACAAAGGTAACATTCGCTGCTGACGATACAGTAGTTGGCGACAACGCTAAGAAGGCAGTTGCTGAAATGGCTGACGGTGATATCGTTGTTCTTGAGAACACAAGATTCAGAGGCGCAGAGGAAACAAAGAACGGCGAAGCTTTCGCTAAGGAACTTGCTGACCTCGTTGACGACGAAGTATTCGTAATGGACGCTTTCGGTTCAGCTCACAGAGCTCATGCTTCTACAGCAGGCGTTACAAAGTTCGTTAAGGAAACAGCAGTTGGTTACCTCATGCAGAAGGAGATCAACTATCTCGGAAATGCAGTTGAAACACCTGTTAGACCATTCGTTGCTATTCTCGGCGGCGCAAAGGTAGCAGATAAGCTCAACGTTATCTCAAACCTCCTCGAGAAGTGCGATACACTTATCATCGGCGGCGGTATGGCATATACATTCCTTAAGGCACAGGGCAAGGAAGTTGGTCTTTCCCTTGTTGACGATACAAAGATCGACTACTGCAAGGAAATGATGGCAAAGGCTGAAAAGCTCGGCAAGAAGCTTCTTCTCCCTATCGACACAACAGTTGCAGCAGGCTTCCCTGATCCAATCGACGCTCCTATCGACGTAGAAGTTGTTGATTCTGACAAGATCCCAGCTGACAAGGAAGGCCTTGATATCGGCACAAAGACACAGGCTCTCTTCGGCGAGGCTGTTAAGTCTGCAAAGACAGTTGTTTGGAACGGTCCTATGGGCGTATTTGAAATGCCAAACTTCGCAAAGGGTACAAATACAATAGCTCAGGCTCTTGCCGATCTTGACGCTACAACAATCATCGGTGGCGGCGACTCAGCAGCAGCAGTTATCCAGCTTGGCTTTGCTGATAAGATGTCACACATCTCAACAGGCGGCGGAGCTTCACTTGAATACCTCGAGGGCAAGGTTCTCCCAGGTATCGACGTGATCGCTGACAAGTAATATATTTTACTAAGCTATAAGCTAGGGGCAGGCAGGTTTTGCCTGTCCCTTTTTTATGCAGAAATCGAGGTAGTAAAAATGAATGAAATAACACTACTTGCAAAAAGCGGATTAGGCTGGCAGGGCATAGGCGGAATAATTCTTCTGCTCACAGGCGTGGGACTTATCTATTTCGGTATAAAAGCCTTGCAGGGCTATCGCTTTTTCCCTGAGCAGGAACATAATATCCCTGAGGAGGATCACTACGAACCAACTCAGGCAAAAGCCTTGCAGAAGATCAAGACCACAATGCCTGATTTCAACGGCGGTGAGGACAGAGTTTTTACCGAGTGGAAAATCGGCTATACCATTGACGGCGAAAAGTATACCCAGATAGTCACAGACAACGGCTATGAAAAGGGCGACATGATAGACATAAAGTATAACCCCGCAAACCCACAGGAATTTTACCTTGACGATGAAAAATCAAAGGTAGAAGTCACTGAGGAGGAAAAGGAAGCCGAAGAAAAAGAGGAGAAAACGCCTTTTGGCTATGCGTCTATCGCTATCGGCGTCCTGCTTGGCGTTTTCGGTGTGGTTATGCTTATAGACAAGCTGTAAAAAACAGATAAAATAAGTCCAAGCCTTTGTTAATTAGTTGACAAATACGAGTGAATGTTGTATAATAGACTTGGAAAACTAGCAGGAGCAGTTTTTCTGTTCCCTATAAAAAATAAAGGAGTTTTTTATCATGAAAAAAGCTGTAAGAAAAGCAATTATTGCAGGAAACTGGAAAATGAACAAGACAAGACCTGAGGCTAAGGAGCTTCTTGAAGCTATCAAGCCACTGGTTGCAAACGCTGAGGGCAAGGTAGAAGTTATCGCTTGCGTACCTTTCACAAACCTTGAAACTGCTATCAACGCAACAGCAGGCTCAAACGTAAAGATCGGCGCAGAGAACGTTCACTTTGAGAAGAGCGGCGCTTTCACAGGCGAGATCTCAGCAGATATGCTCGTTGAGCTTGGCGTTGAGTACGTTGTTATCGGTCACTCAGAGAGAAGACAGTATTTCGGTGAAACAGACGAAACAGTAAACAAGAGAACAAAGGCAGCTCTTGCAGCCGGTCTTAAGCCTATCGTTTGCGTTGGCGAGCTTCTTTGGGAGCGTGAGTGCAACATCACAGAGGAAGTTATCGCAAGACAGGTAAAGCTTGATTTCTTCGGCGTATCAGCAGATGACGTTAAGAAGTCCGTTATCGCTTACGAGCCAGTTTGGGCTATCGGTACAGGCAAGACAGCTACAGCAGATCAGGCAGAGGAAGTTTGCGCATTCATCAGAGCAACACTTGCTAAGATCTATGACGAGGCTACAGCAGAGGCAGTTACAATTCAGTACGGCGGCTCAATGAACGCTAAGAATTGTGCAGAGCTTCTTTCTAAGGAGAACGTAGACGGCGGTCTTATCGGTGGTGCTTCACTGAAGGCTGCTGACTTCAACACTATCGTTCAGGCAGCTGTTGAGGGCTAATTAACAGACGGATATCTAGGGGCAAAATATCATTCGTCACAAGAACAAATAAATAAAAAGTTCCGCAGGGGACGGCTGCGGCTGTCCTCTGCTTTTTTTGAACAGGGGGACGCAACTATGAAAAAATTAATATTTGCAGCATTAGTATTATCTATGTGTATGTCATTTGCAGCTTGCGGAAGCGTTGACGAAAGCAGCGCAACGGCGGCAGAAAGCTCTCAGACAACATCTGAAGTTCAGCTTGAAAATGTAACTATCAAAATGGACTCTAGTAAGCTCCTTAGCGGCGTTGAGTTTACAGACAGCGAGTTGCTCGACAAGATAACAGAGTTCCGCACGAAAGTCATGGAAAACGCAGAAGAAAAAGAGCCGGATTCAAAGGAGTACGTTGTTGGCGGCGATTGGCTGGATATAAAATGTTCAGAAGGTCCAGCTATCTACTATGAGTCAGGAGAGAGCAACTATGTCCGTATCGGCGCAAAGACCTATTACACAAGCGACGATACAGCCAAGGAATTTAAGGAATATGTCCTGAGCTTCCTTGAAAATGGCGGTTATTGGGGATAATACGAATATAAATGATGTTGAAAGGACTAAGAAATATGTCAAAGAAACCCATAGCACTTATCATTATGGACGGCTTCGGCTATAATCACAAGGATTACGGCAACGCTATCAGAGCTGCCAAAACACCTAATATCGACAGACTTCTTGCCAACTATCCGCACACTCTTATCGGTGCAAGCGGCATGGACGTTGGACTTCCTGAGGGACAAATGGGTAACTCAGAGGTAGGCCATACAAATATCGGCGCAGGAAGAATAGTTTATCAGGAACTTACAAGAATAACAAAGTCTATCAAGGACGGCGAATTCTTCTCAAACGAAGCTTTCACAGCAGCCGTTGAGAACTGCAAGAAGAATGACAGCGCACTCCACCTGTTCGGACTTCTTTCAAACGGCGGCGTTCACTCACATAATTCACACCTCTATGGTCTTTTGGAGCTTGCTAAGAAAGCGGGTCTTACAAAGGTTTATGTTCATTGCTTTATGGACGGCAGAGATGTTCCTCCTACAAGCGGAGTTGACTTCGTAGCTGAGCTTGAAGAAAAGCTCAAGGAAATTGGTGTCGGCAAGATAGCAACAGTAATGGGACGTTACTATGCAATGGACAGAGATAACCGTTGGGAGCGTGTAGGCAAGGCTTATGACGCAATGGTATACGGCGAGGGCAATAAGGCTGATAACGCAGTTGACGCTATCAAGGCTTCCTATGCCGCTGACGTTACAGACGAGTTCGTTGTTCCTACAGTTATCGATGAAAACGGCAAGATATCCGCAAATGACAGCGTTATCTTCTTCAACTTCCGTCCTGACAGAGCAAGAGAGATAACAAGAACTCTCGTTGACGATGATTTCACAGGCTTTGAGAGAAGAAATGGCAGATTCCCACTTTACTATGTATGCATGACACAGTATGACGCAACAATGCCAAACGTTGACGTTGCATTCAAACCAGCAAGCCTTGAAAATACTTTCGGCGAGTATATCGCAAAGAAGGGCCTTTCACAGCTTAGAATCGCTGAAACAGAGAAGTATGCACATGTTACATTCTTCTTCAACGGCGGCGTAGAAGCTCCTTTTGAGAACGAGGACAGAGCCCTCATCAATTCACCAAAGGTAGCAACTTATGACCTCCAGCCTGAAATGAGCGCATATCTTGTTTGCGACGAAGTTCTCAAGAGAATAGAGTCTGACAAGTATGACGCAATTATCCTCAACTATGCAAACTGCGATATGGTAGGTCACACAGGCGTGTTCGACGCAGCCGTAGCAGCAGTAGAAGCAGTTGACGAGTGCGTAGGCAAAACGGTTGACGCAGTTCTTGCAAAGGGCGGCATAGCACTTATCACAGCAGACCACGGCAACGCAGATAAGATGATGGAAGAGGACGGCTCTCCATTCACAGCCCACACAACCAACCTTGTACCTCTTATTATCGCAGGCGCAGGCAATGTTCTTATCAGAGAGGGCGGCGTGCTTGCTGACCTTTCACCAACAATGCTCAAACTCATGGGCCTGGAGCAGCCAAAGGAAATGACAGGTAAGTCTATCATCAAGGACTAATTTCCATAAAATAATCAAGGCAGTACCGAGAAAATCGGCACTGCCTTTTTTGTATCCCATCTATTCACTTGCTCTGTATATTGCCCAAACCCTATTTCAGCGGGTCAAGCCCTTTAGCCATTATGCAGTAGGTACTGCCGTATGGGTTCGGTATGGGTGGCATTCTGCTCACATGAAACTCTTTCGGCAAACCACGGCTGTCACATGGGAAACTCATGGTCACACAAGTGCCTTTGCCGATCTCGCTGCGATAACTTAATTCACCGTCAAAACGGTCGCAAAAGCATTTTGCCAGTGCAAGCCCCAACGCCTCACTGCTGCTGTATTTCTGGAATGTGCCAAAGGGCGTGATAGCCGCCTGCCATACATCGTCTGTCATGCCGTTGCCGTTATCATTTACTGACAGTATTATCCTGTCGTACTCAGTTTTTAGGATAAGCTCCACCTGCCGCTGTTCCTTGTCATTGTACATATATGCGTTCACAAGCAGATTTACAAGCACATTTTTAATAAGGCTTTTGTTTGTTTCAAAATAAATGCACGGGTCAATGGAGTATCTGAAAATACAGCCGTCCTCCTCCAGCAAATTGCCTTCTTCGTCGCATACCTCACCGCATATGTCTGACAGGCTCTGATATTCAGTTGTGAAATTGCCGCTGAAATATTTTGCAAGTTCTGTCATGTTCACCGTTGCGGAAAATGTCTTCAGTATACGAAGCCTTGCCTCATGGTCAAAATGCTCATATTCAGTGCCGGCTTTTGAAGAAAAGGAATTCTTTTGGCTGTCAAGCATCGCTAACATTTTAGAAAGCTCCATCCTTATGTTGCCGAGAAAATTCGATTTGAAGCGTAAATATCCAGACTTGTCCGAAAGACGTTCTATGTCCATGCAGGAGTAATAGTGTATGAGATAATTCGTTATAATGCCATTATCTCTCAGTGGTTCAAACCGCATTGCCGCCGAGTCTGCAAACCTGCCCTTATATTCAAAGGTAGCTGTCTTTTCAACAGGCAGAATGAAAGTGTTTTCCGGAGTATCGCATAAAGCAGAAATATCTATAACATCAGGCAGATCACCATGATTTTTCCAAATGACATTAAGCTCAGCGTCAGTGAGGATAATGTTTTCCTCAGACTGAGCGTATATCTCTTTCACAGAAGATGTCAGTTCCACTTTGTTAGCCTGCCTTTCATAAAGATCTCATGTAAATATTATAACCTAAACTGTCGGGGTAGTCAATAAAAAATCATCAATATTTGATCATATTTTAAAGAATTTAGCAGTGCTTTGACGGATCAAGACTCAGATGGCTTTGGGGTGAAGTTTTAAGGCAATACCGCACAAAGATTGTGCGGTATTGCCTTAAAGAAAAAAAGTT
>ERZ780162.2448-NODE-2448-length-11749-cov-2.610313_pt1 | contig 11749 bp, 9 predicted proteins | sample MGYA00511474_ERZ780162 | MGnify/ENA primary metagenome ERZ780162 (study PRJEB29588, sample SAMEA2143633) | human gut metagenome | biome: human gut; feature: human-associated habitat; material: faeces | place: Denmark | collected 2008/2010 ...
GGCGGCGGCATAGGCACGCCTCCAATGGTGGGCATTGCAAAGGAATACGGCGAGAACGCCACTGTTATAAGCGGTTTCAGAAACGCTGCGGCGGTCATTTTGCAGGAGGACTTCAAGGCCATGGGCTGTGACGTCAAGCTTTGCACTGACGACGGCTCGGCAGGAAGAAAGGGCTTTGTGACTGACGCACTTCTTGACGTGCTGAAAAGCGAAAAGCCTGATATCGTTTATGCCTGCGGTCCAATGATAATGCTGAAAAATATCACGAAGATATGTGAAGAAAACGGCATTTACTGTCAGGTATCTCTTGAGCAGAGAATGGCTTGCGGCGTGGGTGCGTGTCTTGTATGCGTATGCCGCACTGTCAAGGACGGTCAGGAGTTCAATTCTCACGTTTGCAAGGACGGCCCTGTATTCGACAGCGAGGAGGTAGTGTTTGATGAATAGGATAAATGTGAATTTCTGCGGAGTTGAGTTCAAAAACCCTGTTATCCCTGCAAGCGGCACGTTCGGCTACGGCAGAGAGTACGAGCAGTTCTATCCCCTTTCAAAGCTGGGCGGAATATCCGTAAAAGGCACTACGCTTCACCGCCGTGAGGGCAACCCCGGTCCGAGAGTTGCGGAAACTCCAAGCGGTATGCTCAATTCTGTTGGACTTCAAAACGGTGGCGTTGACAAGTTCATAAACTACGAGCTTCCAAACCTTGTAACAAAGGACACAAGGATAATAGCCAACATAGCAGGTTCTACTATTGAAGAATGTGCAGAGCTTGCAGAAAAGCTCAACGGCACGGCTGTTGACATGATAGAGCTTAACATATCCTGCCCGAACGTAAAACAGGGCGGAGCGGCTTTCGGCACTGACTGCAACGTTGCAGGTGCGGTCACAAAGGCTGTAAAGGACGTTACGGAAAAGCCTCTTATGGTAAAGCTTTCACCGAACGTTACAAGCATTGTGGACATTGCAAAGTCTGTTGAAGCAAACGGCGCTGACGCTGTTTCCCTTATAAACACGCTTCTCGGTATGCGTATCGACATAAAGACACGCCGTCCGATACTGAAAAACAACGTGGGCGGACTTTCTGGTCCTGCGGTATTCCCTGTTGCCGTAAGAATGGTATGGCAGGTGGCAAACGCTGTTAAAATACCTGTTATGGGCATGGGCGGTATCGCCACATGGGAAGACGCCATTGAAATGATGATGGCAGGCGCAGGTGCTGTTCAGGTAGGTGCGGCAATATTTGCTGACCCTTATGTACCTGTGAAGATAGCCGAGGGTATGCAGAAATTCTGCGAAGACAACGGCATTAACAACATCTCTGAGATAGTTGGCACTGTTAAGCCTTGGTAATAACATAGTAAAATATCCGTCTTTTTACAGGACGGATATTTTTATGGTATTTTTTCTTATGAATTTCTTAAATTCATTGAAAACAGCTTGCAAAAGTGTTATAATTTAAGTCGTCAGGAAAGGCTGACAGAGAAAGGGGAAAGATATGTTTCTTAGAGTACTTTGCGTGATAACATCTGCACTTACAGTTCTTACCACGCTTTCAATGACATCATGCGGAGCAGACAACACCATTTCGTCTGAGGCCTCCGAAAGTGCTGTTACATCTACGGCAGACAGCGGTAAAACTGCAAAGGATATCCTTTCGGCAATAGAGGGCGACCACATGGACGCTTCGACTTTTTACGGTGAGGACAGCTTCACAAAGAATACCTAAAAGCTTTATGGTATAGAAGCTGACAAGCTCAGCGACGGAGGAATACTTTACTCCTCTGACGGCAATTATGCTGACGAGATATCAATGCTCAAAATGGCTGACGGAAGCAGTGCAAAAAGCCAGCTTGCAGACAGGCTGAGCTACAGACTTAATCAATATGAAAACTACAAGCCTGAAGAAACAAAGAAAATACAGGCGGCAAAGATATTTCAGGCTGGAGATTACTGGGTGCTTGTTATCTCTGACAATGCTGACGAGATATCTGACGAGATAACAGACATGATAAATTAAAAGACGGAGGAAAGAAAATGACAACAGCGAAAAAAATACTTACCCTCGCACTTTGTCTGACCTGCCTTACAGCGGGTATGACAGGCTGTGCAAAAGATAAAAGCAGTTCTGATACTAAAATTGCTAAAAGCACATCATCACAATCAGAAAGCAGCGACAGCGAGAAGATAAAAGAGCTTAACGACAAGCTTGAAAAGCTGGAAAACACGCTTTCTAACATTCTGGGGGAGGATATATTTGATCCCGCAGACGGTGACGGCAACGTAAACGGTGAGATACACCCTATCTATGATGATACGGCAGTGGTTGAAGCTTACAAGTCGGGTGATGATTCAAAGCTCACTGACGACAAGGACAAATACATACTCAAAGAGCTAAAAAAGGCTGTGGGCGAGATAATCAAAGACGGCATGAGCGAATATGACAAGGAAAAGGCTGTTTATGATTATGTGTTCTCTCAGACCCACTTTAATGACGATTCTCTTGTGGCGATATCTGATGACAGTGAAGATGACGAGTCATACAATCCTTACGGATTTTTCCATGACCACTCTACTATCTGTGTGGGAAACGCAACAACAATAAAGCTGTTTTTTGATGTCCTAGGTATCGACAGCAAGATAATACACTCAACAGAAAACGGCGAACACGCTTGGAACGTTGTGAAGATAGATGGCAAATGGTATCACCTTGATGTGACATTTGATGGTGGCAACGAAGCTCCAGACTACGCATATTTCAACGTACCTGACACTGCAAAGGACGACGGCTCCTATCCTTGGAACAAAGAGGACTTCCCTGAATGCACTGCCACTAACGATTGCTACATATGCAAGAATGCCAAGAAGCTTGACAGCGTTTATGATATACCTGAGCGCATAAAGGAAGCAATGTCAGATAAAGGAAAAACTATATATATGTCACTGGACGTTCCGGAGGGGGCAGGCAGCACTGCTGTTGCGGAGCAGGTCACAAACATAATATCAAACTTTTACATTGACGATTACAACGTCTCTTCCACACCTGTTATTGACGCAGGGGACAAGGTTTGCTTTGGAATTTCTTTAAACTCGGCAGATGATGACGATTCGGATAATTCTTATGACACAGACAATGCACTCGGCATTGATTACGACAAGCTTTCAAAGGCTTTCTCAGATGCTCTCGGAATAGATTATGAGTATGAGCCTGATTATTCTGATAATAACATAATGGGTTAAAGCCTATAAGGGGATTCTTTAAGGCAATACCGCACAAAGATTGCACGCCGTCAGGTGGGATTTGTGCGGTGTTGCCTTAATAAAAGCCGCAGGGCATACAGCGTAAAAACTGTATACCCTGCGGCTTTTTATATCGGATTTGATCGAAGAAAGCTTGTTCATTGGGTCACACGTCAGCTTGCCTGACTGTCTGCCCTTTTCCGATTTTGTATGTTTGAGAAATTAGTTCTCGAAAAGTGCTGTTGAAAGATATCTCTCACCTGTATCAGGGAGAAGTGCAACGATAGTCTTGCCCTTGTTCTCAGGTCTCTTTGAAAGTATCTCAGCGGCTTTAAGCGCTGCACCTGATGAAATACCAACAAGGATACCCTCTGTTTTAGCGAACTTGTTGCCTGTCTTGAAAGCGTCCTCATTCTCAATAGGGAGGATCTCGTCATAAACCTTTGTATCGAGGACATCAGGAACGAAACCTGCGCCGATACCCTGAATTTTGTGTGGACCTGATTTGCCCTGTGAAAGAACAGGTGAAGTTGCAGGCTCTACTGCTACTATCTTAACGTCAGGGTTCTTTGATTTGAGATACTGACCAACACCTGTTACTGTTCCGCCTGTGCCAACGCCTGCGATAAAGATATCTACCTTACCGTCTGTATCGTTCCAGATCTCAGGACCTGTTGTTGCAAAGTGAGCGGCTGGGTTTGCTGGGTTTACGAACTGACCAAGGATAACTGAGTTCTCGATCTCGCCCTTAAGCTCGTCAGCCTTCTTGATAGCACCTGTCATGCCCTTTGCACCTTCTGTGAGAACTATCTGTGCGCCATATGCCTTAAGAAGATTTCTTCTTTCGATACTCATTGTTTCAGGCATTGTAAGAATTACCTTGTAGCCCTTTGATACGCCCACAGCCGCAAGACCGATACCTGTGTTTCCTGATGTAGGCTCTATGATAGTTGCGCCTTTCTTGAGAACGCCCTTCTTCTCAGCTTCCTCGATCATTGCAAGTGCAACTCTGTCCTTAACGCTTCCTGCCGGGTTGAAATATTCAAGCTTTGCAAGGATAGTTGCGTCAGCCTCTACTGCCTTTTCAAAATTAACTGCTTCGATTATTGGAGTTTTTCCGATAAGCTCCGAAACGCCCTTATAGATCTTTGACATTTTAATCTACCTCCGATATGAAAATTATTTTATGCGGTTTTCTGTACCGCTTATGTTTGCTATGGTTATAATATATCACTTTATTCCTACTATGTCAATAGGATTAATATGCTTTCTATGTTTTATACAACAAAGTCAGCTTATTGCAAGGCTCATTTTGTGTATTATGACCTATAATCATACTCGGTAATGCAATATGGCTTATTATTTTCATCACAAAGCTCCACAAATTTTCTGCCCACATCGGTATAAACAAGAGCCTTTATGGCTTTACCACGCTTCAAGGGATTTTTATATTCCACACGGATACGCTTCACAGCAGACTCGTTTTCCACAAACTCGTCTGTTATGTCAAGATATCTCGCATTATTGACGTGTTCATTCATGTCGATATAGCATTTCAGCACCGGGATATCCTCATACACCTGTGGCTCAGTATCAGGTAGGGCTATCTTTCTTGGAAGATACTCCATATCAAGCTTTGGATAGAGCTTCACCCTATCAACAAGCTCCTGTGGAACTTTTATAGGCCGCTGAGAGATTTTGTCCATGAAAGCGCCAGAAGCTATAGACTTCACGCAGATATCACCGTTTTCGTCATATATAACTGTGTTTCTGTAGCCATACATTCTTTTAAGCTCATAGGTCCATGTTTTCACGGTGAGCTTTTCGTTCTGCTCAGGTCTGCGGACGATATCAAGCTGTCTTGACACAAGAAACATCACGCAGTTTTCTTTCTCAAAAAAAGGCGACATAACAGGGTGAGTGTCAAGGTGGATAACAGAGCAATCTTGCAAAAGGTCAACAAGGCAGCTATTTCTTATTATGCCATGCGAACCTATCTGGCTGCAATTTACAGTGCGTTTCATTTCATACATATTGCTTTCCTCCATTCTGCTATATGATAATTATACAACTTATTGTCGCTTTTTTCAACAGCACATAGGTACAAATGTTAACAGAGGTAAAGAAATGTTAAAAAAAACTTGTTGAAATTAGTCCGCTTTGCTACTTATAATGATATTACAGCAATTTTACAGGAGGCAAAATATGTTTTTATGGTTAATGATAGCTATTCTTGTGGCGGTCTGCTCTGTGGCTGGCTTTATTTATCTCACAAGAAGAATATCAGCTTTTGGCTTTATAAAAAAGCTTTCAAAGGATAAAAAGGTACTTAAATACGCCATAAGTGCATGTCTTATAGTGCTCACAGGCGGCATAATATGGCTTATATGGGACTGGATAAATGCGATAATCTGTTTGCTGCATCTTGTTATATTCTGGCTTTTGTGCGACTTGTTTGTGTTCATTGGAAAGAAGATATCAAAGAAACAGGCAAGCAAATGCCTTGCAGGCTTTATCGCCGTGCCGCTGACGGTGGTGTATCTTGCAGTGGGCTGGTATCTTTGCAATAATGTATGGGAAACTGACTACACACTGAAAACTGATAAGAAGTCAGGTGACATAAGGATAGTTCAATTTGCAGACTCTCACGTTGGCACAACGTTCCATGGGGACGGCTTCGCAAAGTACATGGAAGAGATACAGAAGCTTGACCCCGATGTGGTGCTTATAACAGGCGACTTTGTTGATGATGACACATCAAAAGAGGACATGATACAGTGCTGTGAAGCTCTTGGCAAGCTGAAAACAAACTACGGCGTTTATTTCTCATTTGGCAACCATGACAAGGGATACTATGACCCTTCGTATCGTGGCTACAGCGGTGACGATCTTATTGCGGAGCTTGAAAAGAACAATGTCAACGTATTACAGGACGACACCGTGCTTATCGACGATCGTTTCTACATAATAGGCAGACAGGACAGGTCTGAGGAAATGGAAAAGGGCGGTCACAGAGCATCTATGGAAGAGCTCACAAAGGATCTTGACAGCTCGAAGTTCACAGTTGTAATGGATCACCAGCCTTGTGATTATGACGCTCAGGCGGCGTCAAAAGTAGACCTTGTTTTGTCTGGTCACACACACGGCGGCCAGCTCATACCAATAAACTTCCTTGGCACTCTCATCGGCGGCAATGACCGCACATACGGCTATGAAAAGCGTGAGGACACCAACTTTATCGTGACATCAGGCATTTCAGACTGGGCGATAAAATTCAAAACAGGCTGCAAGTCTGAATACGTTGTTATTGATGTTTCGGAGAATTAAATAGCAGGGCAAAGCAAAAGGGTCAGCAAAAATGCTGACCCTTCAGTCTGTATCAGGGCTTTGAATGCTTTCCTATCGTGATTTTTTTCCAAAATGTTCATCTGCCTTTCGGGCGTTCGCTGTGTCGAAAAACGCTGTGTATAAAAGTTTAGCACAATGTTTACCTGTAGTCAAGCACCGAACTATTGACAAACTGCCCTTGTGGATATATAATTTACCAAGAAACTACACTTTGAAAAGGAGGTGTGGCAGTGACAAAGGTCATATATCCTGTTATCGGTAGGCAGACTTCCCTGCCCTTTTATCTCACCGGAATAGGCATTTCCGACCCTGAATATCACGTCACAAGGGACAAAGGGCTTGTTTCACATCAGCTTCTTTTTACCTCAGGGGGCGAGGGCAGACTAATTGTCGGAGGAGAAGAATTTGTGCAGACTAAAGGCTCGGCATTTTATCTGCCCCCTAGCGTTCCGCATGAATATTATCCCTCAAATGGGAATTGGATAACAAACTGGATAGTTTTCCGTGGTGAATTTGCGGGGCAAATGCTTGCAAACCTTGGCTTTGACAGCTTTAGATTCTCCCCTGAGATAAACACACAAAAACCTGCTCAGCTTTTTGAGCGAATTTTAGTTGCCGCTGCCGACCCTGTGAATTGTGGCGAAAAAACTTCCGCACTTGTGTATGAATATATCCTCGCCATGAGGACTGCAATGCTTTTCCCCGACAGCCGAAACAACGTGGGAAGCATTACAAGGCAGGCGCTTTTGTATATTGACAGCCGATACATGGAGGATATCACCGCAGAAACACTTGCAGGACTTTCGGGAGTGTCAGTACAACATTTCTGCCGTGTTTTTAAAGCAGAAACTTCAATGCGTCCACTTGAATATATTGCAAAACGACGTATCTCTCAGGCAAAATCTCTGCTTCTTAACACCGACTCTGACATAGGCGACATAGGCAAGCAGGTTGGCTATGAGGACAGAAACTATTTCAGCATCGTTTTTAAAAAGCTGGAGGGCGTTTCGCCAAGAGAATACCGTCGTTCAAGAGGAACAGGTTTGTAATAATATTTTAAGCTCTATTAGAATTTTCTTAGCCTATTTCAAAGCAAAATGTTCGTATCTTAATAATATGCAAAATATTTCAGATTGACCATACACTCCTTTAAGCTTATAATTGTCATAAGAAAGCAAGAAGCCATGCTTTATGCAAGGAGGATAACTTATGACGATACTAAAAAGGAGCGCGTCAATGGTGTCAGCATTGGTCATGATGATATCTAGCGCAGGCGCTTACAATTGCAGTGCGGAGGGAACAACGGTGAACGATAGCAATACAAATAATACAAGAGAGATAGTTATTGACGGAACTACGGCTCAGCTCAAAGAAAATATGCGCTACAGAGGGGCAGGCATGGTGAGTGCAAACAACTCATCAAGGCTTCTGCTGGATTACAAGGCTGAACACCCTGATGTATATGAGCAGATAATGGAGTATATGTTTGGCAAAGAGGGTATCGGCATTACTCACCTTAAGTTGGAAATGGGTGCGGATATAAACTCATCATCAGGCACAGAACCGTCTGTAATGAGAACAGAGGACGAAAAGGCTGACGTAACAAGAGGTGCGGCATACCAGCTTGCCGCTGACGCAAAGAAGATAAATCCTGACCTCACCTTAGATATGCTTTGGTGGAGTGAACCAAAGTGGGTATCTGACGCTTCAGACGTTTATGCTGCAAGATACAAATGGTATAAAAACACCCTTGACTCCGCTTATGAAACATATGGACTTGAATTTGACTATGTAAGTGCTGTGCAGAATGAGCGTGGAGCTGACCCTGAATGGGTGAAATATCTTTCCTCACATCTCAAAAGTGAAAAAAACACCCCTTATGACTACTCAAAGATAAAGATAGTCGGTGGAGAAGAGGTCTGCACATGGGGCTTTGCTGACAGAATGTATGAGGACAGCGAACTTATGAACGTTGTTGACGTGGTGGGAAGCCATTACACAAGCGAGTCCACCGAGAACGCACAGAAGCTTGCATATGAAGAAAACAAAGAGCTTTGGTTCAGCGAAGCAAGCTCGCCAATGGCATATGCGCAGGGTACATACAGATATGACGGCTCAGGTCTGGCAGGCATAAACGGCACCCTTGATATTGCAAACAGAATAATCGGAATGTATCCCAACGGCAAAATGACACTTTATGAGTATCAACCTGTTGTATCGGCATACTATGACGGCGCTTGCTACTGTCAGAAACAGCTTATCTCAGCCTGCGACCCTTGGAGCGGTTATTATATGCTTGACAGCGGATTTTATATGTCTCTGCATTTTTCGCAGTTCATTGAAAAAGGCTGGGCGTTCGTTGACAGCGGATGCTACAGCGACGGCAAAAAAGGCGGTGACGGCCACGCCATCGTCGACGCAGTTTACAGCTATATGACCGCCACAGACACAGAAACAGGCGATTACAGCACTGTTATCACAAACACTACAAGCGAGCCTATACAGTATGACCTCAAGGTATCAGGACTTGACAAGGCGTCAAGCAACGTGAGCGTATGGGAAACAAGAGGTCCTGACAGCATTGGCGGCAGCTATGACGAGAATTATTTCAAGAAAACTGAGGATATAACCCCTACAGAGAACGGCGGAGCTTATACATACTCTGTGACAGTGAAGCCAAATTCTATTGTGACAATTTCTACTGTTACACCTGAGCGCACAGAATACAAAAACGCTGACGAGAGCGAACGCACTGTTTTGAAGCTTCCATATTCGGACGATTTTGAGTATGCAGGCTATTCTGAGAATTATCTTTCATCAAGGGGCAATGCGCCAAGATACACAACAGATCAGGGCGGTGCTTTCGAGGTGGAAAAGACCGACAAGGGCAATATGCTAGTTCAGCAGATAACGGCTGACATGAAAGCCAACGAGTGGGGCTACACCCCAGAACCTGTGACTACATTTGGTGACGACAGGTGGTATAACTACTCTGTGAACGTTGACGCTGCTTTTGCGGCTTCGCAGGACGCAGAATCAAACTATGTGGGCGTTGGTCTGAGATACACACTTGGCTGCAATTCATACAGTGGCTATTGGATAAAGCTTTATGAGAACGGAAGCTGGGAGCTTAAAGCAAATGACGGCACTCTTATCAGTGGAAGCATAGACGGCTTTGACGGCACAGCTTCTCACAAGCTTAAAGTCGAGGCTGTAAACAACGTTATCCGTGGATATATTGACGGAAACATGGTGGCTGAATACACTGTGAACGAAGGTGAATCTCTTATCAGCGCAGGCAGAGCGTCACTTTTCAGCTCATACAACAAAAACAGCTTTGACAACTTCTCTGCTGAACCTGTGTTGGGCATTGACACATATGTAACTCGCTTTGACGAAACAGACTCTTGCTTCACTTTTGAGGGCAACTGGGAACACAACCTTATGAGCAGTTTCAAAAATTACAAACGCACCTCATCTAAAGGCACAGAATGCGACTCCTTCACAGTAAGCTTTGAGGGAACAGGCTTTGCGCTTTCAGGTGAAACAAGAGAAAACGCTATACTCGGGGTATCAATAGACGGTGGCGATGAACAGCTTGTGACAGTTTCAAGGACAGGTCAGCGTGAGATATCATGCCATTTTGAAGGCTTGTCTGAGGGCGCTCACACCGCAAAGGTAACCATAAAATCAGGCAAATATACAATTGACGCTATGCAGGTAACAGGCGGAAAGATACCATTCGAGAAGAAAAAGCCTGCGAAATCTGAAAGCGCTAAGTCAGGCAAAAGCAAGCTTCCTATAGCTGTAGGCGCAGGCGTATGTGCTGCTGCGGCAGTGGGTGCGGTAATATACGGCATAGTGAGAAAGAAGCGTAAGGAAAATAATGACTAAAAAAAGCAGAACAACAGACATGACGCAAGGCAGTGAAATGCGGCACATAATAATGTTTTCACTGCCCTTGCTTGCAGGAAATCTTTTGCAGCAGACATACAATATAGTGGACACTATGGTGGTGGGGCGTTATCTGGGCGATGACGCCCTTGCCGCTGTTGGTGCTACAGGCTCTATCACTTATCTTTTTTACACCCTTTGCATTGGTCTTTCGGTGGGTGCAGGAATAATTGTCGCACAGTATTTCGGTGCAGGCAGACAAAAAGCCTTACGATCGGCAGTATTCAACTCAGCGCTTGTCACGGCTATATTCGGCATTGTAATAAGCCTTTTATCGGGATTTGACAAAGACTTGCCGCAAGACCTATACTGGAGCTTTTGAACGTTCCCCACAAGCTTATCGGAGATTCTGTGGCGTATATGCAGATAGCCTGCGGCGGAACGATAGCGGTGGCAGCATACAACTGGATAAACGCCATAATGAGGGCTTTGGGCGACTCAAAAACACCGCTGATATTCTTAGGTGCAGCAAGCTTGCTAAACGCCCTCCTTGACCTGCTTTTCGTTGTAGTATTCAAATTCGGCATAGCAGGTGCGGCATGGGCGACAGTGCTTACACAGGCACTTTCTGCCATTTCTTGTATTGTGTACTGCTTTGCAGTGAGCGGAGAGATAAAACTCACCGCCGACGATCTGCACGCCGACAAAGACATGATGAGCCGCTGTGTGAAAACAGGCGTGCCTATCGCCATACAAAACGGACTTATCTCGGTATCAATGGTGGCTCTCCAGCGTGTGACAAACGGCTTTGGCGAAACGGTCATGGCGGCATACACAGTTTCAATGCGTATCGAGCAGTTCGTTCAACAGCCGTTTTCTTCACTTAATGCGGCGGTTTCAACATTCACAGGACAGAATATCGGTGCAGGAAAAGAAAAACGTGCGCAGAAAGGTCTTGCTTGTGCAATAAAGATATCGGTGATATTCTCGGCAGTGGTGCTTGTGCTGTTCACACTGTTCGGTGGAGCGATAACATCTTGGTTTGTCAAGGGCAAGACTGTTATAAGCATATCGGCAAAAGCGCTTATCATAACTTCACTTTTCTACTGGTCGCTGGGTATTATCCACACCACAAGGGGCTTTTTGAACGGCGCAGGCGATACAAACTATGCCCTTGTAAACGGCATGGCGGAGGTAATATGCAGGATAGGTCTTTCACTTATCCTCACAAGGATAGCTTTCATAGGCTTCTGGGGTATATGGTACACC
>ERZ780162.2450-NODE-2450-length-11734-cov-8.330765_pt1 | contig 11734 bp, 9 predicted proteins | sample MGYA00511474_ERZ780162 | MGnify/ENA primary metagenome ERZ780162 (study PRJEB29588, sample SAMEA2143633) | human gut metagenome | biome: human gut; feature: human-associated habitat; material: faeces | place: Denmark | collected 2008/2010 ...
AAGCCGGGCGATGGATCGAAAAGACCTACCCGGCTTTAAATGTGCGTTTTATTTCAGTTACAGACCAGTTTGACAGTAAAACAGCAGATTTTTCAGAGAAGTCATTTGTAGTTCCAATCAAAAATTTCGTAAATGAAAGCTATTGTCGGGACATTTCCGGTAAAGTGCGAAGCCACCAGAAAATCAAACGTGAAAAAGGTGAATTTATTGGAGCGTTTGCCCCGTATGGTTACTGCAAAGATCCAGAGAATAAGAATTGTCTGGTGATTGATTCTTATGCATCAGATATTGTAAGAAAAATATTTTCGTGGAAAATTGATGGATTCAGTCTTGGAGCAATCGCAGAAAAACTGAATGTACGTCATGTGCAGTCGCCAAAAGAATATAAAAAGGCAAATGGCGAGAATTACAATTCTGGATTTCACAGCTCAGACACACCGAAATGGTCGGCAGTGCAGATTAAAAGGATTCTGACCAACGAGGTTTACATTGGAAACATGGTGCAAGGCAAGCAGGAACGAATCAGCTATAAGGTAAAGCAACGTCTGGATAAGCCAGAATCAGAGTGGGTGAAAGTAGAAAATACGCATCCGGCAATAATCAGGCAGAATGATTTTGATGTGGTGCAGAAGCTACTTCAGTATGATGGCAGGGCATCGAAAACATCGGACAGTGCAAACTTTTTTTCGGGTTTTGTATTTTGCGGAGATTGCCATACACCGATGATACGCAGGGTAAATCAGTATAAGGGAAAGAAAAAAGCCTTTTATATTTGCCAGACAAAAAATAAAGGTGGAGATTGCACCAGACACAGTATTCCGGAAGAGGTGCTGAAAAGGATTGTATTGAAAGAGATTCAGGCATATACGGCACTTTTCGTAGACTATCAGATGATTATGGAAGAACTTTGTGAAATGAAAGTCAGTTACGATCAGGTAATCGGTTATGATACGCAGATTAGTAAGTTGCAGGAAGAATATAACCGTTATTACAGCCTGAAAGCATCTTTGGGTGATGACTTGAAAGAGGGATTGATCAGCAAAGAGGAGTTCGATGATTTTCGGGAAAGTTACGGAAGAAAATGTGAAGAACTGGAGCAGATGATTGAAAACCAGAAAAAACTGGTAAAGCAAATGTTTGAGGGTGGAGTGTCTGCAACCGTTCAGTTGGAGGACTGGAAGAAATCACTGGAAATCAAAGAACTGGATCGCACATTGCTGGCACTGACTGTAGATAAAATCTATATTTATGAAAACAAACAGATCAAAATTCATATCCGTTATCAGGATATGATTGAGAAAATGAAAGTCATAAGACGGTTTTATGCGGAACACCGGACAGAGTGCAGGAAAGAGGTGGGATAAATGGCAAGGACAGCAAAAAGATATAAGAAAAACACAGAGAAGAAAGTTCTTGGGATTCCGGTATGTATGGCTGCAATTTATGTCAGATTATCCGTAGACAGTGATGAAAAAAAGTCAGAACCTATTGAAACACAGGTTACGCTGATAAAAGAGTTCATTCAGAAGCACAATGAAAATCCGAACAGAGAGTATGAAATTGCTGTATATAACATTTATTCTGATCTGGGAAAAACCGGAACAAATTTTGACAGACCGGGATTTGAACGGATGATGAATGATGTCAGGGAAGGTAAAATAAACTGTATTCTGGTAAAGGATTTCTCACGATTTGGAAGAAATTATATCGAAACTGGCAACTATCTGGAAAAGATTCTTCCTTTTATGAAAGTGCGGTTTATTTCTGTATGTGACAACTATGATTCATTTGCACCGGATGCCAAGAATCAGGAATTATCCATGAATATCAAGAATCTGGTGAATGATGCTTATGCGAAAGACATTTCCGCAAAAGAACGGGCAGCGAAACGTATTGCACAGAAAAATGGTGAGTATGTGGGATCTACAGCTCCATATGGATATTGTGTGGAAAAGATAAATGGAATTTATAAGTTGATGGTGGAACCGGAAGCTGCAAAGATTGTCCGCAGGATTTTTGAAGAATATGCTTCGGGAGATGGCGTACAGAGCATTATTGACAGGCTGTTTGAGGATAGGGTACATCGGATTTCAGATTATAACCAATATCATCATGTGTACTGTCAGGACGGAGAGAACCTTCATCAGTGGGGAAATTCTTCGATACGTGCAGTGCTGAACCGGAATAATTATTATGGCGATCTGGTTCAGAGAAAATATGAATCCAGATTTCAAAGAGGTGAAAAATGGTGTGACATATTGGACGAGAGCCAGTGGATTATTACGCCAAATGCCCATGAGCCAATTATTAGCAGAGAATTGTTTGAAAAAGCACAGGTCAGGCTAAAAGCAGCACAACAGAAAGCAACAAAAACTACTGCAGGGTGGGAAGATGATGAAAGAGCATTTTACAATGTATTCTATTGTGGTGATTGTAAGCGGAAAATGTGTACACGTAGATACAGAGGCAATGTGTATTACTTTTGCAATGCTGCCTGGTATCGGGATGAAAGAAAATGTAGTCACAAATCTATTTCCGAAGAGAAGCTGCAGAAAATTGTCCGTTCGGAGCTAACCAGACAGTTTCAGTTATCTGGATTGCGGAAAAAGGATATGTCTGCTATAAGCAGTGCGGTATTTCTTTCCAAAATCAATGAGATTCAAACTGAGATCAGAAAATTGGATGCAGATATGGAAAGACGTTCAGAAAAACTGGCACAGGCATTTATGAAATATAAAGAGGGTGAATTTTCCAAAGAAGCCTATATAGAAATGAAAGATGACCGTAATAACTGGAAAGAGTTTTGTGAAGAGAGAAAGAAGTCTCTGGAGCAGACCATACGAAAGCTGGAAAAACAACAGAAAAAAGAAGCCAGATTTTTACGAAGTCTGTTGGAACTGGATGGGACAACCAGAATCAATGCGGAACTTGCGGAGGGCTTGATTGAAAGTATGTATCTGCATGGTGATGGCAGACTGGAAATCAACTTCGGGTTTAAGGGGGCGGTAGAACATGAGTGATCAGAAACTGATTATTGGATATTACCGTCTTTCCATGGAAGATGATTCAGAGGGAGAAAGTAACAGCATTATCAATCAGAGAAAACTGGTAAAAGATTATATTTCCAATATCCCGGAACTGGCTTCTATGCCATTTCAGGAGTTCTACGACGATGGATATTCTGGTTCCAGTATGGAGCGTCCGGCAATTAAGCAGGTTCTGGAACTTGCTAGGGAGAATAAAGTGCAGTGTATTGTGGTAAAAGATTTTTCACGTTTTGCCAGAAACTATATTGAGATGGGAACTTATCTGGAACAGATTTTTCCATTCCTGGGAGTACGATTTATTTCTATCTCAGACCGATATGATTCTAAAGATTATATAGGAAAGAGTTCCGACATCGAAGTACAGTTTAAAGGACTGATCGCAGATTTTTATGTGAAAGACCAGTCTGTAAAGGTAAAATCGGCAGTCAGTACCAGACGAGGAAAAGGTGAGTATTGCTGTGGATCTGCACCTTATGGGTATCGAATCAATCCTGAAAATAAGAAAGAACTGGTGATTGTAGAGGACGAAGCAGAAGTGATTCGCAGAGTATTTGAACTGACAAATCAGCGGTATTCCAAGATGGAGATTTGTCGGTTATTTAATGAAGAGGGGGTACTGACTCCCTTGCAGTCCATGAGCAGACGACAGAAATCAGACAGCAAGAAAGCTGCATCAAGAGGACTGCAGTGGACGAGTGATATGATACGGAAGATTGTGGATGATAAAACTTATATAGGCTGTATGGTCTATGGAAAGACAAAAATTCCAGATCCCGGAACAGGGAAAGAAGTACCGGTACCGAGAAATCAGTGGAAAGTGATGGAAAATCATCACGAGCCGATCGTATCAAAAGAAATTTTTGAAAAAGCACAGTCCTTGCAGATCAGATACACCAAGAAAAGCAAATTCGACAGGGAAACAACATTGTTAGGTGGCTATGTGAAATGCGGAAATTGTCGCAGAAGCCTGACTTCAAGCAGTCCGGTTCATGGTCATATCCTTTATAGCTGTGCTTACAGTAAAGGAAAAGAAGATACAGGATGCTTTGCCGGAAAAGCTGATAACAAAATGCTAGAGCATATCGTGCTGGCAGAAATTAAGGCATATTTACGTCAGAATATCAGCCAGGAACAGATGCAGCAATCTATGAGAAAACAGCATACGGACAGCATAGAAGCCTATGAGCTGGAAAGTACGGACTGTGAAAAACGTCAGGAGCAGATAAAGCTTCAGAACCGTCAGAACTATGAGAAGTATCACGAGGGACAGATGAACCAGAAACAGTTCATGGAAGCCAAGAAGCAGTTGGAAGAAGAAAGAGAACGATTGCAGAAACGTATACAGGAGTTGGAAGAACTGATAAACGGTGAGAAAGAAATCCTGATGAAAAAGAATGTTCCGGTGGAGCAGATGTTGATGTATTTAGGCTATGAAAAGCTGACACGAGAGATGCTGGAAGAATATGTGCAGGGGATATATGTGTATGATGATGGGAGAGTGGAGGTGGAATGGAAATCACTGGCTTGATTTGTAGCAATAATGTAACGTCCACTACTACTGAACTTGTAGCAATGACGTTACATCCTCCCTGCTGATTTTGTGACAACAATATAACGTCCTCTGTTCCAAAACAACGGTTTTATGGGAAAAATCGAGGAAAAAGTGGCAAAAAAGTTTGTAGCAATGACTTGACATCCTCGGGGAAAATGTGCATGGCACAAAGTATATAATTTTCTTGATTTTATAACAGCCATATGGGTATAATAATTCCACAATACATTCCGTAATATAAACGGTTTGTCAGATATAAAAACAAAAAACATTCAGAAAAGAGGTTTTATTATGGTTATAACACAGAATAATTTTAATTCGGAAGTTGAAAATAGTGATAAGCCTGTTCTTATTGATTTCTGGGCATCATGGTGCGGTCCATGTATGATGATGTCACCTGTAGTGGAGCAGATAGAAAAAGAACATCCTGAAATTAAGGTTGGAAAAGTTAATGTAGATGAGGAGATGGTACTCGCACAGAAATTTATGGTTGTCAGTATTCCTACACTTATTTTATTTAAAAATGGAAAACCGGAGATTACATCTGTAGGTTTCAAAGGAAAGGAAGAGCTTGAGGAAATATTCAAGCTGAAATAATTTTGATGGCACAGAAATTTTACGCAGTGCGTGCCGGAAGAAAACCTGGAATATATATGTCGTGGGAAGCATGTAAAACACAGGTTCATGGCTTTGCAGGAGCACAGTACAAAAGTTTTACGACAAGAGAGGATGCAGATGAATATATGAGTGCGGCAAAATGCAGTCATGTCAGATCTGAAGCATTTGCATTTGTTGATGGTTCATTTAATATATCGACATCAGTATATGGTTATGGCGGATTTATAGAGTATAAAGGTGAACGCTATGAACTTATGGGAAATGGAAACGATGCTGATATGGCATCAATGAGAAATGTTGCAGGAGAAGTGCTTGGCAGTATGGCGGCAGTAAAAAAGGCGATAGAGCTGGGAATCAGGTCGCTTGATATTTATTATGATTATATGGGAATCCAGATGTGGGCAACAGGTGAATGGAAGCGTAATAAAGCCGGAACTATAGCATATTACGATTATATTCAGTCAGTAAAAAATGATATAGAACTGCATTTTGTAAAAGTCAAAGGTCACTCAGGCGTAGAAGGCAATGAAGAAGCCGACAGGCTGGCAAAAAAAGCGGTGGGCATACAATAAACAAATAACCCGGCATTTACGGAAAATGAGCAGAACCCATGTTTATTCCGTAAATGCCGGGATTGTTATTATTTTTTCAGGCTGTTAATATATTTATTAGTCTCGGATACAACAACGCCATTTAATGCAATAAGTGCAATAAGGTTTGGTATAGCCATAAGACCGTTGAATATATCTGCAATTGTCCATACAGCTGAAACAGTCATAAAAGGACCTATGAAAATACATAAGATATATAACCATTTGTAGGCTTTGATAACATTTTTCTTATCTCCGATAAGATATTCAAGACAGCGTTCGCTGTAATAATTCCATCCAAGTATTGTTGTAAATGCAAAGAATACAAGACAGAGCATGAGTATGAATGAAGAGAACTGTGCCGGAAGAGGAAGTCCCATCTGGAACGCTCTTGTTGTAACAGAAACGCCTTCAAGACCGACATTCCATGAACCTGTTATAACAATTGTAAGTCCTGTCATTGTACAGATTACAAGTGTGTCAATAAAAGTACCCATCATAGAGATAAGACCCTGCTGTGCAGGTGCATCAGCAACGGCAGCGGCAGCAGCAATAGGAGCACTACCAAGACCTGCTTCGTTAGAAAAGATACCTCTGGCAACACCCATCTGCATAGCTATCATCATAGAGCCGATAGCACCACCGCCTACAGCACGCAGACCAAATGCACTCTGTACAATAGTTGCAAGAGCATTGGGAATTTCCCTGAAATTGTATACAAGGATAGCAAGTGTAACAACAAAATATGTAACAGCCATAAAAGGAACTATAACCTGTGCAACAGATGAAATTCTTTTGAGACCGCCAATGAGTACAAGAGCTGTAAATATTGTAAGAAGTATGCCGGATATAATAACAGACCATGAATATTCACGTCCAAACAGTGTTACTGCCCACTGGTTATTGGCATCAAAGAAATTATTTACAGCACTTGTTATACCGTTAATCTGTGTAAATGTACCGATACCAAGAAGACCAACGCCAACACCGAAAAATGCAAATAACTTGGCAAGCCATTTCCATTTTTTTCCCATTCCATGTTCAATATAGTAGAAAGGTCCTCCGAGAATATGTCCGTCCTTCTGGACGACACGGTATTTTACAGCAAGAAGACATTCTGAATATTTTGTTGCTGTACCTACAAGGGCGGCAATCCACATCCAGAATAAAGCACCGGGACCGCCTGCAACAAGAGCAGTTGCTACACCAACGATATTACCTGTACCTATTGTGGCTGATAAAGCTGTACAAAGTGAAGCAAAACCGGATACTTCGCCATCGCCGGATGCTTCATTTTTTACCGTATGCTTAATGGCAAGTCCAAGCTTTGTAATCTGCAGTCCTTTCAGACGGATTGTAAGAAACAAACCAACAGAAATAATAAGAATAATAAGGGGAAGTCCCCAAACGAAACTATCAATCGTTTTAAGGATTGAATTAAAGCTTTCAAACATAAATAAGTCTCTCCGTTCAAAAATGATATTTTCTTAAAACTATAACACAAAAATGTTTTACTTGCAAAAAAAAATATTAGCAGATAAAATGTATAAGGCAGAATAAAAATTAAAGAGGAGTTTTTTAAATGGAATTACAGATTTTACATTGGTTTGAAAGCCTGCACAATCCGTTTCTCAATCCAATTATGTATGGCATAACAATGCTTGGCGAGAAAGGAATATTTCTTATACTGGTAGCACTGGCAGCTCTTACGGTTTTACCTAAAAAATATAGAAAAGTAGGACTTACAATGGCATTTGCACTTATAATATCGCTTATAATGTGCAATGGAGTTATGAAAAATGCATTTGCAAGGGTCAGACCTTTCAATGTAGATACATCATTTGAGAGTTTGTATAATATTTTTGCTACAATTGATGACTGGTCATTCCCTTCAGGTCACACATCAGCAGCTTTTGCGGCAGCACTTGCCATTTTCATGTGGTATAAAAAAGAAGGTGGATTTGCTATTGTTATAGCAGCACTTATAGCAATTTCAAGACTTTACCTTACAGTACACTATCCTACAGATGTTCTTGTCAGCCTTATACTGGGAAGCATTTATGGAATTATTTCATATTACATAGTTAAGTTTATTATGAAAAAATCAGAAAAGATGCGGATTAATCATGCGAAAGTCCCTGTCAAAGCGGCAGTTTTTTGTTCTGTCCTATTTTGCCTATGCTTCCATCTATATTGCCAGGCTGAACCTGACCATCGCTTCTCCCGTCATGCAGGAGCAGAGGCTTCTGACCTCCACGCAGGTCGGGGCGATGGGAGGGGCCTTTTTCCTGTGCTATTCCGCAGGCCAGCTCCTGAACGGTTTTCTTGGGGATCTGTTTCCGCCGAGGAAGATGGTGACAATCGGACTTCTGCTGACCGCTCTTGGAAATATTCTGATCGGTTTTCTTCCTCCTGCCGGAGTCATTCTGGTTCTGTGGGGCATCAACGGCTTTGCCCAGTCCATGCTGTGGGGGCCGCTGCTTCGGGCGCTCGCCGCCCGTTTTCCGGGAGAGAAGCAGGCAGAAACCGCCTCCTGTCTGGTCTCCTCCGTGGGTGTCGGCAGCGTTCTGGGCATTCTGCTCGCTGCCGCTGCCATTTCCTTTCAGGATGTTCGGTTTGCCTTTCTGCTGCCCGGCCTCATCGCGGTACTGGCAGGCGCGGCGGTCTTTCTCTTTTTCCGTTTCCCCTGTCCCTCCGGGCACACAGATGCATCTGTTCCCTGCTCCGTTTCCAAATCCGGCTCCTTTCGTTCCATACGGGCCGGGCTCGCAGACGCCGGCTTTTCGCGAGGAAGATTTTCGGCACTCTGCTCTCCCAGGCTTCTGATTCTCCTGCTGCCTGCCATGTTTCACGGCGTTCTGAAGGATAATCTGAACCTCTGGGCGGCTTCCTATTTTGCGGACACCTATTCGCTCCCTCTGGCGGAATTGTCCTTTTATGTGCTTGCGATTCCGGTCCTGACGCTGCTGGGGCGGCTGATCTATCCCTTTCTTCTGCGCCTGTGCCGGGGGAGTGAGCATACCGTTTCCATCCTGTCTCTGTCCGTCACCGCGCTGTGTCTCATCCCGCTGTGTCTGAAAGACGTGGCAATGATTCCGGCAGCGGTCTGCCTGAGCCTTATCGCAGCGGCCATCTCCGTCGTCAACACCTCCTTTCTCACAGTCTATCCCACCCGGTATGCCGGCCGCGGATGCGTCTCCAGCGTTGTGGGACTGATGGATTTTGCCACCTATTTCGGAGCCGGAATCAGCTCCATCCTGTACGGCCGGCTGCTCGAAAATGACAGCTATCCCCTGTTGTTTGGCTCCTGGCTCATCCTTACGCTTCTGGCAGTTTTATTCATTATCATACATAACCACATGAAAGAAGGAGAACAGTCATGAATGAAAAAGTCATCCTCATTTCCATCGACGGCATGCGTCCGGACGGCGCGCTGGAATGTGGAAATCCCTTTGTGAAGGAGCTGATGGAAACCTCCAGTTATACGCTGAACGGCCATTCCGTCCTTCCCACGGTCACGCTTCCCTGCCACACCTCCATGTTTTACGGAGTGCCCCCGAAACGTCACGGCATTCTGACCAATACCTACACGCCTCCCGTCCGTCCCGTTCCCGGCATCGCGGAGCAGCTTTCCGCCGCCGGAAAGGTCTGCGCTGCCTTCCACAACTGGGAGCCCATCCGTCACATCTGGACCTCCGAATGTATGAAATATACCTCCTACATCCACGCCTATGAGGAAGAGAACTCCGATCTTATGCTTACAGAAAAGGCCGCTGCCCTGATCCGCAGAAAGCAGCCGGATTTTCTCTTCATTCACATGGTTGAAACTGATGAAAAGGGAGGCCATGATCACGGCTGGATGTCGCCGGAATATCTGCAGCAGGTAAATAACGCCTTTTCCTGTGTGAAAAAGCTTTTTGAAGCGGCGGGCGGCCGGTATCACATCATCATCACCGCCGATCACGGCGGACATGGCCGTATGCACGGCGAGGACTGCCCGGAAGATTATACCATTCCCATGTTTTTCCATGGCAGAGCGTTCCGTCCCGGAAGAGTGCTGGATGAGGCCGGACTTCTGGATCTGGCCCCCACTATTGCAATGCTGGAGGGCGTTTCCATTCCGAGAGAATGGGAGGGGCATGCTCTTTGCGGTGAAAAATGATCCCGCTTCCAGCGCCCTGAATACAGTCTATTGTCCTGATTCAGACAGCGCATATTTCTTCTGCCTGACTTTTTCTTTACAGACTTGACAGGAAGAATATGCGCTGTTATATTATGTGCATATAGTTGTATTTATGTGGAGTTAATTGGATATGTTTGCAAATGAAAGAAGAAATAGAATTCTGGAGCTGTTAAGCCGACGCTCCTCCGTCACAGTCACAGAGCTGACCGGACTTTTTCAGGTTTCTCTGGAAACCATCCGGCGGGATCTGGAATATCTGGAAAAACAGGGCGCGCTGAAACGGGTACACGGCGGCGCACTCAGCATGAACCGGATGCAGAGCTATACCGGCCTGTCCGAACGGAGCACGGAACATCAAACTGAGAAAAGACAGATTGCACGCGCCGCTCTTTCCCATATCCGGGAAGGAGAACGGATTGCCCTGGATGCGGGCTCTACCACCAGCGAGCTTGCCCATCTGCTGTGCGATTCCTTTCAGGAGCTCACCATTGTGACCGCTTCTCTGCCGATCTTCGAGATCCTTTCAGCGAAGCCGGGCTTTCAGGTAATTCTCACGGGAGGGTTCTATCTGCCGGGGGAAAAGTCCTTCTACGGCCATCTTGCACTGGATATGATCCGCCAGCTTCATGTATCCGCCTTTTTCCACGCTCCATCGGCGCTTTCTCTGAACTTCGGTATGAGCGAGCATATCAGAGAGCTGGTCGAGGTACAGCGGGCGCTTATCGCTGCCGCGGATCAGGTGTTTGTCCTTGCGGACAGCTCCAAATTTGAGACCTGCGCGGCACTGAAGGTCTGCGATCTCAGCCCCCGCTTCCTTTACCTGACCGACAGCGGTCTGTCGGATGAGATCCGGGACGCCTGGAAAAAGGCTTCCCTCGATATCATATATTGAATTTCTGCCGTCTCAAAATGGACGGCTCCCGCTCATCGGGAAGAAAGGACAAAATCATGAATCGTAAAGTTCTCCTGATTCTGGCGGACGGCTTCCGCCCGGACGCGCTGGCCGCCTGCGGCCATCCCTTTGCAGACAGACTGCTTTCCCTTGGAAGCTACTGTCTGAACACGCTGACGGTCTGGCCCTCCGTCACTCTGCCCTGCCATATGTCGCTGTTTCACAGCGTCTCTCCGGACAGGCACGGCATTCTGACCAATACCTACGTTCCCCAGGTGCGTCCTGTAAACGGTCTTTGCGAACAGCTGAAGGCGGCAGGGAAGACCAGCGCCTTCTTCTATGACTGGGAGGAGCTTCGGGACTTAAGCCGCCCCGCCAGTCTTTCCTACAGCTATTTTGCCTCCGGAAGCACCTTTACCTACCAGAAGGCGGACCGAATGCTTACGGAAAACGCGCGTGCCTTTCTGGAAAAGGAAGCTCCGGATTTCGCTTTCGTCTATCTCGGTCTCACCGACAGCGCCGGACATGATTTCGGCTGGATGGGAGAAGAATATCTGGAGGGCTGCAGACAGTCCATGGAAGAAACGCAGCTGCTGGTGGACCGTTTTAAGGATGATTATACCATCTTCTTCACGGCAGATCACGGCGGCCATGAACGCAGCCACGGCTCCAGAGAGGAAAGCGATATGAGAATTCCTCTTGTCTGCATCGGCCCGGATTTTACCCCCGGTCCCATGGAGCAGACGCCCTGTATCACGGATATCGCCCCCACCATCACGAAACTGACCGGAGCCATGAACGCTCCTGAATGGGAAGGGAAAAGTCTGGTATAGAATATTTTCATATGAAGCC
>ERZ780162.2454-NODE-2454-length-11722-cov-3.573755_pt1 | contig 11722 bp, 8 predicted proteins | sample MGYA00511474_ERZ780162 | MGnify/ENA primary metagenome ERZ780162 (study PRJEB29588, sample SAMEA2143633) | human gut metagenome | biome: human gut; feature: human-associated habitat; material: faeces | place: Denmark | collected 2008/2010 ...
ATACTCGCGAGCACTGGCTATTTTCAGTGCATCACGCAATTCTTCAAGTTCCATAATTAACAAAATATTTGAATTTAGTTCCGAGCCCTGAATGGGCGAAAATAAAGAAATAAAAATAAGACACCTGGTTACACCCATTTCGGGCTTAAATTGAAATATGCGCTATTCACTTCATTTTTATCCTCAGATAAGCACGGTCATCAAAAGAGCAATTGCCTTTTTGCACTCCTTTTGTACTCTTATACAACCGCATACACAAGGGATCTTTCTCCAGAATATCTGCAAGATAACATTCCGACTCACGCAAGGTGGAATATAAATGAGGATAACCGTCGGAAGACAATACCACCTCCTCCGCATCGCCCACGGAAAAGATATTCACCTGTTTCATCTGTACAGGAAATCCATCAAACACTGGAAAAGCGAAGTGCTGTCCTTCTACGGGACAATTCTGCAGAAGTGCCTGTTTTTGCAGAAAAGGATAGATAAACTCCCGTCCCGGATCGTGAGATTCCAAATCCTTCAGCGTAGCCCCATCCAGCAAAGCAACTTCATTGACTACCGCACGTGCATTTGCCATGATAGCATCAATCTCTTTCTCATTAGACGAATACAGATTACCAATGATACACTGACAATCTCCTACCTGCCATACCTCATTTCGGGCATAGCTATAAATCACTCCATTGGCCGTGAAACGTTTGCCCGGCTCTGCCTTCAGTTCATCAAGCAAATTATGCTCCACATAAAAATCATGTATTTTCTCTGTTATCCGGCTAATGGCACCAGCAGCATCAATATCCTTCGGAAAATCGCGTATAGCCTCCAAAGCAAGTTCCATAGCCAGGCGACCGGTTTTCTTTCCGCCGTAAGTGAAAGTAGATTTAGCTGTAGCCCCATCAATCACCGCTGCAAAGTAAGGGGTAACAATCATGCCATCCTCATTGGTCCGGGAACTTTGCTTGCCCTTCAGGAAACACTCCTCAACCGTAAAATTAGGAACGGAAGGAGCTTGATATTCATTTTCTGACTGTAAATATGTCCAATCGCGATTACAATCCATTACTTTCGATTTATGTTTCAAATAATCAATCAGATATGCCGGACGGTCTGTTTGCAATATCGTTGCACCCAGATTGTCTATCAGATAACCATAACCTTTATCCCGGTTTGCCAACGAGCAGTCATCATCATGTCCACCGGCATGCGTATTCCACAAGGTATTGTACCAAATATGGGATTTCCCGGTCATGATCTTCTTCACTTCGTAAGGCAAAAGGTTGGTATCATGGGCGAACTTAAACTCAATAGCCACCGGTTTCAAAATCCGAAGATAATCATTTAACTTCTGAATGGCATCTTTGTCATCCAAATTAACCTTTGGCATGAAGATTACTTTATCCAGATATTTTCCGTAATCACGCTTCACATCTTCTGCGGGAGCATTGCTTTTCATAATCACCAGATTGGTGGTTCCTGTCTTTTCCAACAGTTCATACACCTGGTCGAAATAGTCAAAAGCCTTGTCCAAATTGAGCATCACTTTCCCTTTGGCCGTCAGCAATGCTTCTTCTAAAGTGGGAATCTTGTAGATGGTCTTAATATGACACCCATTCCGCAAACGTAGTTTCTTTATTTCAGCCAACGTATATTCTTCCGGTTTTCCTTTTCCGGTGGTGGTTCGGTCGAGGGTATTGTCATGTAACAGAATCAAATGCCCGTCTTTGGTACGGGCAAGGTCCACTTCCACAATATCCACTCCCATCTGAACGGCATTTTCTATGGCTTCCAGTGAGTTCTCGCAAGCATTACGCCAGTCACCACGATGGGCTGCCACCAAAACTTTTCCTGAAGTCGGATTAAATAATTCTTTTCGAATCTGATCTACTTTATCCGCCGCCACTTGGGCATGAGCCGGAAGTATCCACAGCAAAAGCAATAATACATATTTCACTCGCATATATTTCTATTTTTAATAATTATCCTTTGGGTTTTACATTCCACACTAAAGTAGCCAACAATGCTGAAATCAGTGCCGCACCAATCCAAAACCAATTGATGTACGTAAAGTCGTAAACATCCGCTCCGTTCACAACCGTTTTCTGTCCTTCAATCAGAATCCCACTCATCACATCCTGCAATCCGGCACCTATGTAACTGGCTATCCCCACTACTCCCAAGGCAGCCCCCGAAGCATTGCGCGGAGCAATATCCACAGCCATCAAGCCGCCCAGAAAGCAGAGAAGTACCCCGATGCTGGAACCAAATAAAATCATCGCCAATATATCCACCCCGATATGCGTACCGGGAACAAGAAGGAACAGGCATAAAGCAGCCACATTCATCAACCCGAAAATAAGAGCGGGCGCATTGCGTCGTCCACCAAACAGTTTATCAGAAATCAGCCCGGAAAATACTGTGCCGACTATGCCACATACCGAATTTATGGAGATGATAAAGCTGGCATCCAACGTAGAATATCCTTTTTGTGCTTCCAGATAAAACACTCCCCAACTATTTACCGCATAACGGCTGATATACATAAAGGCACTGGACAAAGCCAAGATCCAAATGGCAGGCATCAATAAAACCTGTTTTTGAGCTTTGTTATAATCGGCAGTTTCGGATGCGCTCATTTTTTCTCTCTCTTTGGGCTGATTCACAGCCGGAAGCCCTTTGCTTTGCGGCGTATCATGAAAAAAGAGCCATATTATCAATGTGCCGATGAGCCCTACCATACCTGCACCGAAAAAACCATACCGCCAACCCAGAACGCTAACTACAGAGGCAACGATGATGAAAGTCAAGGCTTCTCCTATATTATGACTGGCCGACCAAAAGCCATAGAAAGAACCGCGCTCTTTATCGCTGAACCAACGGGAAAGCCCCACTACACAGGATGCCGCCCCCATAGACTGAAACCAACCACTGACTCCCCAAAGAATGGCAAACAGGAAGAAGGAATTTGTGAATCCCAGGCAGAGATTGACCAGTGCACTCACTAACAACCCCGTAGTCATCAGGCGATTTATATTACTGCGGTCGGCTATGAATCCGTTTGCAAACTTGCCTACAGCGTATGTGAAGAAAAGTACGGCACCGATAATTCCCAATTCTGTTTCCGAGAATATACCTTCCTCTACTATCGGTTTCTTAACTACATTCAGACTGAGCCGACAGACATAATACATACCGTAACCCAACGTAGCAGCAAGGAATGTAGACCACTTCAAAAACTTCATGCGTCTTTTCGTATCGGACAAAGACTCCCCGCTACAGAATTTCGGACTTGAAACCCTGTAGAAATTTATTAACTGTTTCAGCATACTGTCTCTTACCTGCTTATTTTAGTTATGAAGCCCCTTCTTCTTTAAATATTCAATAAGAAGGGCAGGACGGTCGGTTTGAATCAGTTTCGCTCCCTGCCCGATTATCCAACCCCAACTTTCATCCGGCTGTTGCTGCTCCACGGCACGGTCGTCATCATGCCCTCCGCATAATTCCGGCCAAAGTGAGTTGATGAAACTTTTTTAATCAGCCGTTGTATCTCCGGAGTGTCCTTACTGAAAACAAGTTCATAGGCCATCGGCTTCATGTGAGCCATATAACCATCAATGATGTCCTCAGCACCCTCTTTATCCAATACTACCACCGGCATGAAGATCATTTTTTGGAGTATATCACCATGCTCCGCTTTCACTCTTTCATAAGGTAAAGATGCCTTCATAATGCACTGCCGGGTTGTACCGCTTTTTTCAAGAATGGCGTAGGCTTCATTAAAGTAGTCATAGCCTTTATCTACATTTACCATGATTTTGCCTTTACACAGTTGCATCACTTCTTCAAAAGTGGGAATAGTGTGCGCAGTCCGATGATTCGTCCCGTTTTTCAGGCGGAATTTACGTAGCTCTTCCAATGTATAGTCCTCCGGTTTTCCTTTACCGGTGGTAGTGCGATCAATAGTTTTATCGTGCATCAAAATCAAATGCCCGTCTTTGGTTTTCTTCAGATCAATCTCTACCATATCCACTCCCATCTCAATGCAATTCCTGATTGCCTGCAGGGAGTTCTCGGGAGCATTGCGCCAGTCGGCACGATGCGACACTACAAGAACCGAGTTATTACCCTCCTGCAGGAGATTATTACGTATAGCAAGTGCCTTGTCCTGCGCAGAGAGCGACCATACTACTGATAATAAAAGCGTTACAAGCAAAAATCTTTTCATAATGATTATTTCTTCAAATTATTTAATTCTGTTTTCAATTCTTGGATTTCTTTTTGTTGCTGTATGGTGTAGAGTGTAAGTTCCTCTATCTTCTGCAACAGGATTTTATTCATATCATGTTGAGAATATCCTTCTTCGGCCACTTGCTTGGCAGAAGGCACATCAGGCAGATGATTATTCTCGGAAATAAATTCTTCTACTTCCGGAATTGTCTTCAATGTATAATTCTTATTGAATACAAAATCCGACCAAGTGGATTTCGGACCGATGCCATAATCCTCTGAAAGTATTCCCTTGGCAACAAACAGATTGTACTTGTTTTTAAGTTCCTGGCGTATCTGGGCAACGAAAGTATCAATGAGACCAATATAAGTATGATCTTCCGTGTCAAAATACAAGCAGCTATTGCCATTCGTTCCTAAATAAAGTCCATGTTTTGAATTGGTACCAATCCAGGCATCATCATGGTCCGTATCTTTTCCAAAATATGTTTTAATTCCATCTGCTTCTGCATATATGGCTCCACCGACATTCAAGGCAAAACTCGGATTTGCCACTTGCCCTATTGTCATCCCATTGTCTTTGATCAATACATGTGGGGAATCTTCATCATCCATATTCTTATTTCCCCAAAGTGCGATACCGTTCGCTCCTCCTATTCTTAGCCATTTGTCTGCAGTTTCACCTTTAATAGTAGGAGCTCCATTCCGCCCTATTTTCATAGTTATGGCTTCAGAGACAGAAACAGATCCATTAGACTTTATAGAAAAGTGAGGAGTACCGGTATTCTTGGCGATTCCCCAAAAGCTAATTCCCTTATATCCGGAAATAGTCATTTTATTATTATCACAGTTTATTCCTCCTAAATATCTATGTGATCCATCATTGCTATAAAAATTCAACGCTGCAGATGGAATGGCATCCCAAGTAAAAGTACGAGGAACAAAAAGAGCTACTGTTCCATTTGCGCACACTCTAAAACTTTCACCTTGCGGATCTCCTGCAACGATAGAATAACAACGTTGCTCCATTGGGGTATCCCTACCAACCCCCACCCATCGAACAAATCCTTTCTGACCGTGTCGAAAATCATAAAAGTTCTCGGGTTGAGTCTTTAAATCCGGAAGTACCTCTCCCGGAGCATATTGAGCACAAACTCTGTTTCCTACCAATGATCCTAAAAGTAATATTACAATTACTAAGTATGCTTTTTTCGTTTTCATAATACAATAAATTTAATTGTTAACAAAAATCTTTCTATTCAGTTGATAGTTTTCCGATTCTATCGCAACTATATATACACCGCTCGTTGGTGCCTTGATATTTTTATCCAAGAGTGTCACATCATTCAAAGACAATTGAGTAAATAGCCTCCCTTGAATATCAGTAACCCGTATTTTTACATTTTCCGCTTCGGGAAAATTTATATGAACCCGGATAACTTGCGCACTTTTATCAAAGTAGATTTCTTCATATAAAGGAATCAGTTTATTACTTTCCCTTATATTCTCTCTAGTTTGATTATTTGCGTCAGTCTGACTCACACACCATTTTTGAAAATCAGTGTTATCTGATACTTGTTGCAATACACTTTCACGCGTATCAGTCAGATTCATCCCTGTTGAACAATTACTGATAGTGAATATTCGTCCTTGCGCCGTATCACTTACAGGAGAAAAAGCCCACTGCTGATAATCGGATTCCGCTTTAGATACCTTAGCCAAAGCATACCCTGCTTCTGCACTTAGAAAAGACAAATCTGTCTGATTCTGCATGACATAGCGGAAAGTCTCATCCAACCCCACACAATGAAAATACCATGTGGAGGAATAGAGAGGAGCTCCGGTCCCCACATTAAGTAATGCCTCATTTCCCATACTGAGTTGTGATTCAGAATGATATAATGCCGAAACCTGCTCTTTGGATAGTGCTGCATCATAGACTTTAAAATCATCCATTCCGGCAGCCGGAATGTCATCTACCGTACCAATACATATCTCTGTAATCAGATTCCAATCAGGAGTAAAGGCAGAATAACATTCAGTCATCTTCCCTTTGGGAGTACCCAAATAGAAACGTGTGCCTTCATCAGAATAGGTAACCGCTACAAAATACCATCCCTCACCTTCTGCAAAATTAGAATCACTCCACATCCATTGCTGGTCTGGCAAGGGCTTCTGCCGGCCATCCTTATGATAAATATCCAGCACAGCCCTCATTCCCTTTTTCTTCATTCCAAGCAATAATTCACCATCACTACCTTTTGTCCAGAATGCTTGGGCAATAGAATCTTTAGCTACATACATCCAATATGTCAACGTAGCTTCCTCACGCACCTGCCCGTCAACCGAAGTCACAGGGATAGTAATGTAGCTATTAGCCTTATCAAAGGCTATTGCCTTTCCCTTGGCACCGAAACGATCTGTCAGAGAGTAAACTTTTCCATAAATATCGGCCATTTTACCCGACATTATATCTCCGGAATTAGTGCCATTCAGCGGTAAACAACATTTCGGTAATGGTAGTTCCTGACCATATAAATGACCGGCAAGAAACAATGTCATTATTAATATATAATTCTTCATAGACCACCTCCTTTTAATTATCTTCACAAAAATGTGTTTGTAGCGCATCCTTCAATTCCGTATACTTAAACTCATACATAGCAATTTCACCGGGCATAGTAAACGTTGTAGACGGATTTGGATCACCCAATATTATATAAGATGACGAAGATCGCCCTAAATAATTACCCATATAATTCATCTGAGGCAAATTTATACCAAAGAAGATGGGAGCATGCCACCTATTATTTGTAGTCTTACGAGTATCTTTGGTTTCTATCCACAGGAAATAGGCCGTAAAATATAAATGCACTTCCCACTGTACATCTCCTCCGGCAACAGTAAACATAGGATCATACAAATTATAATCGTAATAATACGCTGAATTCGGAGCCGTTTTTCTTCTGATAGTTATAGTACCCTGATGATAGTAAATTTCTAAATGGGAATTTGCTTCTTCAGAAGTACTATTAAAAGATACCAGTTTCAATGGGCGAGTAACCTTACTAAGATCTTGTCTCATATTAAAAACAAGAACTAATCCATCTATCCCAGCTGTTATAGGACTAACTTCACTCATTCTTAAAACAGTTCTATTCGCATCTCTAACCTCCCGATGGAATATACTTTTTCCCAAAGGGGTAGCATAACTATGCTTATCCTGAGCATATACTCCGGAAGGCAATAGGAGAAAAACAAGTAGTATTCTCCAGATTCTCATCTTGTGTCGCAGTTCTTTCATTGGCCTGTCATATTATAAATTTGGTTAACTTTATACCATATATCCGGTCTGTCGGAAGTCATTACCATTATTTTCCCGTAAGGAACAGTCATTAACCAATAATGATCTCCACGTCGGTCATTGACGGTATATTTCATTTTCCATTCCACCCAACGAGTCACTGTCCCCATTTGCCCAATAGGTTCCTCAGGATAACATCCAGAACGTAGTCCTGTTTTCTTATACACATAATGAAGAAGGTTCTTATAACTAACACCATCACGAGTGAATGATTGTAAATACGGATCCCCTTCATTCAGAAAGTTTGTTTCGTAAGCAATTACCTTTTTCCCTCCTCTATTTATCCAGCCATCTGTAAAATCCAAAAAGTCTTTACGTTTTGGTTGAATCACAGGCATAAACAGAAGTTTACATAAAGTGGTTTCAGGAACATAAGCTGCTAACTCATCGTATGTATATGGAGTCTTAAATGCAAGGTATTGTAAAGCATTCTTCTCTTCAGCTATCCGAATACAAGTTTGTAGACAAGTCATCCAACTCTCTTTTATCTTTAGTTTAGCTGCATCCCCATGAGTAGCCGGATCATACTCACAATTAGCTACACATTGCCCATTGACCCTTCTCGCTCTTACGTCTTTAATATCAACGGTCAAAACCATGTGCTTTTGCAGTAATATATCTACTAGATTTTCAAAGAACAAATAAGGGTACGCACTGACATCTGTATTACGTTTTCTAAGAAACAACCCTTTCAATACGCTGGAATTCATATCAAATAGATAATCGGTCAGAGGTCCTGAATAATTCGATAATCTCGACAAACTATAATCATGTGAAATAACCATCCTTTTATCTTTGGTAATCATTATGTCCGTTTCCAGCACATTTGTATACTTTTGTGCAGCTTCAAATGCTCCTGTAGAATTTTCCGGATAGCCTGCACCTAAATTATCCCCCCAGAATCCTCTGTGTGCCGCAACTAGTACATCGGCTCCTTGATCAAGCCGTGGCATTTTCAAGCGTTTCCATATTTTAGTTATGGGATCTGCATTGTGTTTCAAATCGTAACAGTAATGGTCAGGATAAAACAAGGCATTCCCTCCATCCCGATCAACAATACCGATACCTGGTATTTTCATAGTCTGTATGCTTCCCTGATTTTCAGTAATTTCAATTAACAATGTCATACCACCTGAGAGATAACTATGTAGTTTTCCATCGTCTTTCTGCCTTTTTCTTTCAATAGCAAAAAGGGCAGTCTCAATATCTAAGCTATTCCATACATCCGGATAGCAGGTAGCCCCACTTCCCAAATCCGAACGTTTATAGTTAACGCCAACTCCCGAATAAGTAGTTGCAGTGGAGGTCAGAGTTGCCTGATATACCAGAGTATTTGATTCCTTATAATATATCTTAACGGTCAGAGCACCACCTCCTGATATATTTCCTATGATGCCAGCTTGCCAGTCGGCTTGTGGAGCAAACAACTCCGATAATGAAACAGATGCTTCGAAAGTTCTGACAGTAGCAAATGCTTTTTCCAATGGAATCAGGAAAAATACAAAGACAAATAGTTTCAATAATTCTTTTAACATAACCGATTAATTTATGGAGTTTTCGTTTTATACATTTGATCTATTTTTATCCACATATCTGGTCTGTCTGTCGTCAACACCATTATTTTTCCATAAGGTATACTCATAAAAAAGTAGTAGTCACCTCGCCAGTCCACTCTCAAATCCTTTATCATCCAGTCAGCCCAGCGGTTTACTATACCTTTCGGTCCCATTGGTTCTTCTGGATAATTTCCAGGACGCAGTCCTGTTTTTGCATAAACGTAATGAAGTAAATTCGTATATTCCACCCCATTACGAGTGAAAGCCGAGAGGTATTTATCACCTGCAATCCTAAAATTCGTTTGATAAGCAAGCACTCGGGATCCCCCATTGGCTATCCATGAATCAATAAAGTCAAGATAATCTTTCCTTGTCGGCTGAATGACAGGCATGAACAACACTTGAGAGAGAGTATCATTTGATACATAATTCAAGAGGTCCGTATATTCATGAGGCAATTTGAACGCTAAATATTGTAGTGCATTTTTGGAAGCTGCTATCTCAATACACTTTTTCATAATTTCCATCCAGCTATCCTTTATTTTCTTTTTTGCCTCTTCACCGTGTGTTTTAGGATCATATTCACAATTATCAATACAAACTCCATTCTTTCTTCTGGCAATAATTTCTTTTATATCTACAGTCAGCACTAACTGGTATTTGATAAGCGCATCAACCATATCATCAAAAGTAAGATATTTGAAATCAGTGACAGACATATCTCTTTTCCTCAAATGAAGATTCTTCAACTGTGACAGATTCATATTAAACAAGTAGTCTCTTGGAGAACCAGAATAGTCTGTCAAGCGCATTAGGCTGTAATCATGAGATACAATCAATTGTTTATCTTTTGTTATCATTATATCAGACTCCAACACATCAGTATACTTTTTTGTATCCTTGATGGCAGCAATAGAATTTTCTGGTACTCCTGCTCCGAGATTATCCCCCCACACACCGCGATGTGCAGCAATAACGAGATCAGAGCCTGCATTCATATCAGGTGTCTTTACTTTTGTCCATACTTTAGTAACAAATGAGGATGCATTCGCTAAACTATAACAAAAATGTTTAGGATGAAACAAAGAGTTACCTCCGTATTTATCAATAATACCCACTCCGGGAAATTTAAAGAATTGCATTTGTGCATCTACCTCCTCTATTTTCAATGTCAACTCTAAATCTGACGAGAGAAAACTATACGGTTTTATTGTTTGTTGATCATAATGTTTACGATCAATAGCAAACAATGCCGTTTTCAAATCGAGACTATTCCATGAAGCCGGATAGTAAGTAGCACCACTTCCTAAGCTTTCTTTAGCATAAGATTGCCCATTTCCTGCAAACTCGGCAGAAGTCTTATTTAGTATGCATTGAAAAAGTAATGTCCCAGTATTCTTATCTATGAGTTTGATATCAATTTTACCTCCGCTGTTTACACTTCCTTTAATTCCCGTTGCATAAGAAGTATGAGAGTCAAACATCGTATTCAAAGACAATTTAACCGGAAATTCTCTTACTATGGCAAAAATATTCAGAGAAGAGAACACACACATAAATAATATATAATATCTCATAGGCTACAGTCTTCAGTAAATAACAGTATCAAACAAGTACAAAAATTCGTTATCAGTATTTCACCTTCATCTTCTTCACTTTCCATAATTCAATTCCAAATATTCTTTCAATTCCAATGGGAAATCTGTTTGTATCACATTACCTTGCTTAGCAACAAAACTATCAACCTGCTTAAAGCCATCCGAATTTGGTGTTACGTCCGAATTAATATAAATGTTTTTAAAAGCAGAAATACCATTATCAAAAGCCTTTGCAAGAATCTCTTTTGTAAAAGCCTTTGTATTAAATTGTATCACACATAATGAAGCCCCAATAGTTAGATAATTTTCAAGGTCTTCCATGCTATAAATGACTGGTAACATAGTAATCTCTTTATCCATTAAAAAAAGTCCCTCCGCTACATCCGTATCATAAACCGTAAACATCACTTGAGACAACATTCCATGCTGTTTCACCATATCATAAACTAGCTTATAATTAGATATCTTCACATCAAGATCTAAGTAGATTTTTCCTCTGGCCATTAATAAAATTTCTGATAATAAAGGAATCCGTTCTGATGTTAAATCCAAATTATGATATAAATAGTAAGATTTTAAATCCGAATACGCCATCTTGGCAATTGTCCCTTTTCCATTAGTAGTCCGGTCAATAGAAGCATCATGCATTAGTACGAGTTTCTCATCTTTTGACATACGGACATCTAGTTCTATTATATCAATTTGATTTTTTATAGCCAGTTCTACAGCCTTTAAAGAATTCTCAGGAGCCTCTTTCCAATAGCCTCGATGTGCACAAATCTGAATATGGCTCTTATCTTTTAAAGAAAGAGGAATAGACAGACGTTCATTTCCTGATAATTCAGGAAGATAAACTTCAACATTTCCCTTACACATCACGACATCTCCATCTGCAAATACAACAGAAGCCAATATTAGATAATTCCCAGGGAACGCATATTGGTGTGTACCCTCAACAGCATCTGAAACTTCCCCAT
>ERZ780162.2477-NODE-2477-length-11622-cov-3.188813_pt1 | contig 11622 bp, 11 predicted proteins | sample MGYA00511474_ERZ780162 | MGnify/ENA primary metagenome ERZ780162 (study PRJEB29588, sample SAMEA2143633) | human gut metagenome | biome: human gut; feature: human-associated habitat; material: faeces | place: Denmark | collected 2008/2010 ...
GCTGGAATGTTCCGGACAGCCAGGGGACTATGTTTGTCTGGGCTCGGATTCCAGAGGGATACGAATCTTCGGCAGATTTCTGCATGAAGCTGATGGAGCAGACCGGTGTGATCGTGACCCCGGGAAGCGCCTTCGGAAGTAATGGAGAGGGATTTGTCCGGATGGCTCTGGTAGTGGACCTGGAGATGATCTCGGAGATCATCCGTGTACTTGACGCATCCGGTATATTCAGGAGATAGGGGTTCGGAGAAAGGACAGGGAGAGACAGGATGAACAGGATAGCAAAGTTTAAGAAGGTGAGTTTTGAGCAGTTCCTGGAAGGCTGGGCAGATACGTTCGGTCATGCGGAAGAGGAGAATGTCAGGGAGATCTACGAACAGCTCCGGCTCCCCCGCAGAGCGACCGCGGGCAGCGCGGGGTATGATTTCTTCGCCCCGGCAGATCTGGTGCTCCGTCCGGGTGAGACAGTTAAGGTGCCTACAGGGATCCGCGTGTGGATGGAGCCGGAATGGGTGCTGAAGTGTTATCCCCGGAGCGGTCTGGGATTTAAGTACAGGCTGCAGCTCAACAACACGGTCGGGATCATTGACAGCGATTACTACTATTCGGACAATGAAGGGCATATATTCGCCAAGCTCACGAACGATACCAACGAGGACAGGACAGTGGAGATCGCGGCGGGATCCGGATTCATGCAGGGAATCTTCGTAGAATACGGGATCACTGTAGATGATGACGTGACGGATGTGCGCAACGGCGGTTTCGGCAGTACAACAAAGCAGGGCTGAGCCCGTAAGCTTACAAAAATGTAAGTGCATTTAAGAAAATCGTAAGGAAATCATATGGAAGAATACAGCTGTGTTCTTTATACTGTATATCAGATGAGGGGCCAACCCCTGAATCTGAGGATGACTGTTTGGATAAACTATGAAAAAGGCAGGAGATACGGTATGAAATGGATCAAAAGGCTGTGTTCTTTCATTTTTTTATGTGTTCTGATCGCAGGAGGAATCCTGCTCTGGCAGGGATACAGAGAGTACAGGGAAGCGCTTCAGACCAAAAGTGTAGAAGAGATGGCTCGGCAGATCGAGTCGATCGATAACTATACGCCTCTGCAGGAACTGCCCCAGACATACCTGGATGCGGTGCTGGCTGTGGAGGATAAGAGGTTTTACCGGCATCCGGGGATCGATCCCATCGCGATCGGAAGAGCACTGGTCAATGACATCCGGGCAGGTGCCTATGTGGAGGGCGGGAGCACGATCACGCAGCAGCTGGCAAAGAATCAGTTCTTCACGCAGGAGAAGAAGGCTGTGCGCAAGGTGGCGGAAATGTTTATGGCGTTTAAGATCGAGTCAGAACTGGATAAAGATAAGATCCTGGAACTCTATGTGAACTCGATCTATTTCGGAAACGGATTATACTGCGTGGCGGATGCGAGCGAGGCTTATTTTGGCAAAGAACCGTCAGAAATGAATTTTGACGAGTGCACGCTCCTGGCGGGCATTCCGAATGCGCCGAGCAATTACAATCCTGTGGCGAGCCCGGAGCTCGCAAGGCAGAGACAGGCGCAGGTTCTGGAAAAAATGAGAAAAGCAGGATATCTGGAATAGGCGGCTGCAGTATGCATAGTTTTCCTGATAAGAGGAGAATCTAACCATAGAACCGCAAGGACAGATCGTGAGGTCTTCCGGCAGAAAAGGGGAATGGATTCTATGGTTGAGAAGAATGAAAAAAAGATCAGTGCTTCTTTTGAGGAGAACATAACATACATGAATCAGATCCTTCCGGTGAAAGAAAGCTTTGATATCATCCGGAGAGAGATCGAGATCGGAGGAAGATCCTCTGTATTTTATTACATCGACGGCTTTGTAAAGGACGAGGCCATGCTGAAGATCATGGACTCCTTTCTGTCGGTGGAGGAGAAAGACATGCCTGAGGACGCTGAAGCCTTTGCCAGAAAGAATGTGCCTTATGTTGAGGTTGATGTACTGGAAGACTTTGATCAGGTGCTCAGGAACGTTCTGTCAGGAGCGGCGGTCCTCTTTATAGACGGGTACAGTGAGTGCGTCTGCATTGACTGCCGTACCTATCCGGCGAGAAGTGTGGACGAGCCGGATAAGGATAAATCTCTGAGAGGTTCCAGAGACGGATTTGTAGAGACAATCGTTTTCAATACTGCTCTGATCCGCAGGCGGATCAGAGACCCTCATCTCGTGATGGAGATGATGGAAGCGGGGCAGGCTTCGAGGACGGATATCGCGCTCTGCTATATGCAGGACAGGGTGGACAAAGAACTTCTGCAGAATCTGAAAAGCAGGATCGAGAGCCTGAAGGTGGACGATCTGAGGATGAATCAGCAGAGCCTTGCGGAAGCTCTTTTTAAGAGAAAATGGTTCAATCCGTTTCCGAAATTTAAATATACAGAGCGCCCGGATACAGCGGCGGCCTGCGTGCTGGAGGGGAAAGTTGTGATTCTGGTGGACAATTCTCCTTCTGCCATGATCCTTCCGACCTCTATACTGGACATGATCGAAGAGGCGAATGACTATTATTTCCCGACGCTCACAGGAGTATATCTGAAAACGGCAAGGATCCTGATCACTGTGGCCACTGTGTTTTTTACTCCGCTGTATCTGCTCTTTATGCAGAATCAGGAGTGGCTTCCTGAGGCGTTTGAGTTTGTCGCCGTGAGAGATACAGTCAATATCCCGCTGATCTTCCAGTTCCTGCTGCTGGAGATATCCATCGACGGGCTGCGGCTCGCGGCAATGAACACACCGACTATGCTCAGCACGCCGCTCAGCGTGATCGCAGGTATTGTGATGGGAGAGTTCTCGGTGCAGTCGGGGTGGTTCAACAGTGAGGTGATGCTGTACATGGCGTTCGTAGCAGTGGCAAACTATACACAGCCTAATTTCGAGCTCGGCTACGCCCTGAAATTCATGCGCCTGCTGCTTCTTATACTGACTGCGTGTTTCAATCTGTACGGATTTATCCTGGGGTGTATCCTGGTCCTCTGTTTCCTGATCTTCAACAAGACTCTGTCGGGAAGAAATTATCTGAATGTAAAACTGAACTGACCGTCTGACCGCTTCATTTTTCTGAAAAGTTTTGATTAATATCAGAAAAAATGCTATGATATTCAAAGATAAGTCCGTCTTTACCAGGGGGACAAATACAGATCCGGGAGGAATCGAGATATGAGAGATTTTGTGATTACAGTGAACAGCACGGTGGACCTGCCGAGGGAATGGCTGGAAGAGAGGAATGTTCCGGTGATTCCGTTAAAATATACGATCGACGGAGAGACCTACACGGATATGTACGGCCTGTCGGCAAAAGAATTTTTTGACAAGCTCAGGGAGGGCCACATGTCGGTGACCTCCCAGATCAATCCCGGGGAGGCTGAGGAGATGCTCGAGCCTTTTCTGAAAGAAGGAAAGGATATTCTTCATCTGGGCTTCTCTTCAGGGCTCAGTGGAACGCTGAACAGCATGAAGATTGCAGGGGCAGAACTCTCTGAAAAATACCCGGAGGCAAAGATCATCATTATCGATACGCTCTGCGCCTGCCTGGGGGAGGGCCTTCTTCTGTACAAGGCGCTTCAGCTCAAAGAAAAAGGAAAGACGATCGATGAGATCGAGCAGTGGGGCGAGGAGAATAAGCTGCACATCTGCCATGATGTGACGGTGGATGACCTGAACCATCTCCACAGGGGAGGACGCATCTCGAAGACGACCGCGGTTCTCGGCACGCTGGTGCAGATCAAGCCGATCATACATATGGACAATAACGGAAAACTCCAGGTGATCGGCAAAGAGCGCGGGCGTAAGAAGTCGCTGAACAGGATCGTGGATATGGCAGTGGAACAGTCAAAGGGATGGGATAATGATATTATCATGATCACCCACGGAGACTGTATCGAGGATGCAGAGTATGTGGCAAAACTGGTGCGGGAAAAAATGGGGATCGATAATATTCTGATCAATAATATCGGTACGGTGATCGGGAGCCATACCGGCCCGGGCGTCGTAGCGGTGTTCTGCATGGGAAATAAACGGTAAAAAAGAGAAAAAGTGTTGACATGAGAGAGTGGATATGGTAAATTAATAGTCGCGTTAAGCAAAAAACAAAGTAGAGTATCCACTCTCACCGCAGCACGATCGGGTGACTGACGGTCTGATATTGATTCAAGAGTTTCCGCGGAAGAGCGGAGGACTGTATTGATTGTCGGGTGGATATGATATTCACTCGTTTTTTTGTGTTTTCGCAGAGGAAAACCTGAAAGGAAATTCATTTTACGGAGGTATACGACAATTAGCGATTTAATGATTAACGAGCAGATCAGAGACAGAGAAGTACGTCTGATCGGTGAGGATGGGGAACAGTTGGGTATCATGTCAGCCAGAGAGGCAATGAAGATCGCCATGGAGGCAGAACTTGACCTGGTTAAGATCGCACCTACGGCAAAACCGCCGGTCTGCAAGATCATTGATTACGGTAAGTATAAGTATGAGCAGACCAGAAAAGAGAAAGAAGCCAAAAAGAAGCAGAGAACTGTTGAGATCAAAGAAGTGCGTTTATCACCGAACATCGATACGAATGACCTGAATACAAAAGTGAACAACGCCAAGAAGTTCATCTCGAAGGGAAATAAAGTTAAGGTTACGCTGCGTTTCCGCGGACGAGAGATGGCTCATGTTCAGCAGAGCAGACATATTCTGGATGATTTCGCAGAGATGCTTTCCGATATCGCGGTTGTTGAGAAAGCGCCGAAGCTGGAAGGCAGAAATATGAGCATGGTTTTAACTGAAAAACGTTAAAAACATAGAATCCGGGATGAAGATCCTGAAAGGCAGCACAATAAAGGAGGAAATTATCATGCCAAAAATCAAAACAAATAGAGCGGCAGCAAAACGCTTCAAAAAGACAGGTACAGGAAAACTGAAAAGAAATAAAGCTTACAAGAGCCATATCTTAACGAAAAAGTCTACAAAGAGAAAAAGAAATCTCAGACAGGCGACGATTACAGATGCAACAAATGTAAAGAACATGAAGAAGGTTTTACCTTATCTGTAAGATTTGGAAGTTGATGAAGGAGGATTAAGAAATGGCAAGAATCAAAGGCGGAATGAACGCTAAGAAGAAACATAACAGAACACTGAAACTGGCAAAAGGATACAGAGGAGCACGTTCCAAGCAGTACAGAGTTGCAAAACAGTCTGTAATGAGAGCTCTTACATCTGCTTATGCAGGAAGAAAGCAGCGCAAACGTCAGATGAGACAGCTGTGGATCGCACGTATCAACGCAGCGGCAAGAATGAACGGACTTTCCTACAGCAAGTTCATGCACGGCCTGAAGCTGGCTGACGTGGATATGAACAGAAAAATGCTTGCTGAGCTGGCAGTAAATGACAAAGAAGGATTCGCGACACTCGCAGCACTTGCGAAAGAGAAGATCGCGTAAGATATAGAACGGAGATCCGGTCCCGGGAGGGATCGGATTTTTTCTGTTGTACCATAATGCAGAAATATGCAGAAGTGTCATGCAGATTGAACAAAAATAGTTGACTTTTCTGTCTCTGCGTGATAAAGTTTGACTAAACCGTTGAAGAAGAGCAAGTAGCTTTATCAATCTGCTTTACAGAGAGCTGCGGGTGGTGGGATCGCAGCATGCCGACATAAGGTGAATGGGCTTCTGAGGGCGAGCTGAACAGAGGAGTAGGCGAGCCGGAGAGTAAACTCCGTTAATAAAAGGAGCATATGTCTGTATGCAATGAGTGGATGTGATTTCACATCAAGCCGGGTGGCACCGCAGGAGTCTGAATAACAGCTCTTGTCCCTGCAATCGTTTATGTTGTGTGGGACAGGAGCTTTTTTGTATGTCCGGGGAAGAGCCTGAAAGGCAGTGCGGCGGGATCCGCCATGAGGATGCTCCTCTGACGGCTTGAAAGATCCGCGGGCAGAGAAACTCCGGTCCCGGAAGAAGAAAGGAGTAAGAAATGAGCGAAAAGAAAATCCCTTACAAAATCTATCTTGAGGAGAGCGAGATGCCGAAGGAATGGTATAATGTGCGGGCGGATATGAAGAATAAGCCGGCGCCGCTCCTGAATCCGGCGACACTGCAGCCCATGACGGCGGAGGAGCTCGGAGCGGTATTCTGCGAGGAACTGGTGAAGCAGGAACTGGACAATGACAACAGATATATTGAGATCCCGGAGAAGATCAGAGACTTTTACAAGATGTATCGTCCTGCGCCGCTGGTAAGGGCATACTGTCTGGAAGAGAAGCTCCAGACTCCGGCAAAGATCTACTATAAGTTCGAAGGAAACAATACAAGCGGAAGCCATAAGCTGAATTCTGCTATCGCACAGGCGTATTATGCGAAGGAACAGGGACTGAAGGGAGTGACCACGGAGACCGGGGCAGGACAGTGGGGGACCGCGCTGTCCATGGCATGTGCATATCTGGATCTGGACTGCAGAGTATTCATGGTAAAGTGCTCTTATGAGCAGAAACCGTTCCGGCGCGAGGTGATGAGGACGTATGGGGCGAGCGTTACGCCGTCTCCGTCCGAGACAACGGAAGTGGGAAGAAAGATACTTGCAGAGCACCCCGGAACGACAGGAAGCCTTGGATGTGCGATCTCTGAGGCGGTAGAGGTGGCGACTCACACAGAAGGGTACCGCTATGTGCTTGGCAGTGTGCTCAACCAGGTGCTGCTCCATCAGTCTATCATTGGCGTTGAGACGAAGATCGCCATGGATAAGTACGAAATCAAACCAGATATCATTATCGGATGTGCGGGAGGCGGATCGAATCTGGGAGGCCTGATCTCTCCGTTCATGGGCGAGAAGCTCCGCGGTGAGGCGGATTATCAGTTTATCGCTGTAGAGCCGGCGTCCTGCCCGAGCCTTACACGGGGTGTTTTCGCATATGATTACTGCGATACGGGAATGGTCTGCCCACTGGCGAAGATGTACACTCTCGGAAGCGGATTCATTCCGTCGGCAAACCATGCGGGCGGACTCAGATATCACGGCATGAGTTCTGTCTTGTCCCAGCTCTACCACGACGGATATATGGAGGCGCGCGCTGTGGAGCAGACTTCCGTATTTGAGGCGGCGGAGCAGTTCGCGAGGGTGGAAGGCATCCTTCCGGCTCCGGAGAGCAGCCATGCGATCAAGGCTGCCATTGATGAGGCGCTGAAGTGCAAAGAGACAGGAGAGGAGAAGACGATTCTGTTCGGCCTGACCGGCACGGGATATTTCGATATGGTCGCGTATGAGAAATTTAATAACGGAGAGATGACGGATTATATCCCGACAGATGAAGATCTGAAAGCTGGATTTGACGGCATTCCGAGGTTCCCCGGGAATATGGAGTAAAAATCCGAATCACCGGAAGTGCTAAAAGACATATTACAGGATTGTGAGCGGCGGCCAAGGCCGCGGGCAGCCCCGGACTTTGACCCGCCGCTGCTGCAAAAACGGTTTTTCCACGGAGAAAGATCCGGTTTTGAGGATGGGAAATTTTCATAATTGTAGATATAAATAAAAAAATCAAAAAAATTAAAAAAAACTGTTGACTTTTTCTCCGGTTAATAGTAATATATCAAATGTGCTCAGCACGACACAAAAAAGTGCGGAACACAAACAACTGAAAAATGCGGAAGTGTCGGAACTGGCAGACGAGCAAGACTAAGGATCTTGTGACATTCGTGTCGTGTGGGTTCAAGTCCCATCTTCCGCATTGATGAAAAGCCTTGAGTATTCAAGGCTTTTTCTTTTTTTCGGCATCTCTTCCGGCCAGCTCATCCAGACTGATATCAAAAATGTCTGCCACACGTATCAGAGTATAGATATCGGGAATACTGACTTCCCGTTCATATGCAGACACGGTCTGCCGCCGAATGTTGAGCTGTGCAGCAAGATCCTTCTGACTCATTCCGTGCTTCTTGCGGAGCTTTCTTATATTATTCCCGACTATGTTTGACATCATACTGATCACCATATATATTTTATCATTATTCTGTCATCGGATGAGCTCATACCCTGAAATTGAGTAGGATGAAATCCTGAATACGGATAGCACGCGGAGCAGGATTCGATAAAATAGGGTATAGACTATTAAAGGGTGTGAATGGATTGGATAACCGTGTGCGTGAGCTCCGCAAAGAAAGAGGGCTGAAGCAGGAAGAACTTGCGGCGAAGATCAATGTTTCGCAGCAGACGATCAGCAGGATAGAGAAAGGAGAGAATTCTCTTCCCGCGGATATACTTGTTCACCTTGCAAAATTTTTCCATGTGTCAGCCGATTACATATTAAAGCTGTCTGATGTAAGGCTGATCTCTGAATACAGGATAGAGGTCGAAAAGGTGATAGAGAGAAATGTGGAGTTCTGCCGCATTTACGAACGGCTGGGCAAGAAGAACCAGGAACTTGTATACAGGCTGATGGAGCAGCTTGAAACGGGGCAGGGAGCAAAGAAAAGCGAATAAAGAAAATTTTAAAAAAAAGAGAAATCTTAGCAGGATTTCTCTTTTTTGCATTGGATATATGATATAATTACAATAATTTAAGAAAACTGGCAAATACTATCAGAACAAAGAAGCGGAGGAAAGGATATGTTAGAAAAAGTTGATCTGACGAAAAAGATGTCAAAAGATGAGTATAAAGCAAAGATGCCGCAGCTGGAAGTGCGCCTGGGACAGCTCCAGCGTCAGTGCAAGGAACTTAAGATCCCTGTGATCATCGTTTTTGAAGGATTCGGGGCATCCGGGAAAGGCGTTCAGATCGGCCGCCTGATCCAGAGTATGGATCCGAGAGGGTTCAGGGTGTATCCGATCAAAAATGAGACGGAGGAAGAACGGATGCATCCTTTCCTCTGGCGCTTTTGGACGAAGACGCCGGAACGCGGACGAATCGCCATCTTCGACGGAAGCTGGTACCGCCGTGTCCTGATCGACCGTTTTGAGAAGAGAACAAAGGCGAAGGATCTTCCCGGCGCTTTCCATTCCATCAATTCTTTTGAAGAGCAGCTTTCCGCTGATGGGAATGTGATCATCAAGCTGTTCCTGGATATCGACAAAAAGGAGCAGAAGAAACGGTTTGACAAGCTGGGGAAGAATAAGGAGACGGCCTGGAGGGTGACACAGGGGGACCTTGAGCGCAATGCCAGATATGATGAGTATGCGTCAATGATGGAAGACATGCTGTTTTCAACGGATAAGGACTATGCGCCGTGGACGATCATTGAATCTACAGACCGGAGATTTGCCACAGTGAAGATCTATACTACCGTGATCAAGGCGATGGCGGATCAGATTGAAAAGGTACAGAGAGAAAACGCGGAGAAGACGTCCGCGGAAAAGGAAGAGAGGAAAGAAGGCGGCATAGATGCTGCAGAGATCGCGCGTGAGGCGGACAGAGACCTGAGGGAACTTCAGGTATCTATCCTGTCGAAAGCGGATCTGTCGCTGAAATATACAAGAGAGGAGTATAATGAAAAGCTCGATAAGCTTCAGAAGAAGATCGAGAAGCTCCACGGTGAGCTCTACCGGAGAAGGATTCCCGTCGTGCTTGGATTTGAGGGATGGGATGCCGGCGGCAAGGGCGGAGCGATCAAACGCCTTACGGAAAAGATGGATGCCCGGGGGTATGCGGTTAACCCGACTGCATCGCCCAATGATATTGAAAAGGCACACCACTATCTCTGGAGGTTCTGGCGGGCAATGCCCAAGGACGGGCATGTGGCGATCTTTGACAGGACCTGGTACGGACGCGTGATGGTGGAAAGGATCGAGGGCTTCTGTACAAAAGAAGAATGGCAGAGAGCCTACAAGGAGATCAACGATATGGAGAAGGATCTGTACGACGCAGGCGCTATCGTGATCAAATTCTGGATGCATATAGACAAAGACGAACAGGAGCGGAGATTCCGTGAGAGACAGCAGAATCCGGAAAAGCAGTGGAAGATCACGGAGGAAGACTGGCGCAACAGAGAGAAATGGGATCAGTATGAGGACGCGGTCAATGAAATGCTGCTTAGGACGTCCACGGATTACGCGCCCTGGGTCGTTGTGGAAGGAAACGACAAATATTATGCCAGGGTGAAGGTGCTCAGCACAGTGGTAAAGGCCATTGAGGACCGGATCAAAGAAAAATAAGCCTGGAGGACAGGGAGAGAGGTGGCTCAAAATATGTCGATGACGATCAGGGAACAGCTGGAAGCACGTGAGATCGATTATTTAAGTCCCTATGCGACTTTGAGTAAAAATTCGAGAGGACGCGAGCGGGAGGAGGCGCAGTGCGATATCCGCCCGGTATTTCAGAGAGACCGGGACCGGATCCTGCACTGCAAGGCTTTCCGAAGACTGAAGCAGAAGACTCAGGTGTTTCTGCTCCCGAAAGGAGATCACTACAGGACCCGGCTGACGCATACGCTGGAGGTCTCGCAGATCGCGCGGACGATAGCAAAGGCGCTGCGCCTGAACGAGGATCTGGTCGAGGCGATCGCCCTGGGACACGATCTGGGGCATACGCCGTTCGGACATGCGGGGGAAAAGGCGCTGAACCATGTGTATCATTTCTCACATCACAGGCAGAGCCTGCGGGTCGTAGAGTGCATTGAGAAGCAGGGACGGGGACTGAATCTTACCTGGGAGGTGAGGGACGGCATTCTGAACCACAAGACGTCAGGGTGCCCGCATACTCTGGAAGGCAAGGTCGTCCGTCTCTCCGATAAGATCGCATATATTCATCATGATATGGATGATGCGATCCGGGGAGGCATCCTGACAGAGGATGACATTCCGGATGAATTCCGCGGCGTGCTCGGCTGTTCCTGCAAGGAAAGACTGAATACGATGGTGCACAACGTGATCACCAGCAGCATGGACCGGCCGGAGATCACAATGTCGGAGCCGGTTGAGGAGGCAATGACAGGTCTGCGGAAATTCATGTTTAAAAACGTCTATCTGAATCCAAAGGCAAAAGGCGAGGAAGACAAGGCGGTACATATGATCGAACAGCTCTATGAGTACTATGTGCGGCATACAGATCTGCTGCCGGACCAGTACCTGGAGGCGATGACTAACCCGGATAACAGCAGGGAGCAGATCGTCTGCGATTATATTGCCGGGATGACGGATTCGTACGCCGTAAAAAAATTCCAGGAATTTTTTGTACCGGAATCCTGGAAAATTTAAAGGAAAGAAAAAGGTTTTGTCGAATATATAATATAGAGTGTTCTTTTAGGCCAGTATATATGGAACAGCGTGGAGGAAGACATGTACTATTCAGACGAACTGATTGAAGAGATAAGAACAAGAAATGATATAGTAGATGTAATATCCGGTTATGTCCGGCTTCAGAAAAAGGGAAGTTCATATTTCGGGCTGTGCCCGTTTCATAATGAAAAGTCGCCTTCTTTTTCCGTAAGCAGACAGAAACAGATGTATTACTGTTTTGGATGCGGAGCAGGAGGAAATGTATTTACCTTTCTTATGAAGTATGAAAATTTTTCTTTTGTGGAAGCGGTAAAGTATCTGGCGGACCGGGCGGGGATCGCTCTCCCGGAGCGGGAATACTCAAAAGAGGCAAAAGAAAGAGCAGATT
>ERZ780162.2478-NODE-2478-length-11611-cov-3.530460_pt1 | contig 11611 bp, 10 predicted proteins | sample MGYA00511474_ERZ780162 | MGnify/ENA primary metagenome ERZ780162 (study PRJEB29588, sample SAMEA2143633) | human gut metagenome | biome: human gut; feature: human-associated habitat; material: faeces | place: Denmark | collected 2008/2010 ...
AGAAGCATTTTGATCAGTTCCCATATTTCCTCAGATCTGGAAGGACTGTGCGATGACATCTATATGATCCACAACGGGAAGATTGTTTTCCACGAGGAGACAGATGTGCTGCTCAATGAATACGGGCTGCTCAAGGCGGATGAAGACCAATATAGAAAACTGGACAAAGAATACATCCTGAGAGCCCGCAGAGAGAGCTTTGGATACTCCTGTCTGACAGACCAGAGACAGTATTATCAGGAGAACTACCCGGAAGTGGTCGTTGAGAGGGGAACTCTGGATGAAGTGATAACGATGATCGTAGGAGGGGAAAAGTTATGAAAGGGATGCTGATAAAAGATTTCAGGCTTTTGAAAAATCAGGGGAAGACCTTGATCCTCATGCTTTTGGCTGTCGCTGTATTCATGAACCTGATAACGGGTGTCGGACCTTCCTTTGTGGTTGGTTATATCACGATTATTTTTTCATTGTTTACAGTTTCAACGATAAGCTATGATGAGTTTGACAACTGCTATCTTTTCCTCATGACACTGCCTGTCAGCAGGAAAAACTATGTAAATGAAAAATATCTGTTTGCCCTGCTTTCAATCGCTCTGACATGGTGCGTCGGAATGGTTCTGGGAACCGGGCTGATGCTGATGTCGAATTCAGAAAAGATAGATATGGTCGAGTGGATGGGAAGCGGTATGGGATATATTTTTGCAGCATGGATATGTATGGGGATCATGATTCCGCTAAGACTCAGATTTGAAGGGGAAAAAGCCAGATATGCGAACTTTATTCTGGTCGCAGCCGTTTTTATCGCGGCGTTTCTCGCATCAAAAGCTGCAGGATACCTTCCGGCAGAAACCGTGGAAAATGTGAAAAACTGGTTTTACGGGATGAGCGTGGGAGGAGTCCTTGGATTATTCGCAGGTATTACAGCAGCAATCGTAATTATTTCCTATGTGTGCAGTCGGCGCATCATGGCGAAGAAAGAGTTTTGAGGTGGCGTTGTAAAGAACAGACTGCTGCCCGAAAGTGCCGTTTGGATTGTATTTTTTTAGAAACAATCCTGAAATCGTAAGAATACAGACAATTGGAAAACTGGAGATTTTTTGTGGCTGTCGTTCAGCTGTCATTTGAAAAAAGTAGAATATCTACATGGGATGGTGCATGCGGCAGGTGAATCAGTCAGATAAGAGATGAATATTGTCATGAAAGGGAGAGTGGAATCCGGTAGAAAAACTACAAGTTTTAATGTGCTGGATTTACTCTCTCTTTACTAAGCCTTTACGGAAATTCGATTGAAGCAGAAAAAAGCCGTTTCTATAATTAAAGCCGTCTAGACACGAAAAGCAAGACTGCAATGAGGAGGATCATACAATGAGAAAGAGACGGCTGCTTACATTTCTGCTGGCAGCAGGGATGCTGATCACAGGGGTTCCGTGTCAGAATCTGCATGCGGCAGAGTCAGATGAGCCTGTGGCGCTTACGCAGGAAATGGTAGATGAGGCAAACGAGCAGTATAATGATAATAAAGACGCTCTCCTTGAGTTTGTCAGCATGTCAGATACACATGTTGCGAGCTATGAATCCAAGAAATGGGCGTTCCAGAATATTGAAGACTGGTCTGAAGAAATTGGCTTCCACACGGACACGGTCCTTGTGGATGGAGATGTAGAGGCGAATGAGAGGGAAGAACAGCCTGGCAACAGCGTGCGCTTCTATACAGCAGTGGAACAGCTGATGGAAGAGACTTTCGGGAATCTTCCGATCCAGTTCTCCACGGGAAACCATGATATCCAGTCCAATATGGAAGCAGTTTTTGATGAAAACGGCTGGGACGGTATCTGGCATTATAAATCCAAGACCGGGGATTCGTATAATAACTATCATCTGCAGATCAATGGTTTTGATTTTATTACCCTGGATTACAGGAATGGGAGCAGGTATCAGCAGTTCCTTGCGGATACGCTGGAAGAGATCAAAAGCAGGGCGGATTATGATGAAGGAAAACCGATCTTTATCCAGATCCACAGCGGCGTGAACGGAACAACAACAGGAAGCTACCAGGATTGTGGAAATACTGCGGCATATCTTCAGGGAACGCTGGCAGACTGGCCGCAGGCAATTGTGATGACTGCACATTCCCATTACAGTTCAGAGGTAGAAGACGGAATCTTCCAGGATAATTTTACTGTTGTGAATAACGGCTCTATGGACTATGTGGAGGTAGATGATTCCAAGACTGTTGAAAATGAAGTCGTGAACTGGGTTCAGGGAAATCTGGAGGACAGACATTATGAGCTGACCTGCAATTTTATCACAGTCATGGAAGACGGGACGACTGTGATCCGCCGATTTGATGTGACGAATAAGCGCTGGATGGGCATTCCATGGGTGATCGACACAGAAGAAGGAAAAGAAGGATTTCTGTATACAAGCGACAAGCGGAATACAACCGCGCCCTGGTTTGAAGAAGATGCCGAACTTTCCGTTGAGAATATAGGAGAGACGACGGCGGATCTTGTGTTTGACCAGGCGGCAGATGACCAGCTTACAGAGTATTACAGGGTGACAGTCAGAAATTTCCTGACGAACGAGGATGCAAGCTTTAAGGTGCTGCCGGAAAACTATGATTATGCGGGAGACAGCTCATATGAAGTGCCGAAAGGGTTTACGGGAAGTTTTGATGCGTATTCCAGGTATTATCTTCGGCCTTATCCGGAGCAGATGAAGTTCTATCTGTCCGGTCTGCAGCCGAATACAAGATACCGCATTATGGTACAGGCGTTTGATTCTTTTGACAACGCATCGACTGTGAAGGATGTCGTGTTCAAGACAGAGGGAGAGACAGTTGAACTTCCGAATACTCTTCCGGAGACGATCGAAAACGGAAAATTCATGGATATGGATTTCGACGACAGCAGCCTGGCGGACAGCGAAGGGCAGATCGAGGCAGTGGCAGCGGGCAGTGTATCCTATGCAGAAGGGATGGAAGGGACAGGACTCCACATTCCGTCTGAGAGAGGGGCTTATGTAGACCTCGGAACTGATGAGAGGATGAATGGAGACAGCACTTTCACCATGAATTTCTGGATCAACGCGGAGAGCACCAGTGGCGATGCATCGATCATCAGCAATAAGAACTGGGGAAGCGGTGGAAATCCTGGATGGTATGTAGGCTTCAGGCTGTCGAACCTTTCCAGTATCGGCGTGAATGCATCAGATGGAAGCCGGCGGATCGATTTTGACGGTTCTTCCGGTTTTCAGGATCATTGGAAAATGCTCACGGTCGTTTTTGACAGAGAGGCAAATGTAAGCAGGATTTATATTGATGGAAATGAGAGCATGTATTACGATCTCTCATCGATTACCGGATCCATGGCGACAGAGTATTCGGTAAAGATCGGATCAGATGGAACCGGAAATTACGGAAGCCGGGCAGAGTTTACTATTGACAGCCTTCAGATGTGGGATCGTGCTCTGACGTCGGATGAGATTCTTGCGGTCTACGGAACAGCTGTCTATGAGGAAGACAACACGGACTACGCGGCAAAACTGCAGGAACTCATCGTTCAGGCCGAAGTGCTGCTGGCAGAATATGAAGCGGGCGTTGAGGGCGTTTATTATAATGCAGAGACAGCGGCAAGGCTTGAGGAACAGGTAAATGCAGCGAAAAAAGCACAGACGGAGGAAGAGCAGCAGATATTCTGCGGGGAACTCTCCTACCTGATTGAGAAGATGCGGATGGAGCGTCAGTGGACGACGATCGACAAGACCGGATTTACTGTGGCGGAGTGTGACAGCTGGCATGGTGACCATGGAGAGGGAGATTACGGGACCACCAGACTGTATGCGCCGGAAAAAGCGATTGACGGCAGCAGCAGTACTGCATGGCATACAAGCTGGACAACGGCGGAAGACGGTTCGGCGCTTTACAAATTCCCGCACAGTATTATTATTGACATGCAGGAGAGTTATGCAGTCAGCGGGATAGAGAGAGTGGGACGAAGCCAGAGAGATTATATCAAAGATTTTACAGTAGAAGCATCAGATGATCTGGAGGTTTTGACCGAAGAAAACGAAACGGGAGCAGAAGAACGGATTTCCGGAACCTTTGATGATACAGAAGATGCGTTCTATTCCTTTGGGACAGCATTAAAAGGAAGATATATCAAAGTTACGATCCATGATACATGGCTGATGCAGGACGCAGGAAATGAAGGAAGGCAGTGGGCGTATACAGCGGAGCTTAACTTTACAGGACATAAGGTTTCAGATGAAAAAACGATCACAGCTGCAGCAGAGGGGAACGGAACGGTTTCTCCGGAAACGATGACAGTGCTCGCAGGAAACGATGCTGTTTTAAGCCTTGTGCCGGAAGAAGGGTATCAGATACAGTCTGTGACAGTAACAGGAGTGTCCGGAGAAAAAGAGTATACACTGGAAGACGGTACACTGACGATTCCGGATGTGAGAGAAGATCTGACAGTCAGCGTGGTCTTTGAGAAAGAGCAGACTGCGACGCCTGAGCCGGCAGATAAATCGAAGCTGAAAGAAGTGATCGCGGATGCAGTGTATATTCTTGAAAATAGAGAGAAATATCAGGAGGACACGCTGGAAGGTCTTGAGTCAGCGCTGAAGAAAGCACAGGAGACTGTTAAGGATACGGATGCAGATCAGGCAGCCGTGGACGAAGCGGAGATGATCTTGGAAAAGGAGATCCGGGAAGTGCGTCCTGTGGAGGATAAACCGTCTGAAGAGAAGCCGTCTGTTCCGGAAGAAGACGACCCTCAGGATGACCAGCCTCAGAATAATCCGAAAGATCCGTCCGGACAGACAGGAATCAACGGTGATGCAGAAGGCCAGGCGGCATCCGGCAGCGGTAAGGCTGTGAAAACCGGGGACACCGGAAGTGTGAAAGCGACGGCAGCGGCAGGCTGTGTACTTTCTCTCGGAGCAGCTCTGATTTTGATCAGAAGAAAAAAGACGAGTATGAACTAACAGAGGAGTGAACAGGAAGCGCACGGTTTACAAAGCCGTGCGCTTCTGCACATAATCCGCTGACAGTTCCATCAGACAGTCATGCATCCGGAGAGTATCTTCAAGGAGAATCCGCGCATCCTTTTCTGAAGCGGGGGCAGCACTTCCGTATTTATTGATGCACTCGTGGGGACGGCGCAGAGTTTCCAGAAGTTCATTTATTCTTTTACTCATTTCTGTATCGCGGGACATGAGATATTTTGCCTTGGCGACGTCACGGATTCCTTTTTTCAACATTTCACACCGGGGAGAACTGAGGCAGTAAGCGCCGGAAGTTATCCTCTCTGCCGGCTGATCATGAGGTGAAGAATAATCTGATGCAAGGCGCGCCGCAGGATAGACATACCAGCAGTCGCCCGGTTCGAATGCGGAGTAGGAATTGCCGCCCAGCGGGTCATCCGTCCAGTTGTCCCATGCCCAGCGGAGAAATCCGTCTGCGCCCTGGGCGAGAGTATACCACATCATCCATTCATTTTCGACAGGATCGTTGTAGAGAAAGCTCCCGGGATAAATGCCGGTGCAGTTGTAGATGGTCGTCTTCAGCCCAAGCGTTCTGCGGTGCGCGGTGAATCGTCGGAACAGACTGCTTTCTTGGTCAATATGGCAGAGAGCTACCGAGATATCATCGATCCTGTCCGTGAATGAAGGATCACTCTGCCGGTTATAGTTGAGGGCGGAGAAGATCCGGAAGCGCTTTCCCGACTTCTCGGAACGGACAGAATGGATGAGATCCACTGCAGGGATCAGTTCCTCAAGCTTTCTTTCGTCCATTGCGATATAGGTGAGGTCAAGCCATCCCATTTCTTCCGAATGGTTCAGGAAGTCCGTGAGAAACTCTTTCCAGAGAATGTTCCACTCCCGTGTTCCCGGAGTAAAGCGTTCGGTTCTGTATTGACCAGAGGCGAGATCAGTATATCCGATCTGATTTTCCCAGGGCACGATGCTGTAGCACTGGATGGATCCGATCCCTGCGGAAGGGTTCAGGATGCCGAGACGGACAGCATAAGAGACCCATCGGTCATACCAGCTGTAGTCAAAGGAGAAAGTTCCGTCTGTCCGGCGGAACCATTTGATCATAGATGGATTGCCATAGAAGGACTGATGATTCCAGGCTTCCTCCACGATCGTGGCGGTGACCGCAGTCCCTCCTGTTTCGCGGTAGGCGGTAAGGCTGTCGGAGAGATAGTTAAAATGTGTATCTGTAAAGTATTCGGTTTCTTTTATCCCGTAATATTCTGCGACAGCGAAAGGATACTGCCATAGTTCGACAAGCGTCCCTGTGTCCGACGGAGCGGGCTGAACAAGGTCAATGACATGAAGCGTACATTCGACGACGATCGAAGCGGGATCCCCGCTGTCGACTGTTATAGTCAGTGCACCCCGGTAACAGCCGGGGACAGTGTCTTTCGGGATGGAGATATCGATCCATGCAGGAACGGAAGAATGTGCGGGGATTTCAGCTGTCAGATATTCTTTGTCCGTGGGGCCCGCGGGAAGAAGGATATCCGGAAATGATCTTACCGGCGCCTGAGGATCATTTCTTCCGATATTGACACAGACATTCTGCATCCGGCGGATACGGATATTTTCCGGAGAGATCGTACTGCCTGTTTCAGAGACGAGGATGCCGGTCTCTATTCTTGCGTTCAGGCCGCAGTCTCCCCTGTTTGAGAGTATAAACTTTGTGCATACGATATCGTTTTTCCAGGCGGACGCAGTGAAAGAATTCCCGCAGGAACCTGTATCCTGGAATGGTGTTTCGAGATCCAGTTTTTCCGGGAGCCCGACATGGACGGACAAAATTTCAGAGCCTGTGTTAATGTCTTTTTTCTGAGAAACAGTTTCGTTCATAAAAGTATCTCCTTTGTTTTCCTGGCTTTGTTGTCTGATACCATTATATCCTGCCGAATGGTTTTGAAAAGCCCCTTTTATGTGGTGTTTGGGAAAGTTCAGGCCGCCCTTCATTTATGGCCGTGGGCTGTTTATCTGAGAAAGAATATTTGCGGTGTACTTATTGACATTGACATGGTGGAAAAATAAAATGGCAGTTGAGAATAAACATGCGGTATGGAGGAAGCGATATGGGATACATTTATTTTACCCGTCACGGGCAGACAGTGTGGAACGTTGAGAATAAGATCTGCGGGGCGACGGATATTGAACTGACAGAACAAGGACATCATCAGGCGGAAGAGCTTGGAAAAAGGATACTGGAAGAAGGGATACACATTGATGAGATCATCTGCTCTCCTCTGGTGCGTGCTGCGGAGACGGCGAGATATATCTCGGAGATCACCAGAGTTCCCATGCGTGTTGAGCAGAGACTGAAGGAGCAGAATTTCGGGAGATATGAGGGGACTCCCCGGGATGGGGAAGAATTCGGACGCGCCAAAGAGCATTTTGCTGACAGTTATGACGGCGGAGAGTCCATGCTTAAGTTCTGTCACCGGATCTACGGCCTGCTGGATGAGCTCGAAAAAGAGGCGGATGCAAAAGTGTATCTTCTCGTAGCGCACAACGGAGTGGCGAGGGCAGTACAGTCCTATTTTTCTGACATGACAAACAGTGAATTTGCGAAGTTTGGGATCCGGAACTGCGAATTGAGGAAATTTTCTTATTGAAAATAGCAAAATTCGTAAAAAAAGTTATGTACTATTTCCAAAAAAAACGTATAATGTTGTTGGAGCATACAAAGAGACCTGAAAAGGTGTTCATATAAATACCTTCCGCCATGTGCGGATCGGATCGCATTCTGCGTGCTTCAAAAGAATGACAGGAACCGATAATTTGCTAACAGGAGGAGAAACAAGATGGACTACGCAAAAGAATCACTGAAGATGCACTATGAACTGAAGGGAAAGATCGAGATCACCAGCCGTGCGGCAGTGGATACGAAAGAGGCGCTGAGTCTTGCCTATACGCCGGGAGTAGCTCAGCCGTGTCTGGAGATCCAGAAGGATGTCAGCAAGAGCTTTGATCTGACAAGACGCTGGAACACGGTAGCGGTCGTTACAGATGGAACGGCAGTTCTGGGACTCGGAGACATCGGACCGGAAGCAGGTATGCCGGTTATGGAAGGAAAATGTGTGCTGTTCAAGGAATTCGGCGGCGTGGATGCTATTCCGCTCTGCGTTAGAAGCAAAGATGTAGATGATATTGTGAAGACAGTAAGCCTTCTGGCAGGAAGCTTTGGTGGGATCAATCTGGAGGACATCTCCGCGCCGAGATGTTTTGAGATCGAGAAGCGCTTAAAAGAGTGCTGTGATATTCCGGTATTCCATGACGATCAGCACGGAACAGCGGTTATCACACTGGCAGGTATGATCAATGCGCTTAAGATCGTAGGAAAGAAGATCGAGGATATTAAGATCGTAACGTCAGGAGCAGGAGCGGCGGGAATCGCTATCATCAGGCTGCTGATGTCCATGGGACTGAAGAATGTTATCATGACAGACCGTCACGGTGCGATCTATGAGGGAAGAGACTACCTGAATCCGATCAAGGAAGAGATGGCAAAGATCACGAATTTCAATCACGAGAAAGGAACACTTGCAGAGGTGATCAAGGGCGCTGATGTATTTATCGGAGTATCTGCACCCGGAACGCTGACACAGGATATGGTGCGCAGCATGGCTAAGGATCCGATCATCTTTGCGTGCGCTAACCCGACTCCTGAGATTTTCCCGGACGAGGCGAAGGCAGCAGGCGCGGCAGTTGTTTCCACAGGACGTTCCGATTTCCCGAACCAGGTAAACAATGTACTGTGCTTCCCGGGAATCTTCCGTGGAGCCCTGGATGTGCGCGCATCTGATATCAATGATGAGATGAAGGTTGCAGCTGCATATGCGATCGCCGGGCTTGTAAGTGACGAAGAGCTGAATCCGGAATATATCCTGCCGGCAGCGTTCGATCCGCGTGTAAAAGATGCGGTGGCAAAGGCAACTGCTGAAGCTGCGATCAAGAGCGGTGTTGCAAGGATCCAGAAGTAAGATTTGTGATACAGTTTACGTAACTGTATAGAATGCAAAAAAGGACTGCCGTACATGACAGGCTCTCAGGGAGCAGGGCATGTGCGGCAGTCCTTTTTGAGGTAGAACGTGAATTCAGTTTTTACTTCAGAAGATGCGCCTGTTCAGGATGCTTTTCAAACCAGTGCACCGCATAGGAACATGTGGGGACTGCCTTCAGTCCTCTTTTTTTCAGCTCATCTGCAAGTTCGATCATCAGTTTTCCCGCGATTCCCTGACCGCGGAGAGAAGCATCTACAAATGTGTGGTCCACCTCGACTGCACTGCGGCTTTCGTCGGTATAAGGAAATGTGATCTCTGCGAGGAGGGCGCCTGTTTCTGAGTAAAGTGCGATCTGATTTTCATTTCGTTTAAAATCCATTGTTTTCTATCCTTTCCCGAGCGCTTTGACAAAAATCTCTGATTACAGATTTTTGAATCATGCACTCATATAATTATTATATAAGAATCGACAAAGTTTATCATCAAATTATTTTTGTTGTCCACTGTGTGCAGTCCCACACTTCTGAGACAACGTCCTGATAGAATTCCGGCTCATGGCAGATGAGAAGCACGCTGCCGCGATATTCGTTCAGAGCCTTCTTCAGAGCATCTTTCGCATCAATATCAAGATGGTTGGTGGGCTCATCAAGAAGAAGGATGTTTGTCTCGCGGTTGATCAGTTTACAGAGCCGGACTTTTGCCTGCTCGCCTCCGCTTAGGACGCGGACCTGGCTCTCAATGTGTTTCGTGGTGAGGCCGCATTTTGCAAGAGCGGAGCGCACCTCGTACTGGGTGAATGACGGGAACTCTTCCCACAGTTCGTCGATGCAGGTGTTAGTGTTCCCGCCTTTGACTTCCTGCTCAAAATATCCGATCTGCAGATTTTCTCCCAGCTCGCATGTCCCTTCAAGAGAAGGAATCAGTCCGAGGATGCTCTTTAGAAGAGTAGTCTTTCCGATCCCGTTGGCACCCACAAGCGCGATCTTCTGTCCGCGCTCCATGGAGAGTGTGAGCGGTCTTGAAAGCGGCTCATCATAACCGATTACAAGATCCTTCGTCTCAAAAAGAAAACGCCCGGGAGTCCTGCCGTATTTGAAGTGGAACTCCGGTTTTGGCCGTTCGGCTGCCAGCTCGATCACTTCCATTCTGTCCAGTTTTTTCTGGCGTGACATCGCCATATTTCTTGTGGCGACGCGCGCCTTGTTCCTTGCGACGAAATCTTTCAGCTCACTGATTTCCTGCTGCTGGCGCCGGTAAGCCGCCTCGAGCTGAGCTTTCTTGACCGCATAAACTTCTTCGAAATGAGAATAGTCTCCTACATAGCGGTTCAGTTCCTGATTTTCCATATGGTAGATGATGTTTACTACATCGTTTAAGAACGGAATATCATGGGAGATCAGGATGAATGCGCTTTCATATTCCTGAAGATAGCGTTTCAGCCAGGCGATATGCTCTTCATCCAGGTAGTTGGTGGGCTCGTCCAGAAGAAGGATATCTGGTTTCTCCAGAAGAAGCTTCCCGAGCAGGATCTTGGTCCGCTGGCCTCCGCTTAAATCCGTGACGTCTTTCTCCAGCCCGATGTCGAGTAGCCCGAGCGCACGCGCTACCTCCTCTACTTTGGAATCAATGACATAGAAATCATGAAGTGTCAGTGTGTCCTGTATCGTTCCCAGCTCATCCATCATGCTGTCCATCTCATCTTCAGAAGCGCTTCCCAGTGAATCGCAGATATCGTTCATTTTCTGTTCCAGCTCAAAGAGCCATGCAAAAGCGGATTTCAGTACGTCCCGGATCGTCATTCCTTTTTCCAGCACAGTATGCTGGTCAAGATAACCGACGCGTACATTTTTTGCCCATTCGATCTTTCCTTCATCCGGCGCGAGGTGTCCGGTCACAATATTGAAAAAAGTAGACTTTCCCTCCCCGTTGGCGCCCACGAGCCCGATGTGCTCGCCACGAAGCAGCCGGAAAGAGACGTCCGAGAAAATTGCTCTGTCTCCGAAGCCGTGAGTCAGATGCTCTACAGTCAGAATGCTCATAATAATCTCCTTGTGTAAAAATTCGTTCTCATTCTACATGAAAAAAGCGGTGTTGTCACTATAAAATATGCGGATTCTGCCGCTGGTCGGCTGCCCATCGCGCTGCGTCGGATTAAAATATCAGCTTATGATGAAAACAGGATCAATGCCTACAGTGATGGAGTGTTCCGCATGCATATCCCGGGAGTCAGACTTCATAATGGAAATTGGCATTCTATTATTAAATGTATGAGAATCTGGCTGGCCGCCGCCATGGTGGCAGTTCCGCTGACAGTCTTCGCGGGACTCGTTCTTCCTGTGGGGACAGAGGTGAAAGCTGTTCTTGAAAAAGCTGTTCTGATCCTCTACGTTGCAGCGCTGTTTATTCCATTATATATTACGGCGAAAAAGAATGACTGAGATGGTTATGATAAGCAGCTGGAAAAGTCTTGATATGGCAGAAGCTATGGTTGATAACTTACTTTATATAGAAAAGAGACTGTCAGAATTGTGTGAATTGTCTGAAATAAATAAAAAACAGAAAAAACATTGACA
>ERZ780162.2494-NODE-2494-length-11555-cov-2.338348_pt1 | contig 11555 bp, 9 predicted proteins | sample MGYA00511474_ERZ780162 | MGnify/ENA primary metagenome ERZ780162 (study PRJEB29588, sample SAMEA2143633) | human gut metagenome | biome: human gut; feature: human-associated habitat; material: faeces | place: Denmark | collected 2008/2010 ...
AAAAACAGTAAAAAAAGATATTGCAGTATAATAGAAATGCCGTCAGAATAGAATCTGGCGGCATTTTTAGGCAAAAAAAGAAAGCTGAAAATGGGACTCGAACCCACGACCCCTTCATTACGAGTGAAGTGCTCTACCAACTGAGCTATTTCAGCTTGTGTTCAGACACAAAATATATTATAGCGTATTTTTGATAAAATGCAAGAAAAATTTTGTTTTCCCCTGCATTATTTTCAGTACTTGCAATGAGTGAGATTTATGTTATGATATGAGAATATGAATATAGTATTTGTATAACGCGTTAACTTGTTAAAGTGTCATTCTGTCAAGTTGTCTGAATGAAGCAGATAACATCCAGAAGTGGCAGAGGGAGATGAGTTTTATGATAGATGAAACCGGACAGCGTATTTTGCGGCTGATTGATGTACATAAAGATCAGATCATTGCATTTGCTGAGGATATTGCAGCGCATCCGGAACCTGGATATGAAGAATTTTGTACAGCCGGGAAGACTGCAGAAGTTCTGAAGAATTTAGGATATAAAGTGACAGAACATCTTGCCCGTACCGGTGTGAAGGGAACGAAAAGTATAAAAGAAGGTCCTTCCCTGACTGTGATCGGAGAACTGGATGCGATTGGATGTCATTCCCATCCCAATGCGAATCCGGTAACAGGCGTGGCACATGCCTGCGGTCATCATGCACAGATGGCGGCAATGATCGGATGTGCGATCGCAATGGCAGATCCGGATGTGCAGAAATGTCTTGCGGGAACTGTGAATTTTCTTGCAGTTCCTGCAGAGGAGTACATTGATGCAGACAAACGTACCAGATTAAAAAAAGAAGGCATTGAGTTCTGTTGCGGTAAAAGCGAGATGATTCGCACAGGTGTCTTCGACGATACGGACATTGCATTAACGACGCATGTGCATATGGTTCCTGTTGAAGAAGATTTTTATCTTGGGAATCCGGCCTGTAATGGCTACAGTGCGGAGCGTGTTACGGTGCGGGGAAAGGCTGCACATGGAGCTATTGACCCATGGAATGGTGTCAATGCTTTAAGTATAACGACAAGTGCAATTCAAATGATGGGACTGATGCGTGAGACTTTCCGTGAAGAAGATCATGTTCGACTTCATAATGTGATCCGGAAGGCCGGCGATGTGATCAACAGTGTGCCGGACGAGGCAATTGTTGAGACGAAGGTTCGTGCAGCATCGCTTGACAAGATTTGTGAGATTACAGATATGGTAAATCGTGCGTATGCCGGTTCAGCCTATGCTTTTGGTGGAAAAATAGAAATGGAGAAGCTTCAGGGTTATATGCCGATCATCCCGAGAGCAGCAGACAACGCACTGATCGAGGCGGCGGATGACCTTGGACTGAATTATCGTACAGTACAGAAAGGTGATTTTAATAATGCCTGCACGGATGTAGGAGATCTCAGCCATCTTGTTCCGGTTGTGAATTTTACATTCAAGGGTTTTGAAGGAAAACTTCATGGGGCAGATTTCAAGATCACAGATCCGGAAAAAGCCTATATTTTACCGGCGAAGCTTCTGGCACTGACTGTATATAAACTTCTTAAGAATGGCGGACAGGAAGCAAAAAAGATTACAAAAAGCTATACACCAGTATTCAATAAGGAAAGTTACATTCAGTATGTGAAGAATACGATAGAATAAAATGTAAGGAATTGCTGAATGCAGGAATACAATAAAACAGCAGGAGGAAAGACAAAAGACAAATGGCAGAAAAATGTTTGGAATTAAAAGATATCAGGAAGTCGTTTTCAAAAGATGAAGTGGTTCTGAAGGAAATCAGTCTCTCTATCGACAAGGGGGAGTTTATTACACTTCTGGGTTCCTCGGGATGTGGAAAGACGACAACTCTGCGTATCATAGCAGGTCTGGAGACACCGGATTCCGGCAAGGTATATCTGGAGGGAAAAGATGTCACAGCACTGGCACCGGAAGCACGTGATGTAAATACAATATTTCAGAATTATGCGTTATTTCCACATATGACAGTGGCGGATAACATTGGATATGGACTGAAATTGAAAAAGATACCAAAAGCAGAGATTAAAAAACGAGTATCTGAGATGCTGGAACTGGTACAGCTTCTAGGATACGAGAAGAGAAAGCCGTCAGAACTTTCCGGTGGACAGAGACAGCGTGTGGCAATTGCCCGTTCGCTGGTCAATAATCCGAAGGTGCTGCTTCTGGATGAGCCGTTGGGAGCACTGGATCTGCAGCTGCGCCGTGCCATGCAGCTTGAACTGAAGAGGTTACAAAAAAAGCTTGGAATTACTTTTATTTATATTACGCATGACCAGGAAGAGGCAATTAACATGTCCGACCGTATTGCTGTCATGAATAAAGGAACCTTTGAACAGATTGGGACACCGGATGAGATCTATAATCATCCAAAAACCAGTTATGTGGCGACTTTTGTTGGAAATGCCAATATTTTAAAAGGTACTGCGCAGGAAACAGAAGCAGATATTCTCAAAGTTTCACTTGCAGGCAGTATTGTTTCTGCTGTGGCAGAAGGCAAAAAAATTGCTCCGGGTACACCAGTGACGCTGGCTGTCCGCAGTGAGAATATGATTTTTGATGAGACTTGCCAGAGTGGTATGGAAGCGGTTGTTGTTGAAAAAAGTTTTGCAGGCGGACTTCTTCGTGTTGTGTTGAAGCTTGCAGATGGAACAGAAGTTATTGCAAACAGACATGGAATTGATGCCGGTGTGCAGCCGGGACAGAAAGTCACCTGTCATTTTGATGCTGAGAATGCGGTTCTGGTTGATCTTCCGTCTGAGACAGAAAGCGGGGCGGCAGTATGAAGAAACATAAATCCGGCTCTGTCTGGATGATCCTGCCGTTGTATATCTTTACGATCATTTTTGTTGCAGGCCCGCTGCTTTATATGGTGGCATTAAGCTTTGCACAGCCAAAAGCAGGTCATGGTGTGGAGTGGGTATTTACACTCGCAAATTATAAAAAAATTCTTGATCCGGTCTATATGAAAACATTCACCGGTTCTTTCCAGCTTGCTGTGACCAGTACGATCATTATCTGTCTGATCGGTTATCCGTTTGGCTACTTTATGGCGAAGCTTTCTGAACAGTGGAAAAAACGTGCTATGATCTTTCTGATGCTGCCGTTCTGGGTCAATTCCTTGATTCGTCTGTATGGCTGGATGATCATTTTACAGACAAAGGGGCTTCTGAATCATGCCCTTAAGAGCCTTGGACTGATCGAGAAACCTTTGCGTATCTTGTACAGCTATCCGGCAATCGTGATCGGTATGACTTATGTGCTTCTTCCATTTATGATCCTGTCTGTATATTCCAGCGCAGAAAAATTGGACTGGTCACTGGTGGAAGCGGCAAGAGATCTTGGAGCAAGCCCCTTTAAAGCTTTCTGGACGGTTTCTTTTAAACTGACACTGCCGGGGCTGTTATCCGGTGTGATTCTGACATTTATTCCGTCCATGGGTTTGTTCTTTATTGCTGATATTCTTGGTGGAAATAAGATCGTTCTCGTCGGCAGCCTGATCCAGGAACAGATGACAAAAGGAAACAACTGGCCGTTTGCAGCGGCGCTGGCAGTTGCCCTGATGATCCTTACAACACTGATGATCATGTTGTATCGAAAAGTAACAAATGCAAAAGAATTGGAGGGTGTGGGATGAAAAAAAAGAATTCAAAGCTCTCCGGGTTTTATCTTGGACTGATTTTTGTACTGATGTATCTGCCAATCGCGGTGGTTATCGTATTTTCCTTTAATGAATCAAAGCTTCCTGTAAGATTTACCGGATTTTCTCTGAAATGGTATCAGGAACTGATTCATGATGATGCAATGATCGAGGCACTTGGAAACAGCCTCTTTCTGGGTGTGGTGAGCTGCCTGGTATCTGCTGTGATCGGCACCCTGGGTGCAGTAGGACTTTCCAGGATCCACTGGAAGACAAAAGGGATTCTGGAATATATTTCTATTTTACCGCTGATGATCCCTGAGATCATCCTTGGTATGGTACTGATGGCATTTTTCTATATGATGAATCTGCCATTTGGTATGCTGACATTACTGATCGGTCATACCGTTTTCTGTGTGCCATATATACTGATGGAAGTCAAGGCACGACTGGCGGGCATGGATCCGTCACTTGAGGAAGCAGCGAGAGACCTCGGAGCCGGTCCCTTCCGGGCATTCTGGGACATCATCTTACCGCTGATCATGCCGGCGGTGTTGTCCGGATCCCTTCTGGCGTTTGCAATGTCCATGGACGATGTCGTCATCAGTATCTTTATCAACGGACCACGTCTGGCAACTTTGCCGATTAAGGTCTATACCCAGATCAAGACCGGTGTTACGCCGGAGGTCAATGCTCTCTGCACGATCATGCTGGTGTTTACGCTGTTGATCCTTCTGGTTTATAATCTGATCGGAAAGCTGACAAAACATAGAACTAAATAATCAGGACCAAAAAAGTCAAAAATAGCAAAAACAATGAATAAACTCTTTTCAATGAAGTCAAAGTAGGCTATACTTAAATTCATAGGCTTCATGAAGAGTTTATAATAAAAGACAAGAGGAGAGAAGGCTATGAAAAAATTAGTAGTATGCGCATTATGTGCAGCAATGGTCATTCCGGCTATGAGCGTGTCTGTAAGTGCAGATTCCAAAGAGCTTGTACTCTACACATGGGAAAACATGTTCCCACAGGAAGTACTGGATGGTTTTGAAGAAGAAACTGGAATAAAAGTGGTATATTCCAATTTCGACACTGATGAAAACATGTTGGAAAAGCTTTCCATGGCAAAAGGTGGAGACTACGACGTTGTTGTTGCAGATGATTATATTATCGAAACCGCAATCCAGGAAGGTCTTGTAGAAAAACTTGATACATCCAAATTATCCGGATGGGATAACATCAACCCGCTGTATCAGGGACAGTTCTATGATCCAGACGATGAATACACAGTTCCTTACGGAGCAGGCATCCCGCTGATCGTTTATGATCCGGAACAGGTGGATATTGATATCAAAGGATATAAAGACCTCTGGGATCCGTCTCTTGAGGACAGCATTGCACTGACTGCAAACTATCGTGTGATCAATGGTATCACCCAGCTTTCCATGGGCGAGAGCATGAATGAAGAGGATGTTGACGTGATCAAGAAAACAGGAGAGAAGCTTCTGGAACTTGCTCCGAATGTACGTCTGATCCAGGATGACAATACACAGAATGCACTTCTCAACGGAGAAGCAAGTGTTGCATTTCTTTATACCTCTCAGGTAACAGCAGCACTGGCTGAGAATCCTGATCTGAAGGTTGTATATCCTGAAGAGGGACTTGGATTTGGTATCATGGGAATGTTTATTCCAAGTGAAGCGCCGGATAAGGATGCGGCATATTCTTTCATGGATTACATCATGCAGCCGGAGGTTGCAGCGAAATGCACAGACTATATCGGCTATTACAGCACAAATAAAGCAGCAGATGAGCTGGTAAATCCGGATCTGGTAGTTCCGGATGATGTTACAAAGGGCGAGATCGTCCAGAATGTAAGCCAGGACGCAGACGCACAGTATCAGAAGAACTGGACTGAATTTAAGGCTGCCTGCGACTAAGGGGTTAATCAACTAAGGAGTTAATATGGATGTTTACAAGGGAACCGGTGCCTTTTCCGGAATTGCCATCGGTAAGATACTGTATTATCATAAAAGCGAATATCAGATGCGCCAGTACGAGATCACAGATGTGAAAACAGAGCTGAATATTTTCCGGCAGGCGCGCACCAGAGTCATGGAACAGCTGGAGGATTTATATGAAAAAAACTGCATAATTCAGGGAACCCAGGCAGAGATTTTTCTCAGACAGAAGAATCTGCTGGAGGGAAAAAGCTTTCAACGTGCCATTGAGAGTGTCATACAGAGTGAAAAAGTAAATTCTGCCTATGCGGTAATGACTACAAGGGATGAGATGCTTAAGACTTTCAGAACTCTGGAAGAGCCTGCGATTAAAGAACGGCTGGATAATATGCGGGAGATTTCCGACCGCCTGATCGGTGAACTGGGAGGTATCTCTCCCAGGATAGATCTTGGGGATGAGCCTGTGATCGTTGTGACGGAGAGTATCACGCCAACAGAACTGATGGAGATGGATAAGGATAAACTGATGGCTATTGTTACCCATCATGGTTCCGACATGTCTCATGCTGCCATTATGGCAAAAACAATGAATATACCGGCTCTGCTGGAAATTGACACAGATTCGGAGTGGGACGGACGGCAGGCTATTGTGGACGGATATACCGGAACTTTGTATATTGATCCGGATGAAGAGGTAAAAAAAGAATATGAGATCCGCAGGCAGGCTGATAAAGAAGAAAGAGAAGAGCTTCTGAAATTAAGGAGAGAACCGGATATCACAAAAGATGGCAGAGAAATTGAAATCTATGCCAATATCGGAAATATGGACGACCTGAACAGTGTGCTGTATTACGGAGCTGCCGGGATTGGTCTTCTGCGCAGTGAATTCCAGTATCTTGGAAGAGAAAATTATCCTCGTGAAAATGAGCTGTTTCTTGCATACAAAAAGATTGCGGAGACCATGGGAGAAAAGCTCACTGTGATCCGTACGGCAGATCTTGGAGCAGACAAGCAGGCAGAATATCTGAATATCCCGGATGAGGCAAATCCGATCATGGGGAACAGAGGAATCCGTCTCTGCCTTGACAGAAAAAGAATGTTCAAGGCACAGCTTCGGGCAATTTTCAGGGCGAGTGCATATGGAAACCTGGCGCTGATGTATCCGATGATCAGCTCAGAGGAGGAAATGGATGAGATTGAAGAAATTATCCGGGAAGTAAAGAGCGGGCTGGATGAAAAAGGAATTCCGTATAAACATATTAAGACAGGAATCATGATCGAAACTCCGGCAGCAGTCATGATCAGCCGGGAGCTTGCCAGAAGAGTGGATTTCCTGAGTCTTGGAACCAATGACCTGAGTCAGTATACACTGGCGATGGACAGACAGAATCCGCTTCTGCGCAAGAAATATAATGACCATCACCCGGCAGTGCTGCGTATGATTCAAATGGTGATCGAAGCGGGACATGCAGAAAACAGACGTGTCTGTATCTGCGGGGAACTTGCAGCAGATACAGCTCTGACAGAAGAGTTTCTGAGGATGGGTGTGGACTGTCTCTCTGTAGTGCCGGCATGTATTTTGCCGGTAAGAAAAGCACTGAGACAGGTGGATCTGTCCGGAGATGATAAAGGTGCGTGAATTTGGTGAAAAGTAAAGTGGTATTACTTCCCTGCCGGGAATATGATGAAGAAAAAATCTATATGCTGCTGAAACAGGGGCTGGATTTTCTGGGTGGAGTGGAGACTTTGATTCCAAAGGATGCGAAGATCCTGCTGAAGCCGAATCTGCTGAAAAAAGCAGAGGTAGAGAAAGCAGTGATCACACATCCGGTTGTAGTAGGAGCTTTTGCGGGAATTCTGCGTGAAAGTGGGTATGAGAATATTGTGCTTGCGGATTCCTGCGGTCATGGAACCACTCAGGCAGTGATCCGCGGAACAGGAATGGATACTTATCTGGAGAAATATCATATTCCGGCTGTTGATTATTCTGAGGGCGTGAAAACTGCTTATCCGCAGGGAGTCCAGGCAAAGGAATTTATCCTGCCAAAAGAACTGTTGGAGCAGGACTGTGTGATTTCCCTGAGCAAGATGAAAACACATGCATTAGAACGTATCACCGGTGCGGTTAAGAACAGCTATGGGTTTATATATGGATTCCATAAAGCGAAGGGGCACACGCAGTACCCGAGTGCGGACAGCTTTGCCAGAATGCTTATTGATCTGAATAAATGTGTGGCACCGAAGCTGTATGTGATGGATGGGATCGTGGCCATGGAGGGCAACGGACCGGGTTCGGGAGATCCGGTTCCTATGAATGTACTGCTGATGTCCACAGATTCGGTTGCACTGGACAGTGTATTCAGCCGTCTGGTTTATCTGAAACCGGAGATGGTTCCGACGAACTATCATGGCGAGAAAATGGGACTTGGTACATGGAAAGAAGAGGAGATTACCCTTCTGACACCAGACGGGGAGATTTCCATGGCAGAGGCAGTGAAAAAATACGGAAATCCGGCTTTTAATGTAGACCGCACAGAAGTGCGAAAGAATATCTGGACAAGAATGGCGGGAGCGTTAAACATTTTTCAGAAAAAACCATATATAGAAGCTGATAAATGTGTCCGCTGCGGGATCTGTGTGCAGAGCTGTCCGGTTCCGGGGAAAGCTGTGGATTTCAGAAAAGGCAAAGGAAAGCCGCCGGTATATGATTACAGAAAGTGTATCCGCTGTTTCTGCTGCCAGGAGATGTGCCCGAAAAAAGCAATCAAAGTGAAGTAGATGAAAAGCAGATAATAAAAAGCGCAACTGTTTATAGAATTGCCATGGTATTTTCGCAGGATCAGGATAGAGGAAAGCCGGACAATTACCAAAAAGCACATAACAGAGGATGAGAATATCTCGGATTGAGACAGATTCTATCCTAAGTTATGTGCTTTTTTGAGTCATATCCCTCTTTAAACGAATCAGGAAAGTTCCCTGCTTTGGCTGCGAATATTCGTTATTCGTCTGACTATGGCTGTCGAAGATACAAAATCTATCTTCCGAGGCTTCTGCTTATCTCGCGGATGAATTCCGGAGTAGTACCACAGCATCCTCCGACAACAGACGCACCATTTTCGATCAGAACCTTCATATGTTCAGCAAAGCTTTTGGCGTCCATACTGTAAATGGCATTTCCCTGATCATCAATCGTCGGCATACCGGCATTAGGTTTGGCAATGACAGGAATGGATACGTTCTCTTTGATATTGCGGACAACGGATACCAGCTGGTCAGGTCCTACAGAACAGTTGATCCCAACTGCCACAGCACCTGCACCCTCAAGGGCGATCGCAGCCTCCACAGCATTTCCTCCGCTGAAAATGCTTCCGTCAGCTTCTACGGTCATTGTACACATTACAGGAAGAGAACTTACGGATGCAGCAGCATCCAGTGCAGCAAGTGTTTCCTCGATATTGATCATGGTTTCCGCAGCGATCAGATCAACACCTGCATCCTCAAGAACCTTAATCTGTTCACAGTATGTTTCATATGCCATCTCATAGGTGAGATCACCGGCAGGCTCCATCATCTTGCCTGTTGTGGTAATATCACCGGCAACATAGACCTTATGTCCTACTGCCTCTCTGGAAATATTTACAAGTGCATGGTTCATTTCCGCAAGCTTATCCTGCAGTCCGTGAAGTCCGAGACTGTAACGGTTTCCGCCGAAAGTAGGTGCGTATACGATCTGGCTTCCTGCTTCAACATAAGCCTTTTGCAGATTCTGCAGAACTTCTTTGTGCTCCATGATCCATGCTTCTGTACAGATTCCTCTTGGCATTCCGGCGGCCATAAGATTGGAACCGGTAGCACCGTCGAGCAGTACAACATCCTGTGTCAGCTTCTGAAATTCTTCTCTAGTCATGGAAATTTCCTCCTGTGTTTTTCTATGAAAGTCCTGAGTGGCTGCCATGAATCAGTCATGTCTGCATGGGTAAATTCGTGGATACCGGACAGGATGACTTTCATATACTGTGACATTATAGCACAGCTTTCAGGATAAAAGGAGAAAATTAATAAATTTTTATTTCATATGATGCAGTAAAAATTTCATCCTTGTCCAGAGTGTTGATATATTTCTTTTCCGGAAGCTCGCCCTTAAATCCAAAATCATCACAGCGTCCCATCCATGGTTCAAGACATACAAAAGGAGAACCCGGGACGGACCAGATGCCAAAGCTTGGAAATCCATGACAGATCAGTTCCACATAAGGAGTTCCGTCAGGGAAAGCGATGCCGGCCTTTTCAATCTGGTCATCAAAAATAAGGGCATCTTTGTCAAACATGTGAGCATCAATAAGGCAGGAACCATTCTCAAGCTCCAGTGTATAAGCTTTATCTGCGACCGCGGTGCCTGATGACATGTCGATCAGCAGATAGGAGAGGGAATCCCGGCCGTCGAAAGTAAGATGATATTGCTCCTGGGAGCCAATTCCTCCGGCAGGTACATTGAATGCAGGATGGCCGCCAATTGTAAAATACATGGTTTCATCATTAAGGCTGATCACTTCCCAGCATACACTGACCTGGTTCTTCTCCAGAACATGCTTGATCTTCAGCTCAAAATCATATGGATAATTTTCTCTTGTGGCATCAGAAGATTTCAGCCTATGGGTGATGGAATCAGCAGTCATATCCACGCAGGTAAATTCGCTGTCTCTGGCAAACCCATGCTGACTGGAGGGATATTCGACTCCATTAATACGATAGTGATCCTCAAAATGACGTCCCACATTAGGGAAAAGAACCGGTGCGTGGCGTTTCCAGTAAGCCGGATCTGCCTGCCAGATCACTTCTCTGTTATGTACTTTATCAAAAATGCTGCAAAGCTCAGCACCATGATCATCTACAGATACTCTAAGATAGTCGTTTTCAATTGTATGGATCATAAATGAATCCTCCTTGATCGATAAATATTGTGTAACTGTTCAGCTGGCAGTATCCTGCAAATCACCGAAGGTAATTTGAAATGCATTTTGGTTCGTAACTGCGAAGGTACCGAATAGTCACGGACATTGATGTCCGGCAATTTTCAAAAAGGTTTTGATTGCTATAAGTTGATGCCGGAATCAATCTGTCTATAAGTATAACACATGGGCTGGATTAATTATAGTTATAAATATACAAAAATAGATTTGAAATGTCGTGGTAAATTGAAAAATACACTGATATAGTGACGAAATACAGAAAACATATGTGTAAAAACCACAATAAATGATTGACGAATAAAAAAATATTTGTTACAATTTACCTCAACGAGTCCTGCGGGACCAGAGCGTGTCTGAAAAATTGTGACGCACATCTTGCGTAAAGCATTTTTCAGACACACTCTAAGACATAATGAACAAAACGTGAAAACAAGGAGGTCATTGCTATGGCGAAAAAAAGAAATATCATTGTTGGACAATCAGGAGGACCTACTGCAGTAATCAATTCCAGTCTTGCCGGAGTTTATAAGAATGCCATTGAACGAGGATTTGACAAAGTATACGGAATGCTTCACGGCATTCAGGGACTGTTGGATGAACAGTATATTGATCTGTCAACACAGATTCATTCAGAACTGGATATCGAATTACTCAAGAGAACACCATCTGCATTTTTAGGTTCCTGTCGTTACAAGCTTCCTGAGATTCACGAAGATAAAGCAATTTATGAGAAAATTTTTGAGATCTTAAATAAACTGGATATCTATGCGTTTATCTACATTGGCGGAAATGATTCCATGGATACGATCAAGAAACTGTCTGATTATGCGATTCTCACAGGACAGACTCAGAAGTTCCTTGGTGTTCCGAAAACAATCGACAATGACCTGGCGCTGACAGACCATACACCCGGATTCGGAAGTGCT
>ERZ780162.2502-NODE-2502-length-11525-cov-5.658413_pt1 | contig 11525 bp, 8 predicted proteins | sample MGYA00511474_ERZ780162 | MGnify/ENA primary metagenome ERZ780162 (study PRJEB29588, sample SAMEA2143633) | human gut metagenome | biome: human gut; feature: human-associated habitat; material: faeces | place: Denmark | collected 2008/2010 ...
ATTATTTAAAATATATAATAATGATTAATAAAATTTAAAAAATAATATTTATATTTCACAAAACATAAAAACAAACTATAAATATCAAAATATAAAGATTTAGACCTATGTGGGCAATGACTATATGGACTTAATATTTATCTATACATATGAAATGTAACGTAAAAGTGCGGAGGATAAATATGGTTGCTTACAAGGACGTTTTAAAAAGGCTTGTAATGTATAGAAAATCTATGGGTCTGATGCAGACAGATATTGCAGAAAAGTTTGGGCTTATGCAGGAGCAATATTCTTATATTGAAAACGGTGGAATTATAATAAGTGGACAGATACTTATGAATTTTTCAGAAATCGGATTTGATTTGGATGAGTTGATAGCCGGTAAAAAGTATGTTTATCATACAAAGGACCTGGATAAGACTTTAGCGAATATAGATACTGAAACACATAGGAATTTTGCTTTGAAGCTGCTGGCTGATATTATTGTAAGCAAATACAGCGGCACAGTTTCAAAAATGAGGGACGAAGATGCGAATAATATGAAAATGCTTCAGTCACTTGCAAATGACTGGAATGGATTTTCAATGACATGCTTTGTCAGGGATAAAATGAATACATCACAGATAGCCATGGCTGAAAAGTTGGGACTTGGAATCAAGAAATATCGTGATATTGAAAAAGAAAAGATATATCCTGATGCAGAGACACTTGTAAGTCTTTATAATATGTCAGAATATCGTCCCACGTTATTTATGAATCTTCAGGATAGAAAGATTCAGATTATTAAAAGCGTGTGGTGTATATTTCCGGCTGAAGACAAACGTAAGATGTTAAATTATGTATCTGATTCTATGAATATTTTATAAATTCTTTTGAAATGTAATTTTGTGAAAAAATTGGTGAAATTGCTGAACAAGGCTTGCATTTAGTGTGCGAGCCTTGTTTTTATTTACAAAAAATGGTATTCTTATCTAAGGTTTTGCGTTAGCGGTTTGACGTATAAAAGTATGCAGTGAAAAAGCAGGAAGAGGCAGAGCCTAATATATGCAGAGAAGATGAAAGGGGATTTTTTACAATGCCAGTAATGGAATATCTTGAAAGAAATGCAAGATTATATCCCGACGAGGTAGCTTTGGTAGAGCTTAATCCGGATGAGAATGATACAAGAAGGATGACCTGGAAAGAATATGCTCTTATACAGCCTACAAGATTCGAGCCGTATAGAAGAGAGATTACATGGAGTGTATTTAATGAAAAGGCAAACCGTTTTGCTAATATGCTTCTTGGAAGGGGAATAAAGAAAGGTGATAAGGTAGCAATACTTATGTATAACTGCCTTGAGTGGCTGCCTGTATATTTTGGGGTATTAAAGACAGGTGCGATTGCTGTTCCTTTTAATTTCAGATATGATTCAGATGAAATTTTATATTGTGCAAAGCTTGCAGAGGTAGATGTGATTGTGTTCGGTTCTGAATTCATAGGAAGAATGGAAGTCAATGCAGATGTTTTAAGCAAGGGAAGACTTCTTATATATGTTGGGGATAACTGTCCAAGTTTTGCGGAAAGTTATAGGGAGCTTGTCGCTGACTGTTCAAGCAAATCTCCTGATATTGAAATTACAGATGATGATTTTGGTGCAATATATTTTTCGTCTGGAACAACGGGATTTCCAAAGGCGATACTTCATAAACACAGAAGCTTAACACAGGCGGCACAGATGGAGCAGAAGCATCATTCAACAGGAAGAGATGATACATTTTTATGTATTCCTCCGCTTTATCATACCGGTGCGAAGTTTCACTGGATGGGAAGCCTTGTTGCAGGAAGTAAGGCGGTTCTTCTTAAAGGAACAAAGCCGGAGACAATACTTTCTGCTATTTCAAATGAGCACTGCACAATAGTATGGCTTCTTGTGCCATGGGCACAAGATATTCTTGATGCTCTTGACAGAGGCGATATTAAGCTGTCTGATTATAAACTTGACCAGTGGAGGCTTATGCATATAGGAGCACAGCCGGTTCCACCTTCGCTTATCAAGAGATGGAAAGAATATTTTCCAAACCACCAGTACGATACGAATTATGGCTTGTCAGAGTCAACAGGTCCGGGCTGCGTTCATCTCGGAGTTGAAAATATTGATAAAGTCGGGGCAATCGGTGTTCCGGGTTACAGATGGGAATGTAAGATTGTTGATGAAAATGATAATGAAGTTGCACAGGGCGGGGTCGGTGAACTTTGTGTCAAAGGTCCGGGTGTGATGACATGTTATTATAACGATGAAAAGTCAACAAGTGAAGTGCTAAAGGATGGCTGGCTGTATACAGGTGATATGGCTATGCAGGATGAACAGGGATTTTATTATCTTGTTGACAGAAAGAAAGATGTTATCGTAAGCGGTGGTGAAAATATTTATCCGGTTCAGATAGAAGATTTCTTACGCCGTCATGACAAAATAAAGGACGTTGCTGTAATCGGCCTTTCAGACAGAAGACTTGGTGAGAAGACAGCGGCAATCATAGAAATCAAGGATGGCATGGTCTGTTCAAAAGAAGAAATTGAAGAATTCTGCCATGCACTTCCAAGATATAAGCGTCCTAAAGAGATTATTTTTGCTGATATACCAAGAAATGCAACAGGAAAGATTGAAAAACCAAAGCTTCGTAAGATTTACGGTGCCGATAATCTTGTTGCAAAAGAAAATCAGATATAAAAATATACAGGTCATATGACCGCAAAAACAAGGAGGACAAATCCTCTCCTCATCAAAGGATTCGGATTTTTGCTCCGCAAAAACAAGGAGGATTTATGAAAGAGTTAATGCTTGGCAATAAAGCCGTTGCAAGGGGACTTTACGAGGCTGGCTGTATGGTTGTTTCAAGTTATCCGGGAACACCCAGTACAGAGATTACAGAAGAAACAGCAAAATATGATGAAGTGTACTGCGAATGGGCTCCGAATGAAAAGGTGGCTCTTGAAGCTGCACACGGAGCGACTATAGGCGGACGAAGAAGTGCATGTGCAATGAAACATGTAGGTCTTAATGTAGCTGCTGACCCGCTTTTTACAATATCATATCAGGGTGTCAACGCAGGTCTTGTAATATGCGTTGCAGATGACCCGGGGATGCATTCTTCACAGAATGAACAGGATTCCAGACATTATGCAAAGGCAGCAAAAGTGCCTATGCTTGAGCCTTCAGATTCACAGGAAGCACTTGAATTTACAAAGAAGGCATTTGAATTATCAGAAAAATACAACACCCCTGTATTTATCAAGATGTGTACAAGAGTTTCACATTCACAGAGTGTCGTCGAGACAGGAGTGCGTGTTGTGCCTGAGCAGGTATCTTATGTAAAGGACCCGGCAAAGGTCATGATGACATTAAATTCAAGAAATGCACATGTAAGAGTTGAACAGCGTACAAAAGACCTTATTGCTCTTGCCGAAAACTGTGATTTTAACAGAGTTGAATATGGTGATAAAAAGCTTGGAATTATCACATCATCAACATCATATCAGTATGCGAGGGAGTGTTTTGGTGAAAATGCAAGCATTTTAAAGCTTGGAATGATTTATCCGCTTCCTGAAAAGCTTATACTTGATTTCGCAGCTTCTGTAGATGAGGTTATCGTTCTTGAGGAGCTTGACCCGTTTATTGAGGAACATTGTAAACAGCTTGGCATAAAAGTAAAGGGAAAAGATACATTTCCTATATGTGGAGAATTCTCACAGAATCTTGTCAGAAAGTGTATGGGAATGGAAGTTCCGGAAAGCTTACATATAGATGACAAAATTCCGCCAAGACCTCCTGTTATGTGTGCAGGATGCCCACACAGAGGAGTTTTCTATACATTAAAGAAAAATAACTGCATGGTTTACGGTGATATCGGATGTTATACACTCGGTGCTGTTGCACCTCTTAATGCTATGGATTTAAATGTCTGTATGGGTGCATCATGTTCAGGACTTCATGGATTTAACAAGGCAATGGGCAAAGAAGGTGAAAAGAGAAGCGTCGGCGTTATTGGTGATTCAACATTTATACATTCAGGAATTACAGGAATTACAGATATTGCATACAACATGAGTAATTCAACAGTTATTATTCTTGATAATTCAATTACCGGCATGACAGGACACCAGCAGAATCCTACGACTGGTAAAAATCTCCGTGGTGAGCCGGCAGGAAAGGTTAATCTTGAAGCACTTTGCCGTGCTATCGGATTTAACAGGGTTCGTGTTGTAGACCCATATAACCTTGAAGAGGTAGATACTGTATTGAAAGAGGAACTTGAGGCAGATGAACCATCAATTATCATAAGCCGCCGTCCGTGCGTAATGATAAAAGGAACTGTTCACAAACCGCCTCTCAAAGTTGATTCTGATAAATGCGTCGGATGTAAATCATGCATGCGTATTGGATGTCCTGCAATTTCTGTAAGAGATAAAAAAGCAAAGATTGACCCTACACTCTGCATTGGCTGTAAGGTATGTACACAGATGTGTAAATTTGATGCATTGAAAGCAGAATAAGGAGGGTTGATATGGATACAAAGAATATTATGATAGTAGGTGTCGGCGGACAGGGAACACTGCTGGCAAGTAAAATGTTAGGTTTTGTTCTCTTACAGCAGGGATATGACGTAAAGGTATCGGAAGTTCACGGAATGAGCCAGCGAGGCGGAAGCGTTGTAACATACGTAAGATATGGTAAAAAAGTATACTCACCTGTAATTGATAAGGGAGAGGCAGATGTTATCATTTCATTTGAAAAACTTGAAGCTGCAAGATGGCTTGAATTTCTCAAAAAAGACGGAACAATTATAACAAATACTCAGGAAGTAGAGCCAATGCCTGTAATAACGGGTGCGGCTGCATATCCTGAAAATCTTATCGAGAAAATGCAGGCAGCAGGTGCAAAGGTTGATGCAAAAGATTTTCTTTCAATCGCACAGGAGGCCGGTTCCGCAAAAGCTGTAAATATAGCACTCATGGGAAGATTATCAACATATTTTCCTGAGATAAGCGATGAACAGTGGCAGGATGCTATTGAAAAAATAGTACCTCCGAAATTCCTTGATTTGAACAAAAAGGCATTTGAAGCGGGAAGAAACGCATAATTAAATTAAATAAAAATGCTCCGTTTAGGATAACAGTTAAGCTGTGAATCCCGAACGGAGCATTTTGTTTAGTGATTTATATTTAGGGTTATAGGACAGCGAGCCAAAACGATGCTTACATTCAAAACAATATTTACCTTTAGTCGCCGAGAGCAGTTTTTTGCTCAACGGTTGTCTTTTTGTCATAGCATTTAAAAGCTGATTCCACAAGCTCTTTGTCAGGCTTTGGTGTGAACAGGCTGACTACAGGAACAATTACAAGTCCGGCAAGCATTGCAATAGCACCGCAGTTGATAGGTGACTGCATAATTGTCGGAAATGAGCTCCTGAAGAAAATATTTGCAATCATAAGAACTGAACTGAATATGAAACATACCCAGCATGAAGCCTTTGTGACACGCTTTGAATATAATGAATACATAAAAGGTGCAAGGAACGAACCGGCGAGTGCACCCCATGAAACACCCATAAGCTGTGCAATAAATGTAATTGAGCTCTTATATTGTATAAGTGCAAGAATTGATGAAATTGCAATAAATACAACGACAAGAATTCTTATTGATAAAACCTGTTTTTTATCGTTCATATCTTTAATAAAATTATCTTTTAAGAAGTCGATAGTAAGTGTTGAACTTGATGCAATTACAAGTGATGAAAGTGTAGACATTGACGCTGACAAAACGAGAATAACAACAAGTGCGATAAGCATAGGACTTAATCCTGAAAGCATTGTCGGAATAATTGAGTCATATCCGTTGGCAGCAACATCAATTTCATCTGAGAAAAGACGTCCAAATCCACCGAGAAAATAACTGCCTCCGGCAACAACAAGTGCAAATATAGTTGAAATAATTGTACCTTTTTTGATGGATTTTTCATCTTTTATTGCGTAAAACTTCTGAACCATCTGTGGAAGTCCCCATGTACCGAGTGATGTAAGTATTACGACAAATAAAAGATTGAGAGGGTCAGGTCCGAAAAATGAAGCAAATATTCCCGGTGTATCTGTTACAGCAGGGTCACTCACTTTTGCAAGACCATCAAGTGCCGCCATAAATCCGCCTTTACTGTTAAGAACGGCAGCTATTACGGTTGCAATGCCAAAAAGCATTATTATTCCCTGAATGAAATCGTTAATAGCTGTTGCCATATATCCGCCTGCAATTACGTAGATAGCTGTAAGAACTGCCATGAGTATAATACAGACTGAATAATCAATGTTAAATGCCATTCCGAAAAGTCTTGAAAGACCATTATAAAGAGATGCTGTATAAGGAATGAGAAAAATGAATATAATTACGGATGCACCGATTTTTAACGCACTGCTTCCGAATCGTTCTCCGAAAAACTGTGGCATTGTTGCAGAATTCAGATGCTGGCTCATAATTCTTGTTCGTCGTCCGAGAACAACCCATGCCAGAAGTGAACCTATAATTGCATTGCCGATGCCAGCCCATGTTGCAGAAATGCCATATTTCCATCCGAACTGGCCAGCATATCCTACGAATACGACAGCAGAAAAATAAGAAGTTCCGTAGGCAAAAGCTGTAAGCCACGGACCAACCGAACGGCCGCCAAGTACGAATCCGTTGACATCAGTTGCATGTTTGCGGCAGTAAAGACCGATTCCAATCATGACCGCAAAATAGATAATCAAAATTAATAGTTTCATAAAAATCCTCCTGTGTTTCTTTTGAATTTACCCCTTTAAAGTTCAACACTTTAAACAACTAAAATTTTATCATGTTTTTATTATTTTATCAACAAAAATATGACGTTGTTTTTGCATATAAAAAATAAAAAAACAGTACATACATTCGATTTTTTGTTGTATAATATTTTTATGAAAAAAATTATGGTATATGGGAATAATATGAAAGGAAACAATGGTATGGGCAGCAGGATATATGTATGTATAGATTTAAAATCATTTTATGCATCGGTTGAGTGTGTTGAGCGTGGTCTTGATACAATGACAACTAATCTTGTTGTTGCTGACCCGGACAGAAGTGAGAAAACAATATGTCTTGCTGTGTCGCCTGCGATGAAAGCTCTTGGCGTGAAGAACAGATGCCGTGTGTTTGAGATTCCCAAAGGTATTGATTATATTATGGCACAGCCGAGAATGCAGCTTTATATTGATTATTCGGCAAAGATATATGGCATTTATCTGAAGTACATTTCAAAAGAGGATATACATGTATATTCTATAGATGAAGTTTTTATGGATGTAACAGAGTATCTTTCTTTATATGGAATGACTGCGAAAGAACTGGGCATACGTATTATGCAGGATATATTTGATACAGTGGGGATTAGGGCAACGTGCGGCATAGGTACTAATCTTTATCTTGCAAAGATTGCACTTGATATAACTGCGAAACATGCGAAAGATTTTATCGGTGAACTTGATGAGGAAAGTTATAAGAGGACGCTGTGGCATCACAGACCACTCACAGATTTCTGGAGAGTGGGGCATGGACTTGCCGGAAGACTTGCACAGGCAGGGATATATGATATGGCACAGATTGCAGAGGCAGATGAGCAGATCCTGTATGATATGATTGGCATTGATGCTGAACTTCTCATTGACCACGCATGGGGGATAGAACCGGTTACTATTGCGGATATTAAGAAATATAAGCCGAGAAGCAGCAGCATAACGAGCGGTCAGGTTCTTGCAAGGGATTATGAACATGAGGAGGGAAGGCTTATCGTCAAGGAAATGGCTGACGGAATGTGTCTTCAGCTTGTTGAGCAGGGAATGGTTACGGATTCGGTGACAATCTATATAAATTACTCAAAAGAATATAGTGCAGCCGCAGGAGTGCCGCAGTCCGTGCGTGGTTCAATTATGCTTCCGTCAGCGACAAGTTCATCTAAAAAGATGCTTCCGTTTATTTCAAAGCTTTATGATGAGGTTAAGGATAAAAATATTCCTGTGCGTAAAATCAATCTTATATTTAACAGGCTGACAGATGAAGCCTACAGACAGGTTGGGCTGTTTGATGACGATACAGATGGTGACAGGGAAAATAAATTACAGCATGCAGTGCTTGATTTGAAGAAGAGGTATGGCAGAGATGCGGTATTGAAAGGCATGAATCTTGAAAAGGGTGCAACTGCAATAGAAAGAAATCATCAGATTGGGGGACACAGAAGTGGAAATTAGAAAAAGTACAGTAAATAATACAAGAAAAAAGATGCCGGTCGAAGAACGTGCCAAGCAGTTTATGCCATTTTCAGCACTGAAAGGTCTTGATGAAGCACTTCGTGAACAGGAAATTATTGCCGAAGAAAATGTAAAAACGGAGACTGTAAAAGAGGATGATATATGTCAGACTGAAGATAATTAAGTGGAGGTGCATTTTTGACAGCTTCAGTTAATTATGTGAATAATATGTGCATTTTGTACAGATAAAAGTACAAAATAACCGCATAAATTCAAGGATTGTACTAAATTCAATAATATGAAAATTACTCTTGATTTTACATTGTTAAAATGTTAGTATGCTCTTGTCAGTAATTGTTACTTATTTATCAAAGTTGTTACAAACGCATTTTTGTCACAGAAGAATATCTTAATTAAAATCAATGCATTGCATTTAGAATAAGATATTTTGTTGATTATAATAGCTGACAACATTTTTTATAATGCGGATTGTATACAGTGTACAAAATTAAAACAAGGAGGAACAAGGAACAATGGTACAGATGGATCAGTGGAACGGTTTCAAAGGTAGACTTTGGAAGGAAGAAATCAATGTAAGAGATTTCATCCAGAATAACTACAAGCCATATGACGGAGATGAAAGTTTCCTGGAAGGCCCAACAGAGGCAACAAATAAGCTTTGGGGCAGATTACAGGAGTTACAGAAGGAAGAAAGAGCTAAGGGCGGCGTACTTGACATGGAAACAGAAGTAGTTGCAGGTCTTACAGCTTACGGTCCTGGATATATAGATGAGTCTATGAAAGACCTTGAACAGATTGTAGGTCTTCAGACAGATAAGCCATTAAAGAGAGCATTTATGCCTTATGGTGGTATCAAGATGGCAGAGGAATCATGCAAGAACTATGGTTACGAGCCAAATCCTGAATTACACAAGATTTTTACAGAATATCATAAGACACATAACCAGGGTGTTTTCGATGCTTACACACCAGAGATGAGAAAGGCTCGTCACAGCCACATCATCACAGGTCTTCCAGATACTTATGGTCGTGGTCGTATCGTAGGTGACTACAGAAGAGTTGCTCTTTATGGTATTGATTTCCTTATGGAAGAGAAGAAGAAAGATCATGCTAACTGCGGATGCGGTACAATGACAGATGACGTTATTCGTTTAAGAGAAGAGCTTTCTGATCAGTACAAGGCACTTGCAGGTATGAAGAAGATGGCAGAAAGCTATGGCTATGATATTTCTAAGCCAGCTACAAATGCAAAGGAAGCTTGCCAGTGGTTATACTTTGGTTACCTTGCAGCTATCAAGACTCAGAATGGTGCAGCTATGTCAGTTGGACGTGTTTCTACATTCCTTGATATCTATATTCAGAGAGACCTTGATAACGGCGTTATCACAGAGAAAGAAGCTCAGGAACTTATCGACCATATGGTTATGAAGTTCAGAATGGTTAAATTCGCAAGAATTACATCATACAACGAATTATTCTCAGGTGATCCAACATGGGCTACACTTGAAGTAGGTGGTACAGGTATCGACGGACGTTCAATGGTTACAAAGAACGACTACAGATTCCTTCATACACTTGAAAACATGGGACCTTCACCAGAACCAAACCTTACAGTTCTTTACTCATCAAGACTTCCTGAGAACTTCAAGAAGTATGCAGCAAAGATTTCTGTTGATACATCTTCAATCCAGTATGAGAATGATGATGTTATGAAGGTTACATGGGGCGATGATTATTCAATCTGCTGCTGTGTATCTGCTACACAGACAGGTAAGGAAATGCAGTTCTTCGGAGCTAGAGCAAACCTTGCTAAGTGCTTACTTTACGCTATCAATGGTGGTGTTGATGTTAAGAACAGAGAACAGGTTGGTCCTGCTTACAAGCCTATCACATCTGAATATCTTGAGTATGATGAAGTTGTTGAAAAGTTTGACGCTATGATGGATTGGTTAGCTGACCTTTATGTTAATACACTTAACCTTATCCAGTATATGCATGATAAGTATTACTATGAAGCAGCTGAGATGGCTCTTATCGATACAGATGTTAAGAGAACATTCGCTACAGGTATTGCTGGATTCTCACATGTTGTTGACTCACTTTCAGCTATTAAGTATGCAAAGGTTAAGACAGTACGTGACGAAACAGGTATTGTTGTAGATTACAAGATTGAGGGAGATTTCCCTAAGTATGGTAATGATGATGACAGAGCTGATGATATCGCTGTATGGCTTCTTAAGACATTCCTTGAGAAGATTAAGAAGAGACATACTTACAGAGATTCAGAGCCTACAACATCAATCCTTACAATTACTTCAAACGTAGTTTACGGTAAATATACAGGAGCTATGCCAGATGGTCGTCCAGCAGGCACACCACTTTCTCCTGGTGCTAACCCAAGCTACGGTGCAGAGCAGAATGGTCTTCTTGCATCTCTTAACTCACTTACAAAGCTTCCATACGAATGGGCACTTGATGGTATTTCAAATACACAGACAATGAACCCAGACGCATTAGGACACAACGAAGATGAAAGAGTTGCTAACCTTGTAAACGTTATGGATGGTTACTTCGATCAGGGTGCTCATCACCTTAACGTAAACGTATTCGGTAAGGATAAGCTTATCGATGCTATGGAACATCCTGAAAAACCTGAATATGCTAACTTCACAATCCGTGTATCAGGTTACGCTGTTAAGTTCATCGACCTTACAAAGGAACAGCAGATGGATGTTATCAGCAGAACATTCCACGACAGAATGTAATCAGAGTGCTTGAAAATGCCGAAAATACAGTGTTTATGCGACTTTGAGAGATTACCAAGTTATCGTAAATTGGTGTAAAATCTTATATAAATGGTGTAGTAAATGGCGTAGTAATTTTAAATAGGATTTAAGTACAAAGATAAATAAAATTCAGAGAAGAGAGATATACAGAAATGTATGTCTCTCTTTTTTGGTATTCAAAAATCGTAAAAAATATGGATACTAGACTAAATATAGTCAATGCACTAAAAAGGAATCTGCATAAAACAGATTCCTTAAACAAGTGGAAGACCCTGTCGAAGAATGGAAGTCCAGTTACTTTTCTGATAGAGAAAACGGACGATGATTACAGTCTGTTTTCCTTCGTTATTATGGCGAAGCGAATGGGCTAAGATGTGTAACCGGCATTTATCCATAGACAATCAGATTGACCACCGCTCTTATGAA
>ERZ780162.2506-NODE-2506-length-11511-cov-5.212902_pt1 | contig 11511 bp, 10 predicted proteins | sample MGYA00511474_ERZ780162 | MGnify/ENA primary metagenome ERZ780162 (study PRJEB29588, sample SAMEA2143633) | human gut metagenome | biome: human gut; feature: human-associated habitat; material: faeces | place: Denmark | collected 2008/2010 ...
TATGTTTCACAAAAGTGCGCACTGAGTCACCTTTACAGATATATGCATCACTCCATACTATAGCTCCATTGGAGATGCTGCTCTTTATAGGGGTGACGAACAAATATTGGAAGTGGGCCGCAAAAGAAATAGTTGAATTTAAACCTTAATTATGACAGACAGTACTTTGCGATAAAGCCAAGAAACCTGTTGCGTTTTTTGGGGATTTCTGTCTTATGAAATGAAAAGGAAAGGAGGAGATTTTTATGGCTTGATTCGTGTAGTACCATTTAAAACTCAGTAGATACGCCAAACAGTTGTTCGTCAAGTATACCAAAATTTCGTATCATGAATGGAGGATCATTATGAGAAAAACTTCTAAATTCGTTACTGCAACAGTGGCAGTCGTCATGTTTGCAATGAGTAGTATGCCCGTTTTTGCAGTAGCAAATGACGTAAAAGTAAAGCTTCCAGCAAATCAGCTGTGGTCTGTAGGATACAGTGATGATCACAATCCCAAATATAGCACTATTGCTGCGAAATGCAATGCAGTTTATCCAGATTCAGGGGAAGATACATTTACGCAAATTCAGTTTTCCGCAGATTACTTAGATGGCTCCTCTTGGGTAACCGTTACAACAACCCCGTATGAGACTCTCACAGAAGGTAAAGGTTATGAAACCATGCATCTGAGGGATGGTTATCTGGATATTCAGGATGTCTGGTTTAAGTTTAGAGGCAATGCCTCACATTCTGCGAATGCGGTTGTGTCGTATGATGGCTCCTACGCTCGGTGAATAAATTTCATATGACAGATAGATAAGAAATGAGAGGAGAACGGCAATGTATGGAAAGGCAGTACGCACTCAAATTAAATTCTTGATAGGTCAGAAATCATTTGCCTTAGTATTTTCGGTTCTGATGGTCGTGATGCTACGCAATTTCATCGAAAATGTACTGACCTTCCGGGGATATGATGTGATTTCCTTGTACCATCCCATGAAAATGCTTGCATTGAGCTTCAATAAGACCGTTTATAATGCAGAGAGCGCTATTGTTCTTATACAGGTCGTCCCTCTCTTATTATGCTTGCCGGCGGCCTTATCTCTGGCCAAGGAACAACGCACTGGCCAGTCTGTTTTAATGTCCGCCCGACTGGGCCGAAAGGTCTATCTCTGGTCCAGGGTAATCTCTGTCTTTGTAGTAACCACGATTGTATTCTCTCTGCCTTTCTTGTTAGAAATCGTCTTGAACTGTGTCTCTTTCCCTCTGAATGCAACGGGTGATTTCTACAATTACAATGCATATGAAGAAGAGCTTCTGGCCAGTGAGGCGCTATATCAACTACCGTGGCTATACCAGTTTTCACCCTATTTATATGCGGTGGTATGTACTGTGTTCTTCGGAGTGTTTTTTGGAATTTGGGCTGCGGCTACTACCACTTTGTCAGCCTTAGTAAAAGTACGATTTCAGGTGCTATTGCTCTTGCCATCTTTTTTACTACTCCAGCTAACGCTCTACACGGGAGAAAGTGGAACCACAAACTGGTACAACTATGTCTTTTTTTCAATGACATTAACCGAAATACCACGTTTTTTGTTGTTCTTATGGGCATCCTAGTTACCTTTGTCCTGATAGGAACTACTGTTGCATCCCGGAAGGATGAACTACAATGAGGCGGTGGATCTGGATCTTGCCGGCTTCATTTCTCTTTGGAGTATGGTTGTCTGTTACCTTTGTTATGAAACAACGGCTGGCTATCGCCCAAGCGGTGATGGAGGGGCCCAATGTGATTATGCTGGATGAGCCTACCAACGGTTTAGACGACGATGGTGTAAAAAAGATTCGGAATCTGATTTTGGAAGAAAAGCAGCGAGGAGCTCTTATTCTATTGGCAAGCCACAATCAGGACGATATCCAGATTCTATCTGACAAGTTATTCCGCATCGACTCTGGTCGGCTGGAGGAATTGGCATGAAGAAATTGCTTTACTGCATATTTGTGTTGTTTTTGACAATAGGTTTCGGGGTCTTCGGCTGGATCAACCGTCAGAGCTACACCAATATTACTGACCAGCCAGGTTATCTTAATCAGTTCGCTGTAGCAGAAAGTTCAGAGCAACGATGCATTGATAGTTGCCAAGAAATGAAAAAAACACTGCCAAACGCCCCCGTCATCGCTCGGGTCACCCCCATATCTGATATAGAACCACAATTTGGCATCTATCTGATCCCACTTCAAGTTATAGAAGTATACGCTGGAGATGTTATTTCTGTGGGGGAGGAAATCTGGATGGGCCGTCAACATAAAGGTCTGATTGTAGAACGTGAAGGCGGTCGATATGCCGAGTTTGGTTTTGTAAACATACCCCAACAGGGCCGGGAATACCTGGTTTTTCTTTCTAACCGAGTGATTGCCGATGGAGATCGAACAATCTGTTTCTTACAGGAATCTGACACAGCTACCCCTGTACCTATGTTTTGTTACGATGACATTCCAAATGTAATCGTAACCCCCGATGGAGTAAGTACCTACGTACCCTATTCTGAGGTATCCTCCAATGAGTTCTTCGTAACGACCCAAGTCGGATTGGACGCAATGTTGGAGTTGAAGGAAAGTTTATTAAAAAGTTATCCCCGCTAACCATGAATGTTGCTGTTATTATTGAATAAAATAACCGCTCCCAATGTGTAACCTATAACTTCCTCCCGTTTTGTGCAAGTACAAGGAACAGAGCTGTGGGCAGAGTATAAATCTATCTGTTCACCGCTCTGTTTAATTTTTCACAGTCTGTCTCATGTAATAATATCGGAATATCAATTCGATACCCCCAATGCCGTCGATTTGTCTCATCCTTTAGCACATTAATAATTCCAACTCCAAGTCAACGGTTTCTTTCATCTATCTTCAAAACAGTATATCTCAAGAGAAATAGATAACAAAATGAATTGCCAGACAATGAAGGAAATCTAATTACACAATGAGTTCTTTCACAAAAGGACCTCCTACATGCGTTTTTATCTATAAGACTCCATAATCGAAGAAATACAACAGCTTTTTTGATGTAAAAGGAGAACCAGATTTAGCATTGCCAAATCCGGTTCTCCTTTTCAAACTATCATATGCGTATCTTCAGAGTCTGAAAGTTATATTTTTGACGCAATTTATAGTGTTTGCAAATCTTCACCCTTTGATGTCTTCTAGATAAAAGCAGCTTGTACATAAGTAGTGCAAAATAAGCGTCTTCATATCGATCCTGCAAATATTGATGGCGTGTTAAATATTCCAGCTCCTTAAAATCAACTCTATATATAAAAGGACGCAGGAACAATGAAAGCGCAACAGGAATTAGTTTAAAAAGTAAATATTATGTTTCACAAAAGTGCGCACTGAGTCACCTTTACAGATATATGCATCACTCCAGACTATAGCTCCATTGGAGATGCTGCTCTTATAGGGGTGACGAACAAATATTGGAAGTGGGCCGCAAAAGAAATACCAATCCGATGGGTACAATAATGTAGCCATCCGTTTACTTGCGGTCCAAGTTTATAGCCCGTTTTTTAAATGGTCCCTCCCTAAGTGTCGCTCACCTCCAGCTTCTGAAATTTGTAAATTCATTTTCAAATTCCAGAAGAAATGGAGGTTACCTCGTGACAAGGCGGTATTTTAGAAAAAAAGATCCGGAAACTCAGCAAGCAAAACCAGAATGGATCGAGATGAGCGGCCAGGAATTCTATCGATTTATTACTTCCCCCGCAGGCCGGGGGTGTTTTTTTATTGATATGGAAGACGTTGTGATTGAGGCCCCAAAGGAAGTTTATGAGGAATGGCGTAGAGAGCAGTCTTGGAAGAATTATCATCAGAATCAGGCGACAAAGATTGGAGTCAAGATTTTGCCTCTGAACAGCGACGAGGTTTCAGAAAGGGGAAGTGGAGCAGATGTGATTCCAGACGAAACGGTCCATGTAGAAGAAGATGCAATTCTGTCCTCGGAAATCCATGATCTTTACGTTGCATTATCCCAACTGGACCCAGCCAGCTATCAGATTATTTACTCTTACTATTTAGCGGAAGACCATAAAACGGAAAGCCAGCTAGCAGAGAAGCTTGGGATTTCTCAGTCTGCGGTACATAAGCAGAAAAAGAAAATACTGAAAAATTTAAAAAAGTGGTTATTAAATCATTCGAAATTCTGCAATAGAAAGTGAGGGCTGAAAAATGTTCTGCCGCTCGACGGTACTTTGAAAACTGAATATCCGGCAACGGGATACGTTAGTTGACGGGCCCCGAGGAGGGGATAGCGAAGCCGAAAATGCGCCAGGACCCGCCTGTGGAGCAAAGCTCCATAAAAAGACGGCTAAATAAGGCGGCGAGCGTGAATCCATTTTCGGCGTTCGAGTTTGGCAACTCGAAGCGCGACGCCCCCGTCAACCTATCATGATACTCCTGCCCAGCCACAGCCCTGAGTGAAATCGGGATCAAGCAATGGGGGCAGCTCGGAGAGATCCTCGGAGGGGTGAGATTCCCGTGACGTGCGCCAGCACGGTCCGTCAGTTGCCGCCCAGGGCTCGGGAAGTAGTGTCAAATAGAGCCAGCAGTAATCAACTAGAAATGACAGCAAGAGTCGCTCTGCATCCAGCTATTTTAGAAATAAAAAGCGACTGATTCACAGGGCACCCTTGCGTCAAATTTTAAAGGGGGGCAGAGATCAAATGATCACTGCCCCCCCTTGCATGACAGAAGGCTGGGGATGCGCATGAATAAAAATATCAATTATTTAGGCATGATAAATTTGCTAAGGTCACTCCAGGCTGCCGGCTTGATGAGCCAGAGAGAAGTTCAAAAAATCGCTGCTCGGCTCAAGACTGAAACTGGAGCAGACGTCATATTTTCTCTCTGATTTTTGTATCCTTTGGATATAGATATTTCAAGAAGATCCTGGTATCGTATGTTGCTGAAAAGAGGTGAAGGTATTGTGAAGGAACAAGGAAACGTAGAAGGTTCCCTGGCCCTAAACACTCCCCGCGTTGTTGTGATCCCGGCCGATACACCGGAACAGGCCAGAAAGCTCCGAGTGGCTGCATACGCCCGAGTGAGCTCCAACTCAGAGGATCAGATGAACTCCTTCGCAGCCCAGAATGCGCACTACACGGAACTCATCACCAGCAACCCAGAGTGGGAATTTGTGGACGTCTATGCAGATAAGGGTATCACAGGTACCTCAGCCGAGAAAAGAGACGATTTCCAAAGGCTCTTGACAGACTGTCGTAGAGGACGTATCGATAAAATACTGGTTAAGTCCTCTTCTCGGTTTGCCCGAAACGCAAAGGAATGCCTGGAAGCCATTCGGGAATTGAAAGCCCTGAACATTAGCGTCTGCTTTGAAGAACAAAATATTGATACAGCGGAGCTTTCTGCCGAACTGCTGACAGCCATCTTTGCCATGATGGATCAGAAGGAGAGCGAATCCATTTCGCAGAACATGCGGTGGAGCTACCAAATTCGGATGAGGCGAGGAACGTTTGTTCCTGCTACCATGCCATACGGCTATACAAAAAAAGAGCGGCCTTATGTAGTGGTGGAGCAGGAGGCAAACGTTGTAAAGAAAATTTTCTCTGACTATCTTATGGGAATTGGCATTGCTGAGATCGCAGCAAATCTCAATAAATGTAATACCACGGATAGTTTGCCGACACATCAGAGGTGGACTCCACATGCAGTTTCACGAATTCTTAAAAATGAGAAATATGCAGGAAATTCATTATGGCAAAAAACATATCATACAAAAGGGTTTCCTACAAAACAGAAAAATAATCACGGAGAAGTGACGCAATATTACTTAAAAAGTACACATGTGCCCATCATAGCACCCGAGATATTTGAGACGGTTCAAACTCTACTGAAAAGAAGAGGGGAGGAATATTTCCCCGGTAGAGAACAGGATTCTCCATTGAATCGAAACATAGTATGCGGAATTTGTGGCACCATTTTCAGGAAAAAGAGGGTGCGAGGAAACATGTATTGGGTGTGCAGAGTACACGAGCGTAATAAAGAGAGATGCGAAATGCGACCTCTTTGTGAAATTGACATCAAGGAAGCATTTCTTCGTATATACCACAAATTACAGTGTGGGAAATCTGTTCTAGATAAAATGACTGCCGATCTCCAGGCTGCCCAAAATGGTAAGATGCTCTGGAGTGCAGACATCGTGGAACTCAACAATCAAATCGCAGACATCACCCGTCAGGATCGCTTACTGACCCAGTTGAAACATCAGGGGTTAGTGGATCCTGACATTTTTATCTCCCGCCGCGACGCGCTGGCGGAACAGCTCCGAGCCGTAAAGCTGGAGAAGGAACGTCTCCTGGAATCCGAGGAAAACCAGACCATCCGACAGACACAATTCCTGTTGGAAACACTGGAGTCTAGCCCGGATTTTCTGGATACCTTCGATGAGGAACTGTTCCGCGAGCTCGTTGAAAAGATCATCGTAGAGAGCAATAATCGCCTGCGGTTCCGGCTCATCAATGGCTTGGAACTGACAGAGTCCATCGAACGGTCGGTGCGGTAAATGGGATCTAATCGAAAACAGCCATTCGGCTATAAAATGCAATGGGGCAAGATCGTCCTCCAAGAACAGGAAGCGTCTGTAGTCCGCTGGATCTACCAGACCTATCTATCAGGTGCCTCCTATAACGACCTGGTAGAGACCTTGCGAAAGCAAACGATTCCCTACATCACGGGAAAGCTATGGAACAAAAACATGGTTGCCCGCATCCTGGAGAACCCCAAGTATACCGGCGAGTCCGAATATCCGCCTCTGGTCTCCCAAGAGCAGTTTGAAGCGGTACAAGTGCGCCGAAAGAAACAGACAGCGCCTCCGCAGAAAACACCGGCACAGAAGGAGCTGCGCCGACTGTGCGGCGGTGCTCCGCCCCCATGGGTGGAGCGGCAAGTGCTGGATATTCTGAACGACCTGATCACCCACCCGAAACAGCTCCGCTGTCCTCCCTGTAAAAATGTCCCGCCTGCTGAAGTTGTCCGGCTCAGCCGGAAGCTGGATGAGCTGCTGAATCCCCCGCCGGTGGACGAGGATCGTGCTAGAGAGATGGCCCTCCACCTGGCAGAACTCCAGCTGAACGCCATCGGGCCGGAGGAATACGAGACCACTCGGCTTCAGAGGCTGTTTCAAAAACACCGTCCTATGGATGACCTGGATCAAGGACTCCTGCATGAGAGTGTCCGGCGCATTACATACAACGGCAGGACAGTTTCCATCCTGCTGAAAAACAATCAGATTGTGGAAGGGGGAACGCCCTAATGACGGATTCTGTTCCAAAGATCATTGTAATTCCCGCTAAAACAGAGACACCTCAGGAGCAGGAGAAAAAACGGAATCTTAGGGTCGCCGCATACTGCCGGGTGTCCACCGACAGCGAGGAACAGCTCACCAGTTATCAAAACCAGCTCTCCTACTACACAGAGAAAATCATGAAGGAACCCAACTGGACCATGGCCGGTGTATTTGCAGATGAGGGCATCACAGGTACCTCCGCCAATAAACGGAAGGAATTTTTGCGGATGATCCGCCAGTGCCGCCAAGGAAAGATCGACATGATCCTGGCCAAGTCCGTCTCCCGCTTCGCCCGGAACACAGTGGATACCCTCAACTTTACCAGAGAACTGCGAAACTTAGGAATCCCAGTGATCTTCGAGGAGCAGAATATCAACTCCATTCACCCGGAAAGCGAGTTCCTGATCACCCTCCACGGGGCCTTCGCCCAGGCTGAGAGCGAGAGCACCAGCAGCCGGGTGCGCTGGGGAAAGCGGCAGTCCATGAAGGAGGGCCGTGTCACTATGCAGTACCAGAAGCTGCTGGGCTATGAGCGGGGGCCGGACGGGAAACCTCATATTGTGCCGGAACAGGCAGAAATCATCCGCTTTATTTACCAACAGTATCTGGCTGGAGGTACCCTCCGCTCCATCAAAGGTCAGTTGGAGGCCCAAGGCTGCCTCACCGCAGCTGGGAAGGCGGAATGGATAATCTCCAACATCAAAAGCATCCTGACTAACGAAAAATACTGTGGGGATGCCTTGCTCCAAAAAACATTTATTAAGGACTGCATCAGTAAGCAGGTGATCCCCAATACTGGGCAACTTCCCAAGTATCTCATTCGCAATCACCACGAAGCCATCGTCAGCCGGGAAATGTTTGACGCTGTTCAATTGGAAATGGCTCGCCGGAGGGCGCAGGAGGGTGGAACAAAGAAAAGCTCTCCCTCCGGTCTTAGGAAGTATAGCGGGAAATACGCCCTTAGTAGCCTGTTGTTCTGCGGTGAATGTGGCACAGCCTATCGCCGGTGTATCTGGACCCAGCACGGGGAAAAACGGCCTGTGTGGCGCTGTGTCAGCCGGTTGAGTTATGGAAAAAAATACTGCTTGCATTCTCCAACATTGGATGAAGAACCGCTCCAGCAGGCTATCCTGGATGCCATCAATTCCTCCATGGACAGCCGTACCGTATTGGAGTGTCGGATCACGGCGGCCATGGAGCAGGAGCTGCTGCCGGTGGAGGGGGAGACCATGAGCCTGGCCGATGTGGAGCGAGCTCTGGAAGATCTGGGGCGGCAGTTTGATAGTCTTCTGAAAGAGGCCGCATCTCCTGAGCGTCAAGAGGAATATACCGAGCGCTTCCGTGCGGTATCCACCTCCATGGCCGAATTGAAAAACCGGAGAGAGCACCTCAAAGCAATCTATCAGGAAAATGAGAAGGCTTCCCAACGGCTCCGAGCAATCTCCGCCGCATTGGAGGGAGCTTCCGCCGACATCACGGAGTGGGACGAGAGCACGGTCTATCAACTGCTGGAAAAGGTCACAGTCCTATCTAAGGACAGAATCCGAGTGACCTTCCGGGGTGGATTGGAGATAGAGCAAAACTTGAAGGAGGCCTAGATACATGGTATTTATAACAGGCGATTGCCATGGAAACTTCCGGCGGTTTGGCCGCAGGTACTTCCCAGAGCAGGAGACTATGGATCGGGATGACTACATAATGGTGGCGGGGGACTTCGGCGGGGTGTGGGCTGACACACCGGAGGAAAACTACTGGCTGGACTGGCTGGAGCAGCGGCCTTTCACAACCCTGTTTGTGGATGGGAACCATGAAAATTTCCGCCGGCTGGAAACATTCCCTTCCCGCGCCTGGCATGGAGGCAACGTCCATCAGATCCGCCCCCACGTCCTCCACTTAATGCGGGGGCAGCTCTATGAGATCAGCGGTAAGACCTTCTTCACTATGGGCGGGGCCAAGAGCCACGATGTGGAAGACGGCATCCTGGATCCGGCAGATCCGAACTTCCAGACCAGACAGCGGGTGCTCAAGCGCACCGGAAGAAACCGGTTCCGAGTGCTGGGCCAATCCTGGTGGCCGGAAGAGCTGCCCTCTGATGAAGAATACCATACCGCATTGAGAACGCTGGAGCAGGCAAATTGGAAGGCAGACTATGTGATCACCCACTGTGCTTCTACCAGCATCACTCTGTCTATAGACCGCCGCAACGAAGCGGATCATCTCACCGAGTTCCTGGAGATAATAGACCAGCGGATGAAATATGAATACTGGTTCTTCGGACACTTCCATGACAACCGATCGGTGGACCAGAAACACATCTTGCTCTGGGAGCAGATCGTACAGATTTTGTAAGAAAGGCCATAACGGGAAAGACAGCACAGAAGCTGTCTTTCCCGTTATGACCTTTCATTTAGGAAATTACCGTAGTAGAATTTTTAGAACAGTTGTGCTATAATCGTACCCATAAAAGGAGAGTGGGGAGGCTTCACTATGGCCATTGAAAACGGCGAATGGATCATGCGGGGCATGGACTGGGACGACCCTGCCCGCATCCAGAGCTGGGAGGAACTCATCCGCTGGGTCGATGAGATCGGCTTCCTGCCTCTGTTCAAAAACGAGGTGGACAGCTTCTCCGCGGAAGAGAACACCGCAGACCTCTATTGGTGGACTGGAGACCAGGAGCAGGACCCCTGGGAGTGGCGCGCGCTCATCGCTCGCAGCGGCCGGGTGGCCTATGGCAAGTTTTTCGGCAAACGGGTCGGTTTCATCTCCAAAGCCTGGTTCCCGCACTTCGCCAACTGGCGGCGGGATGGATACGACTTCGACAGCCGCTGGGACGACGCCCGGGCCAGCCTGCGCCTGCATCCGTTCCAGCAGGGTATTCTCAGCGGACACTTCGGCGCCCATGTAGGTGTCCCGGTCATCCAGGCCCAGGGCAATCATGATCTGCAGCATGGCGTTCTGGCGTGGGTTGGCTGCAATGACCGCCTGAAGTTCCCGGAATACTGCTAGGAACAGTTGTTTGGTTCCAGACGGATACCGGGCCAGCAGCTGGCCCTGCAAAGCCCGCTGGTGGATATCTTGCTCGCCAGCTTGGCAGGCAGCCCAAAGCGTAAAATCGATCCAGCATTCATGGAGCGGCTGGTATTTGCCCAGCCGGTTGAATACATCGCGGCTCACCAGAGCCAATCCAGTCTGCGGCGCCCTTCCCATATTGAAACCTCCTTCCAGGTAAACAAAAACTTTATTTTGTTTACTCTGATCCATATCCCCGAAGAGGCCCTCCCCCGCTGGATAGCCTCCACTCAACTCAACAAAACCTGCATTTTGTTGAGTTGTAGATATCCTCCCTCAAGCCCCTCGCTGGGCTTTGTGCGCCCATTATACACCCCAGCCAGCAAGTCCGCAATATAATTCTGAGCATCCGCGCATAGGATTTCTCATCCACACTATTTGGGGATATACATATTTGAGGAGGTTTAATTGTATGGGGTTATCGAAAAACTCGTATGAGAAAAAGTCGGAACTTGACGCCTATCCGTATGAGCACCTGCTTGCAGTTGGTGTGCCGGATATCAAGTTCTACCACACAACCCGCGGTCTGGAAGCCCTGTGCCCATTCCACAATGACAAGTCGCTGGGCAGTTTCAGCTTCAACCCAACAACCGGCGTCTGGAAATGTTTCTCCTGCGGAGAAAGTGGCCAAGGGGTCATTTCCCTCGTCATGAAGCTCAACAACTGGGATTTTCTCAAGGCTGTTGACTACCTGTATGAGCACCGCAATGATGCTGGCGCAGCATTCGGAAAAACGATCCCGGCCGCTCTGAAGCCAAAACCTGGTTCTAAAAAGGCTGCTCAGCCTGTGGATGACTTTTACTTTGAAAAGTCCAGGTTTATCAACCACGAACCGGCGTCTGAGGATGACCGCCACCTGATTTACCAGGCATTTGCAGCGGCCTCCCCCCTGTCCGAGGCTGAACGGAATAAGCTGCTCCACGAGCGGCGGATTTCCTACGGGGCTAGCCTGGATTTCTTCCACATGCCTGATCCCATGGACAAGGTATTTTGGGAACAGTTCCAGGAGCAGCTAAAACTCCGGGATACCTCTCCGGGCCGGGACCGGCTGTACTACTCCCTGATCGGAGTACCCGGTTTTTACTGGGATGAGGAGGAAAACC
>ERZ780162.2510-NODE-2510-length-11505-cov-6.164803_pt1 | contig 11505 bp, 10 predicted proteins | sample MGYA00511474_ERZ780162 | MGnify/ENA primary metagenome ERZ780162 (study PRJEB29588, sample SAMEA2143633) | human gut metagenome | biome: human gut; feature: human-associated habitat; material: faeces | place: Denmark | collected 2008/2010 ...
CAACTTCGTCGATGATCGGACTCAGCATCTTGCATGGTCCGCACCATTCGGCCCAGAAATCCACAAGTACAGGTTCTCTTGATTCCAGCACGACTTCCTGAAAATTGCTCTCGTCGACTGCAATCACATGTTCACTAGCCATTGTTCATCCTCCTATTCTTTTGTCAATTCGTTGATCCGCATGGCCAGCATCGTATGCCGGCGCTTGGTGTCCGCGGTCTGGATGGCCCGCACGACGGCATCCCAGTCGCCCACAATGATGACGCGCTTCTTCGCACGGGTTTCCGCCGTGTAGAACAGCGCCCGGTTGAGCATCTTGCCGTGCATGTCCTGAATGTTGATCAGCACAGCGTCGTACTCACTGCCCTGGGATTTATGGATCGTGGTGGCGTAGGCCAGTTCCAGCTGCCGTAGCGCTTCGATGTCCTCGTAGGCGACAACACGGTCATCGCCGAAATCGACCTCCACCAAAAGGCCATCCTCTCCCTGTGTACTGGTGCAGATATATCCGATATCGCCGTTGCTGGCAAAGTCACGGTTTTTCATCTGCATGACCTTATCACCTACACGCAGGACCCGCTGCCCGACTTCAATCTCCGCCTTCCCGGGGACTGCCGGGTTGACTTCGTCATGGAGGGCCGCATTCAGGCTATAGACCCCTGTTTCCGATTTTTTGCGGAATGGGGTCAAAAGCGCCACATTATCCACGCCGAATCTTGCAACTTCCCTTTTGTAAAGCCGCATGAGATACTGCGCCGATTGCACCTCGTCTGCGGAGGCCCAGAACTGGAAATCGTCGCCAAAGTCCAGCTCCGATACACCGTGCCGGATCCGCTGCGCATTTTCCGCCACAAGGCTGCCTTCGCTCTGGCGGAACACCTTGTCCAGGATCACTGCCGGTAGCCGGCCGCTGGCGAGCAGTTCATTGAGCACCGCGCCCGGTCCGACAGATGGGAGCTGGTCAGCATCCCCAACCAGGATCAGCCGGCAGTTAGGCGGCAAGGCGTTGAACAGGCACCATGTAGTCACCATGTCCATCATGCTCACCTCGTCCACCAGTACCAGGTCAGCCTCCAGCAGCTGCAATTCCCGCAATTTGTGAAGTTCGCCTGCCGTCAGATTCAGCGCCTTATGGATGGTGGAGGCCGGATATCCGGTACTTTGCTCCATGCGCCGCGCCGCGCGTCCTGTGGGGGCGCAGCATACCACATCGGAGTCTGGGAATACCTTCTTGTAGATATTCAGGATCGCCCGCTGAATAGATGTCTTTCCAGTGCCGGGTCCTCCCGATATGATGCAGATAGGCGAAGTCAGCGCGGTTCGGATGGCGTGACGCTGCTCCTGTGCAAAGGTGAAGCCCATCTCAGCCTGCTGCCTGTCGATCTCATCGTCCAGGTCGCCCATGTAGGGCATTTTGTCGCGCTTGAGCATATCACAGATCTCGGCTGCCACTTCCTCCTCTGCCCTCGCCATGATCGGGCGATAGACATAGTCGTTGTAGAGGATCAGACGGCCGCTCTGGATCATCTCGAAGGCGCGCTGAGCCACACCCTTCCAGGTCACCTGCGGCGCGTGGAGCAGATTTACCGCCTTTCTCACAAAGGCTTCCTTGTGCATACAAAGATGCCCGTCGTGCTCCGCCAGTTTCAGGGTGTAGAGCAGCCCGGCATCCAGCCGTTCCGGCGCATTTCGCGCTATCCCGTTGGCCTGGGCCAACTGGTCTGCCGTCTCAAAGTCGATCTGGTCGTGCTCAAACACCATGTAGGGAAACTGTGTGAGAAGGGCCGGCGCATCCGATCCCAGCTGCTCCCGCAGCTTGATTGCCTGCGGTGCGCTGATATTGAAGGGCGCCAACATGTTGATGAGTTTTCGGGCGCTCCGTGTCTCCATATATGCCGAGCAAAACTTCTCGCACTTCTTCTTGCTGATGCCAGGCACTTCCGCGATACGCGCAGGGTTTTGATCCAACACCTCCAGCGTCTGCGCTCCGAACGTGTTATAAATCCGCTCCGCAAGGACGCTCCCGATCCCGGGAATCATTCCCGAGGAGAGATAGGCCACGATGCTGCGCTTGTCAGAGCCGACGATTTCCTCATAGGACTCCATCTCAAACTGGAGCCCATAGCGGGCGTCCTTTTTCCAGTGCCCGGTCATATCGACTTTCACGCCTGCCACCGTGGGCAGGAAGTGCCCCACCACTTTAATGCTGCTCAGGCGATTGCCCTGCGCGTCCAGCACCTTCTCATTCGGTTTGAACAGAGCGATCATGTAGCTGCCGTCCCGCGCCTCCTCCAACTGTTTGGGATAGAGCAGGCGGCTGAAACTGCATTTCATTTATTTGAGCCTCCTTCTTGCTGGCGGGGCTGCTTGTATGAGAAACCTCTCATTCCATACCCCGGCCCAGCACTCCGATTTTGCTTTCCAGTAATACCGCCAGCTTGCTCTTTGAAATAAAGCGTGGGGAACGATTCTGCCGCTCCCCACGCCTGTCCAAAAATCACAGAGGCTGAATGGTTACTTTGACTTTCCGGTTCTTGGACGGCTTTCGTGCCTCCTCATAAATGGATGGATAGTTTTGCTTCAGGTACTCAGAACTGACGCGCCGGGATGTACTCGTCACAAAATCCACCAGCAATTTGTCTGTGGTCGTGGTCAGGATCCCATGCTCGTGCTCTTTCATCAGTTCCGCGATCCGCACGCTGTGTGCCTCAATAGCCTCCTCGTTCTTTTTGATAGCGCCCTTGAGTTGCGCGTTTTCCTCCTGCAGCGCGGCGATTTTCCGAAGCTGCGGCTCATATTTCCTGGGGAACTCAATGGTGGGCAGTCCCTTTTTACCGGCGCCGTAAATCCGCGCCAGGGCGTCCATTGCCAGCTGCGGCTGAACATCCTCCATGGTAGGAGGCTTATCATGCCGCAAGCTCCAGATCCATCGGTCCAGCTTCTCAAAAATAATGTCCTCCTTGGCCTGAACCCGTTCAATGTGAGGCGTGGCCAAGTCATTCTCCGGATTGTTGCCCCAAAGAGCCGAGAAAGCTCCGTGCTTTTCGTCCAGGACTGCAAGATAATAGCGCAGCTGCAGCTCGTAGTAGATGGGGATGGCTCCGTCAGCCCAATCTGCCGCTTTGTGGTAGGTCAGAGATTTGCACTCCAGGACGCCGCCCTCACCATCTTCTTTCCGCGTGTAGCGCCGGTCAATATTGGCAAGCGCGTACTCCAGCGTGGCGTGCTGATAGAGATAGTTGTCATCCGTGACGGTGTTTCCTGTCCTCTGGGCGTAGAAGTGAGCGGCAATCGGCTCCAACATGTGTCCCATGGCCAACTGGTCGGGGTTCGGAGGCGATTTCGGCTTCATGCGCCCCTTTTTGACCATCCAAAGTTCCAGGGGCGTCGTCCACGGGGAAAGGCCGAAAATCGTTGCGACATCACTGCCGCCAACGGTATATTCAATATTGCCCTTCGGACCGTGTTCCCGGCATTTGAGCCACATCTCATTGGTCATCCCCGTACAATCGCAGAGGATATTGGGCGCGGCCATTACCACTTCACCTCTTTGGCGTAGTCGTAGTCCCGCCAGTTGATGGTGAGCGCCCGGGCCATGTTCTCCTGCAGCGCCAGCAACTTACTCTCCGGTATCCCCTGCGTCTTCAGGGTGAAGGGGATCTCCTGCATGGCCACAAACACGTCATGGGCGGTAGCCTCGTCATTGCCAACCGCCATTTCGAACATGCTGATGGCCTCCAGAGCCGCCTTCTTAGGCAGTGCCAGGCGCTTGCACACCGCCGTCATCGCGTTGACCGGGTGATCCAAATGGACAGAGAGCAGGCTGGTCAGTCTGGCAACGGAATCTCCGAACTGAGCAAAGAGCATATCCAGGCTCCCAACAAAATCAGGAACCTTGGACTGCCGGCGATGCTCTACGGCGATCATCCCGCCGATGCGGATGGGGTACTGCAGTCCGACCAGCAGAGCCGACACCTTAGCCGAGGCCATGCCGGTATCCGATGTGGAGAATCGAATACCCGGCATCAGCTTGGCTGCCATGGACGACTTGCCCTCCGCAGCCAGCAGTTTGATGTAGGTGTCAAGGAGTTCCTCCCGCTGGCCGGGAAGCGTCCAGGATGCGCTGGTGATGGCGTGGTCCACATACCCGGCAGAAAACTGATTGCCCGGGAAACGCTCATCCATCTTGCTCTGGAGCCCGTCCAGCAACTGGTCGATCTCCAGCACGGAGTAATCCCGGCTGTCGCCGGAGTGGGCTGCGGACACCTTCTCATCGCGGATCAGCAAAAGGGCGCTGTCCTTGTGAAGGGCCAGGCAGGCGTTGATCACGTCGGCCAGCTTCTCCCGGGAGAGCTTGGGCAGCGCGGAGCCGCCGATCTTCGCCCGGTCCAGCAGGCTCTTATAGGCGGTATCGCGCAGGGGGAAAAACTTGTCCCGGAGCTTGATGGCCAGTTTCAGGTTCTCCGCAGTGTCCTCGACCGCATCCCGGGATACGGAGGGGTCAAAGCTGTCCGTATCCTCATACAGCGGAGAGGTCTTGTCCAGCGCCGCCACCTGCAGCTTCTTGACCTCGGTGCGCTCCCACAGGCTGCTCTTGCGGACCTGCTCATGGTAGCTGAGCATGGCGGAGAAGTCGCTGAATTGGGTGTGGTAGCTGTCACAACAGGATTTCACCATGGTTTTCAAATCTCCTTTCGTTTTTTGCGGATTTCACCACTGTATATGCAAAAACAGCGCTCCTGCAAAGGAACGCTGTCTATGCCGTAATTATGGGCCGGAAAACAAAAAAAGTGCCATCTGCATTGCTGCAAATGGCACTTGGAAACACGGTCAACTATGCACACCTTAGGTGTGGCACGGATACTGTATGATTGGATTATATCATCCTTCCATACGTTCGTCAACCTCTATGAAGCCGACTTGGGCTTCAGTATGGCACCCCGTCTTTCAGATCGTCAGTCTGTTTACCTTCACTCCTCGCTGCGCAGCATAGTGCAGAACCGAATCAAGGAATTCCTGCTTTATGCAAAGCCCCCGAGCCAAGTCCCCATTTGGAGTAATAGCAAGGCATTCATTGAGTATAAAATCATAGATTTCATTTTCTTCCCAGTGGTTTCCATCCGCATCATCTGCGATGAGTCTGCCCTTCACAACCTTTATGGTTATATCCTCAATCTTCATGCACGATAAAATGGTTTCCAGCGCATCTACTTCTTCGAGAAGAATATCGTCTTTGGCCTTTGCAGCCATTTTTTCTGCACCTATACCGGGGCTTGCTACAGAATTGAGGTATTCTTCAATGATTTTTCGATTCTTCTCTGTATCCACATATAACCCATCCGGAATCGGAGGGAAGCCGAAAATGAGCTTCACTCCATCTCGTTCCGCAAACTTTGTCGCCATGCTTTCATCCGCAAACTCTGTGCCAACCAGCCCTCGAAATACTGACACATATTCTGCTCCCGGGATCGTTGACTGCCCATCGTAGGATGCTCCAACCGTGTACCCTAAAGTAAGCGGACGCAATGCCAGGAGTTTTCCATGAAAATCCCTGAATGCAGAAGCAATGCTTTCATCATCGGATTTCCCATGGTCCTGATACACTCCAATCCTCTCTATGATATGATCGAGCAGTTCCTCCGACTCCATGAAATCAATGTTCCCCATCTTATAGTCGTTAATCATTGGTCGATTGTAAAATGAAGTTGGACACCTAAGAAAAAATCCATAGTGATTTTCCCCACATGGTAGAATGAAGTTTGCACACAACTTCTTCCAAGGGAGGGCAATCACTATGGACTGCCAAGATTATATCACAGAATCGGTAGAACGCAAGAAGGGACAGCACTTACAGCGAGAGGAACGAGGCGCAATCCAGCATCTCAAGAACGCCGGCTACACGAACAGAGCCATTGCCAGAGCAATCGGATGTTCACCAACCACCGTTGGGAACGAGCTAAAGCGCGGCACACCGCCCCGAAAGAGCAGCAAGGGCAGGAAACCCGGATACTCGGCAAGGCGTGGAGAAGCGGTCTACAAGGCGAACAGAAAGCGTTCTCGGAAACCACACCGAATCTGTCACTGCACTCGCTTCATTCGCTGGATAATTGAACAGGTCAAAGAACACAAGTGGTCTTTGGATGCCTGCGTCGGCTATGCTCGTCTGCACAGGCTGTTTTCAGCAGAGGAGATGGTCTGCACCCACACGCTTTACAATGAGGTCTGGGCAGGCAGCCTTGACTTGTCTGTGACAGAACTGCCCGAAACCATGAAACGCAAGCAGCACAAGGACTCCAAGCCCCGTGAACACAAGAAGAGCTTCGGCACAGACATTTCTCAGAGGCCTGAGATCGCAGCTCTGCGCATCGAGGAAGGTCATTGGGAAGGTGACACCGTGGTCGGCAAGAGGGGCGGTAAAGAGGCTGTTGTCCTCTCCCTGTTGGAGAAGAAAACGGAGAACTATATTGCCATCCGGATTCCCGGCAAGGATGCAGACTCCGTTCTGAACGCCATGCAGTCACTCAGGGGAGAATTCGGAGACAAGTTCTCACAGGTCTTCAAGACCATTACTGTGGACAACGGCTCGGAGTTCTCTGCGTTCAGTCAGGTCGAGAACTGGGGCTGTGCAGTCTACTTTGCGCATCCCTACACCTCATGGGAACGTCCCCAAAACGAACGCCACAACGGGCTGTTTCGAACCTTTGTTCCGAAGGGCGTGTCCATTGAGGCTTTCTCTGCTGAGTATATCTTGGCTGCAGCTGATGAATTGAACGGACGGCCTCGCAAGAAGCTTGGCTACCGCACCCCGGAGGAACTGTTTGACGAGTTCCTCGACTCTGTTTACGCAGCCGAAGGCTGCGGCAGCATCGCCCAGGACGGAAGCCAGCGGCTTCCATCCTGACCGTCGCTCTGATTCACTAAGTTCTACCGTGCAGGTGTCCAACTTGCACTTGCAATTTGCGCAATTTCCTTTTTAAGATTCTTCCCGCGCTCGGTTACAACTTCAATTTCTTTCTGTAGGCGAGCGACCTCATCATGATAGCTCTTAACATCATCAGCAAGTACAGATGCAAGGTACTGCATAATCTCCGTTTTGCACTTAGTTTTGCTAGACCTCTTGGCAGAAATGACATCATTATTGGCCTTGATGATCTTGTTGATGTCATCAATCAGAGCGCCAATCTCAAGCAGGAGCGTATCGGTATCTTCAAGGGAAACTTTCTTTGAAGGCTCCTTAACTTTCTCTGCAATACGCTGGCGATTAATCTCAAAATTACTTTCCAGCAAGGCAATCTTTTCCTGATAGGCCTTTAGATCAATTGTAGGCATGACTTCGTTGGTGTTTGCCTGGAGAACCCGGAGGATCTCAGCGGTTTCTCTCGCGTATATTGCTTGGAACTGACCGAGGTCACGGACGTCCTGCTGGTACTGAGCATCAAAGGTGGCGGCAATCTCGTCTTCAAAGTTTGCCGGTAGCTTCTGCTGGCAGTAAGGACATTTCCCACCGGCAGCACCAGCATAATGGGTATGACCGTCACGGACCCAGTCGGATGCTGTGTCACCAAGAGCCTTCATGAATTTTGCAAAAGGCGTATCACTGCTACTGACAATCATCCTGTCGAGCAGGTCTTTTCCGGGAAGACTGCCGTAGGTGGTGGCAGCCGCTTTCTTAAACTCCGAATAAGCTCTGGCCGAATCATCAAAAGCTACATCGTAAAGACGCTCCAGTTCCGCCAAATCGTGATCGATGGGGTTAGCTTCTTTAATAATGGCCTCGGCAAAATTCTTCTTTTGCTTCTTGCCATCCATGCACTTATCAAAGCGTTTTCGGATTGTTGCTGTCTTAGTAAAGCAGGTGTCTTGAAACTGTGTAAGTGCAGATTCAAGACCCTCAGTTTTCTTTTTGTATTCATCAAGAGCTGCTAAACGTGCCTCAGATTTCTGCCTTTTCTCATCTGAAAGTTTATCAACTTTCTCTTTAGCTTCGATGTCTTCCTCCCCAAAGATAAAAACACCCTTGAGATCGCCGTAATTTGCAAAGTTGTTGTTAATAAAGTTCTGGTTATAAACGAGTACATCAAAATCAGCAGCTGATTTTCCGTCACCCCACACAACACCATCGTCTTCTTCTATGGCATAGGCAATAGAAGACTTTCCAGCCCCGTTATTCCCATAAAAGAAGTTGACGAATGTAAGCTCATTAATTGGGACATTTGAAAAAGTTGCTCTATTGAGCGTAATATTTGTAATTGCAGAAGGTACCTTACTTTGCATTCATTTCACCATCCTATCTCTCATTTTGATGTTCCGTCCTGAATTTTTCCTTTGCGCACCCATTCATCAACTTCAGAGATTTTGAATTTATATCGTTTGCCAGCCCGGTAAACCGGGAGTTTTCCTTCTTTGATCCATGTACGGACTGTATCCTGGCTGATACTGAGATGCTCAGCGACATCTTCCAGATTAACCCACTTCTCAACCTGCATTTCTTCATATTCGCGACTCATCGTATGACCTCCATTTTATGCGTAACCATGAGCTTAGAGTTTAAATACTCTGTATCCGGCCTTTTCTAAAACCTCCACCAGATTGACTCGCTTAATCGCCCAATGCGTCCGGCTAAGTTCATTATAAGCCTTTGCGCCTCCAATGCAGAGATCCGCAGCGAGGTCTATCAAAACCTGTTGAGGTAATGTATTCAGTTTAGTGAAATATATTTTGATTCCGTTATCCTGCACCTTTATATCTGTTACATAACCGTAATAGGCCATGTGGTCAGGATCAGTCTTTGTAAAATAATGATTCTCGCTACAAAACAGTGCGGGAAAAGTCTTGACGATCTCAATTGCTTCCGGAGTGAGTGCAGCGCACTGTGCTTTCATCTCATCCGATGTACTTTCTGTCAATGCTCGATTCTTTGGAACCATGAATGTTGCACCGTCATATTGCTCAGTTCCAAGGACAAAGAAATTAAAACAGTCATAGTTGAATGTGACACCTTGTCCAATGACAGTCCCGCCGGCTGGTTGAGTTCCCTGCATAATGAGCACAGTCTGATTCGTTGTAGCATCATAATGTTGAACATACGCAATCTGTGTACTCTCATTTCCATACTGATTCAGATTTGCCTGAATTGGTTGCTGAGGTTGGTTGATTTGGGGGAGGCTTTGTCCCATCTTTGCAATCTGGGTGTCATCACTCATTTCATCAGTCCTCCTGCTTTTTGCTCCTGTAGTAATTCTCAATGTGACCTATCTGAGTCCCGTTGTTGCCATACTGATAGAAATTAAATACGAAGGGATTATTCACGGTCTGTTGAACCGGCTCAGCCTGCACATCTTCAGTGATGACCGTTTCAACTGGCTTGGAATCTGTTTCTGATTTCTCTACATCGTCTGCATAAAAGATCGTCAGATTATCAAGAATTCCCTCACCAATATGAGCAGTGAATTTTCTCTGACCTCTACCAGCAGATGGACACCACATATCGTAGGTTTTCTTGCCTATGCCGTTATCCTTTCGATTTACAACTACATAATGCCAAACGCCAAGTAAGAATGACGGGAGGCACACTTCTTTAAGGTCGCCAAGTGCGGCCTTTTTCTTTTTTTCACCATTTGGCTCAATATAGAACTCGTCACTGGCTTTGATACTTTGATCTTGCTGAATCAGGTCGACAAGGGCTCGAACTAGATTGATATCCTTATGGATCGTCTTGTTCACATCGAGGAAGTCATTAACAAATTTGATCATTCCGTTTAGGGATGTTTGATAGTGGGTCTTCACGGTCATATCGAAAGCGGTTACAACCTGATCATCATCAAATGGAAAATAGGTGCTGGTCGAAGTTTCGCATCTCTTATAGTTGTTCACTATAGCCCTGAGTTTTTCCTTACCAGGATTTGTATAGGCGGGATTAATTACCTTAATGAGGCCTACCAGAACTTCTGGGTCAGATAGGCCGTCACTGTCGCCCTTGTAATGTTCTCTCGCATTCATTCGTTGCCGGAGGGCTTGCAGCACCAATGTGAAAAAGGTACCTCCACACAAGCAAGGATATTCGTTTGTCGTCACAGGTTGTTCCTCCAATTGACAGTTACTTAACATCAAAATGCAGTGGCAGTTTAGGATATACAACCCATAACAACCCCCACTAAAACACATTATATCTTAAAAAACTGAAATTACAATCCCAGCAATGAACTCGCTATGGCGAGAATATAATCGCTCTTTGCGTTGCTGACCTTATAAACCCTATCAACTATGGAAGATGACCTTACAAACGATTGGATATTGTATGTCCAACAAGGTCGAGGCCTAGATTTCTAAAAAGTTTTCTAATCCGGACATGGCCTGTCCGCTTTAACCTGTATGATTCGGCCATGGAGGTGAAAGGGGGTGAGAGTGTGAGGAACAACAACCGTCATCAGCAGATCATCAATCTGCTGTGCCAGCGGCGGAGCGATACCGTTCAGAATCTGGCGGCGGAACTCGGCGTCTGCGAACGGACCATCCGCCGTGACATTGAAGAGCTCACACTCACCCACCCCCTTGAGACAGTCCGGGGCCGATATGGCGGCGGGGTAAAGATGGCTGACTGGTACTTCCAGGACCGGCCTAAACTATCCCCCAAGCAGACGGCCCTGCTCAAGCGACTAGCAGTTGGACTGCATGGCGAGGACCTGGATGAAATGCACCAGATCCTGGCCCGTTTCGCTTCCTGAAGGAGCGCCCACCGCTCCACGGCACCTTGAAAAGTTCATACCAGCAGTACGGATTACCACCGAAACAGTCAAGCGTCATGCAGCGCGCGCCATGACGCCCACGGCAATGCCCTGGGCTGAGCGAGAACGCCACCTGCATGGGGCGCTATGGCACGCGCTTTTGCAATGACGCTGTTTGGGTACATAATGAGACACCTCGCTTGGCCTGCGCGTAAGACAGGCGGCGCTGCCCCGGAGTTGAAAGCAGTAGAGACTCCAGGTAAAAGCCCGTGCGGCTTCTTGCCGGAAGCCGATCCGTACTGTTCCCCATCGTCGGGGGGCGAGCTGCAAATACGACGATAATGAAAAAGAAAAATAACTCACTTATTTAAGGAGATTTTACAAATGATTAGTTATCATAACAGGCAGGTCGCACATCATGAGATCGACCATATCTTTCAGGACCTCTTCCCAAGCCATGGCATGACGGCCCGGCCCAGCCAAATCGAGTTGAGCCACAAGATGCTGGATGCCATGATTCACAGCAAAATCGCTTTAAGTGACGCGGGGACGGGAATCGGCAAGACCTATGCCTATCTGGTGGCTGGTGTTTCTTTTTCTCGTGCGTTGAGCCGGGAGAACATCCCTTTCCAGCCCATCCTCATTTCCACCTCCAGCATCGCCCTGCAAACGGCGGTAAGGGAGGAATACATCCCGTTCCTCTCCTCTGTTCTTTTGGAGGATAAGCTGATCCAGGCCCCCATCCGGGCGGTCATTCGCAAAGGAAAAAGTCACTATGTCT
>ERZ780162.2515-NODE-2515-length-11482-cov-4.607596_pt1 | contig 11482 bp, 18 predicted proteins | sample MGYA00511474_ERZ780162 | MGnify/ENA primary metagenome ERZ780162 (study PRJEB29588, sample SAMEA2143633) | human gut metagenome | biome: human gut; feature: human-associated habitat; material: faeces | place: Denmark | collected 2008/2010 ...
TCCTTCTGCTTTGTGATCGCGGACGGGAGCGCGCGCTACACCGGCGCCTACCATTCGTATGGCTTCGCGCCGGGCTTTAAGGCCGCCTAATCCAAAAATCCGACACCCAGTGAAGCGGTGGGGGCGAAAGCCCCCGCCAGCGGAACGTAGACCAACGTCAGGGAAAGAGAGATCACGCCATGTCCGTTTACAAATCCCGCCGGAAGGACGCATCCGCCCAGTTCATCGCAGACGCCAGGGAACTGCGCCGGATGACCGCCAGGGCCGTGAAGCGGTTCCCCAGCAGCTACCGGTACATCGTGACCAACGGCCTGCTGGAGATGGCCAGGGAGATCGTGGTCAACGCCGTGAAGGGCAACGCCGTCTACCTGCACAAAGACCTCCCACAAGGGGACTTCGACCTGCGGCACCGATACCTGAAGATGGCGGAGGTGACCGCAGACGCATACCTGGAGGAAATCACCTTTGCCTTCTCCCTTGTGGATGATGGGAACAGCTTCTTCAAGAACAAGGCCGAATACCAGAAGGTCTTCAACGGCCTCACGTCCCAGGGCAACACCGTCCTGAAGCGGCTGCGGAAGGTGATCGACTCGGACAAGGATCGCTGGCGGCGGTACCAGAAGGAAAAGGCTGAGGCCACGCCGAAGCCTCCACCCAAGGCCACCGGCGGAGGGCAGCACACGCCGCCCCCGCCGCCCTGGCCACCCAACGCATAAATCCCCATTAGGGCAAGCTCTGACGGCTCCGCCTGCAATTGGTGGCTGCGCTCGGTCAATGCGAGCAACACGACGAACTTCTGCAATGTGAACACAGACGGGAGCACGAACAACAACAACGCCTACAATTCGAATGGCTTCGCGCCGGGATTTAAGAAAACGTTACTGGGGCCAGAAATAGTAGCCAACGGCGAACCCGTGCCCCAAAACTTAAAGGAGAGCTTGCACCTTGGAGCCTGACCCAGACAGCTGGGCTTCATTCCTAAAATCGCCCCACGACACGATCCGCCCGGACGCTGCTTGCATGGCCGGGGAGTTTGATGGGCACCAAACCGCAGCTTCAGACCGGAGCGGCGGGACGGGCCTCCCCGGTTTCATTGGCGGACGTTACGCAGCTGCGCTGAAAAACCACCCCCAATGACGGGACAGGTGCCGGAAGCGACGCACCCGGCAAACCACCCGCCGGAGGGGCCGTCTGTGCGTGGGGGCTGCGTCAGACCTAAACAGAGAGGGGACAGCCCCTTTGACAAGTGAAGAACGGCGGGAGGCCCGATACCAGCGCCGAAAGGCGAAACGGGAGGCAAAGGCCCTGGAAACCACCGGAAAGAGCTTCGACGAAGTAATCAACTTCGGAAACATGGTGGAGGCCGGAAGGAAGTGCTGCGACGGCTCCCGCTGGAAGACCTCGACGATCCTATTTGAAACGCACCTCCTGCCGGAGTGCGCCGACATCGTGGAGACCCTCGCCGGGGAGAAGCGGCGGTTCAAGGGCTTTCACAGCTTCACCACCGTGGAGCACGGCAAGGCCCGTCAGATCGACGCTCTCCCCATCCAGGAGCGAGCAGGGCAGAAATGTCTGTGCCAGAACTACCTGACCAAAGCCTTCTCCCGGAGCTTCATCTCCACCAACAGTGCCAGCCTGGAGGGCAGGGGCATGGACTACGCCCTGGAGACCCTGCACCAGCAGCTCACCCGCCACTTCCACCGGTACGGCCTGGAGGGCGGCATCTACCAGTTCGACTTCAAGGGCTACTTCGGAAGCCTGCCCCACGATCTAATCAAGGCCAGGGCCAGACGGGTGATCCGGGACGATAGGCTCTACCGGCTCTACTGCAGCTACATCGACGATTTTCTGAAGATGAAGACCGCAGACCCAAAGGCGAAGCGGAAACGCGGCGTGGGCCTGGGGAGCGAGGTCTCCCAGATCACCGCCCTGGACGCCGCCAGCCCCATCGACCACTACTTCAAAGACCGGCGGCGGGTGGAGGCCTATGGCCGGTACATGGATGACGGCTACGCCATCAGCCCCTCCCTGGAGGAGCTGCGAGACCTCGACCGCTGCAACCACCTGCTGGCAGCAGACCTGGGCCTCACCCTGAACGACAAGAAATGCACCATCACCCCATTCAAGCACCACAGCTTCACATTCCTGAAGGTGCGCTTCACGCTGCAGGAGAGCGGCAAGGTCACCATGAAGCTGAGCCGCCAGAGCATCAAGGCCATCCGCCGGAAGATGGACATCTTCAGAGCCTGGGTGACAGAGGGGCAGATGGACGCCGAGGACGCCATCCAGAGCTACCAGAGCTGGAGGGCACACGCGAAGCGGTGCGACAGCTACCGCACCCTTGAGTCCATGGACGCCCGCTTCACGTCCATGTTTGCGCCGGAGCTTCGGCGCAGGAAGAACAAATTCCCCTGCACCCTCCGGGCCAAGAAGACAAAGGCCGGGTGGGAGTACACCAGAATCACGCAGCAGGCCACCCAGGCCGCATAAGGAAGGAGCCGCCCATGGAATACATCGTCCACCACAGATGCCGGGAACTCTCCGCTGCCGGAGATATGCTGAACCTGCCCTACGGCACCCGGCTGAACACCATCGGAGACTTTATCGCCACGGCTGAGGGCAGGGCGATCTGCTTCACCACCAGCGAGCTGGCGCACCGCTACATGGCCCGGAACGACGATGGCCGGGGCCTGGAACGGGGCAAGGTCTCCTGGGCCATCGCCTACAGCCGGAGAGAGCGCCGGAGTGATGACGGCAGACACCGCCAGCGGTTCACCGACCGGGAGATCGAAATGCTGGAGCGGGAGTGGAGCCGCTACCTTGTGCCGGACGCAGAAACCATCCTATTCAACCACGCCTTCTTCGAGGCGGAGCCGGAGGAACTGCTCCCCCTTGCAAGGGCGCTCAACATCAAACCGTAAAAGGAGGACACCACCATGTACAAGATCATCAGCGCCGGGAAAATCGTCGCCCTCTGCGACGCCCCCAGATACGTCACCAGGAACCCGGACACCGGGACGCTGGTGGAGGCCACGGCGGAGGACGCCATCGGCGTATCCGTGGCCGGGACGCTCTACAACCTGAACGGCGGCAGCGGCATCCCGGACGCACCGGAGGCCGTGGTCTCCGAGGTGGAGGGCGGCGAGATGGTATTCATCGCCATCTCCCAGGCCGACGCCGTCAGCACCACCAGCGGGATCGCCTTTGTCGCCATGGCGGAGGCCGGGACGATTGACGGCGTGACTGCCGGAGAACACGCCGACCTCTTCTCTCCGTGGGCCTATCCCGTCAACTACACCGTGGGCCAGATCCGGCGCTACACGGACGGGAAGCTGTATAAGTGCCTTCAGGCCCACACGTCGCAGGCGGACTGGACGCCGGACACGGCGGTGAGCCTGTGGGTGAGCATCTCAGACCCGGCGGAGGAATGGCCGGAGTGGTCTCAGCCCCTGGGAGCGCATGACGCCTACTCCAAGGGGGCAAAGGTGAGCCACAACGGGAAGCACTGGATCAGCGACCTGGACGCCAACGTCTGGGAGCCTGGACAGTACGGGTGGACGGAAGCCCCGGCGGAGGCCCAGGAGGAATGAGCAATCTGCAGATGATCGAGGCGCTCTGCACTCTCTGCGAGGAACAGAGCCGCATCATCCGGGCGATGGCCCTCCGGCTGGGGGAGTTGGGAGACACCGCCCTGAAGGATGAGATCGCAAGGGCGGACGCCCGATACCGCAAGATCATCGGAAGCGAGGAATGGCCCGACCCCTGCCCGGAAGGGAGGGAAGAAGCATGACTCTACGAGAAGCCCTCGCAGGCGGCGGGGGGCTGCTCCTGCTGCTCCTGACACTGGTGGAGTTCGCCCCCATCAAGGTCAATCCATGGTCTGCCATGGCAAAAGCCCTTGGGAGGGCCATCAACGCCGACGTGCTGAAGGAGCTGGGGGCCGTTAAGCAGGGGCTGGCCGACCACATCCGAAGGGATAACGAGCGAAATGCCGACGAGCACCGGGCCAGAATCCTCCGGTTCAACAATGAACTGCTCCGGGACATCCCCCACACGAAGGAGGAATTCATCGACATCCTGGCCGACATCGACTGCTACGAGCGGTATTGCGATGAGCACAAGGGCTACAAAAACAACCGTGCCTCCCACGCCATCGCCAATATCAGCAGGGTGTACGATGACCGGCTTCGGGAGCACGACTTCCTGGCATCCTCATCCAACGAACGAGACACCGAAGACACGCTCGACACCTGAAAGGAGAGAACACCATGGACACCTTCAAGAAACGCCTTGCAAACCTGCTCACCGTGAAATCCCTGGTCACACTTATTTTGACCGGCGTCTTTGCCTTCCTGGCCGTCACCCAGCAGATCGCCCAGGACTTCATGACGGTTTACGCCGTGGTCATCGCCTTCTACTTCGGAACCCAGTCCCAGCGGATCGCAGACGCCACGGAGGCGGAGAAGACCGGCACCCCCGCCACAGTGAACTACTACTACCGCCCCCCTGATGGAGAAACCGCCGCTGTAGCCGGAACCGAGGTGACCGCCGATGGGGAGGAAGCGAAAGCGTAGCAAAGCGGCGTCCCCCGTGAAGTTTTCCAAAAAGGTGGTCGTGGCCATTCTGGCGGAGGTGACCGCCTTCACGGTGGCCATGATCGCAGTCTACATGAAAACCGGCGGGACGCCGGACACCCTCATCGTCTCCTTCTTCTCCTTCATCGGAGGGGAGGCAGGAGTACTCGGCCTGATCCGATACGGAGATTCCAAGTACCCGAAGCAGGACGCAAACACCAGCACCGCCGACGGGGCCTCCACCGGCTCCGACGGCGGCGTCGGATAAAGAAAGGACACCTACCATGAGCAACAGCAAGCTGGCGAGCGTTACCCTGATCTCGCCCAACAAAAACAGCCCCAGGAACAAGCCTATCGACCGGATCAGCATCCACTGCTTCGTGGGCCAGGTGACGGCCAAGCGAGGCTGCGAGGTCTTCCAGCCCACCAGCAAAAAGGCCTCCTGCAACTACGTCGTGGGATACGACGGCAGCATCGGCCTGTGCGTCGACGAAGGGGATCGGAGCTGGTGTACCTCCAGCGCCGCCAACGACCACCGGGCCGTAACCATTGAGACCGCCTCCGACAACAAAGACCCCTACGCCGTGACCGACAAGGCCTACGCCGCCCTGCTGGATCTGGTGGAGGACATCTGCCGACGGAACGGGAAGACGAAGCTGCTCTGGCTCGGAGACAAGGACAAGACCCTGGCCTTCAAACCGGCGGCAGATGAAATGGTGCTCACCGTCCACCGCTGGTTTGCAAACAAGGCCTGCCCCGGCCAGTACCTCCTCGACCGGCACCCGGAGATCGCAGCGGAGGTGACCCGGCGTCTGGGCGGAGACGCCCAAACCTCCGGCACCGGCACCACCCAGGCCACGGACAACCTCTACCGGGTGCGGAAGACCTGGGGGGACGCCAAGTCCCAGGTGGGGGCCTACAAGAGTCTGGCCAATGCCAAGAGAGCGGTGGACAGCCACCCTGGCTATGCGGCCTTTGACGGCAGCGGCAATCAGGTCTACCCGGAGCAAGAGGCCAGCTTCCAGCCGTACCGAGTGCAGGTTACCACAGCCAACCTCCGCATCCGCACCGGCCCCGGCACCAACTACGCAGCCACCGGCGGCTTCACCGGAGCTGGCGTCTTCACCATCGTGGAGGAAAGCCCCGGCACCGGCAGCACCGCCGGGTGGGGCAAGCTCAAAAGCGGGGCCGGGTGGATCAGCCTGGACTACGCCAAGAAAATCTGAGCAAAGGCCCCCTCGCGCTTCGGAGACTCCCATGCGCGAGGGGGCCGCTTTGCATTGGCCCCTGCTGGCCCCTGTGCGGCCCCGTGTGGGCCTTTTGCGTCCGGGGGCATAAAGAGACACCCCCGCCGCCCTATGGCAGTCTTTTTTCCAATGGAAAAAAGCCAGAGGACAGCGAGGGCGGTAGACCGTGGGCAAGGGCAAAAAGAAGGAGCGGCCAGCGACCCCGTGTGGAGCCGCAGCCGCTCACCTGCTCCGCCCCTTCAATAGAGGCTGATCGTGAACCCGTTGCGCTTCAGATAGGCATCCGCCTGGGCTTCCTGGGTGAAGGTGCGGGACTTCTTCTTCTGGCGATCCCTGCCCAGCACCACCGTGTCCCCTATGCCCTTGATGACCCACTGGAGCTTCCCGTTCTTCTGCACCAGGTTGAAGTAGACCATCTCGCCCTTTGCATTCGCCAGCTTCGCCATTGTTCACGCCTCCTCGATATAGACCGACATACCCTTGTTCCAGGGATCGGCCCTGTATTCCTTTTCCCACCGGGCCTTGCAAGCCTCGGCGTCTTCATGGCGGACAAAGCCGCCCAGCAATCCACCATTGGAGTTCCGCACGTAGAAGCGGCATCCAATCCGCTGGCCATAGGCCACGGCTTGGGACTTATTCATCATTTCAAAACCCTTTCTCGCCTGCCATCATCAGCGCCGGGAGGCGATCCCCGGTCGGACGGCCCAGAGCGGGCCGTTTCGGCTTAGTAGGTTTTGTGGGCGCTGCAGGCCATCGCGTGGATTGCGGAGGCGATGCAGCCCTCGATGGTCGGCCCGTCTTCCCAGTGATTGGGGCCGACGAAGCGCCAGACCTTGGAGCCGTTCGGAATGACGCCCAGAACAGTCACCTTGCCATTCTCTTCATCCTGCAGGACTTCCACCGTGAAAGCCTCCTTTTCACCGATGTAGTCCAGGTACCCCCAGCCGATCCGGGCAATGCCCTTCGTGATGGAGCGGATGCCCCAAGACCAATTCGGATCGGCCTGCCGCTCACGGGCCACCGCTGCCTTGATGGTCTCTCGGTAGCTCCGAATATCCAGAGTTTTCATTCCTTCCATGTTTCAGCCCCCGCTTTCAGTAAACGATCTCATAACCGTTGAACTTGAACTCGCTCGCCGCCTTTGCGGCCTCCGTCAGCTCGGCGGCAAAGGCCATGGCTTCTTCAGCCGGAACCGCCCCGATGGAGGCCCAGTTCACGCCCATGTTGATGGCCGGGGCATCCAGGGTGCCGCCCAGGTCGGTGATGAGGATGCGCCGGTCGAATTTGCTCTGCAGCGCCCGAAGCTCCATGCAGTACTCCCGATAAGTAACCTTCATTTGAATTCCCTCCTTCAGATTGCATACCCGGCACACCGGGCGGTTTCCACGATGGCATTGTAGGTGCGCTTGCCGACGGTATCGTACCAGCGGTCTTTGTACTCCCGGCCATCCTTCTGGTAGCTGACGTGGCAGATGCCGGAGTTCCGGTTGACGAAGACCCGGACGGCGAAGGTTTCGAGGTAGGAGCCATGGAACGCCACCTCGACCTCCCTAGACCAGTCACGCTGGAGGATCACGCCGTTGCACTGCTGGATGGTCTCACTCTTGGATTCGACCTCGGAGAAGCCCTGGGCCTTGAGCATTTCGATCAGATTCGCTTTCATTTTCACTGCCTCCGTTCTTTAGGTTGAGTGTATATTACCACTCATACGAGTGGATTACAAGTGGCTAAACTATACAAATATCCACTCGAATGAGTGGTGATGTTGACGAATTGACATTACCACGCAAGCGAAGTATAATAGCGGTACAATTCAAACGGAGGTGAGCGGCATGAGACGCATAACCATGCGGGAGGATTTGACCCCCATCGACAAAAAAAGCATAGAGAAGGGGATCACCAGGGCGGAGCTTTCCAGGCGCAGCGGCGTCCCGGTTCGGACGCTGGAGGGATGGTCGGCCAGGATCAGAACCAGCCCGAACGTCTACCAGCTCTACAAGGTGGCCCAGGTGCTGGAATGCCACATCGAGGATCTGATCGAACCGGAGCTGGCGGAGAAAGAAAGCGCCCCGGAGGAATAACCTCCAGGGCACGAAAGAGGCACCCGGCCAAACGACCAGGTGCCTCTGCTTTATAGATTACCAGGAATCGACTGGCTCCACCTTTGCCTTGGAGACCGGAGTCCTGACCGGCTCAGGGGAACTGCCGGGAGCGGGAACCGGAGCGCCGTGCCAGTCGCACTTTTTACACCGCCGCAGGCCCCGCCGGACCGCCTCGCCCTCCCCTATGGGCACCACGTCCGGCAGGATCACGCTGCCGCAGGAATCCCCGAAGTGGTAGACCTCAGACCGGGGGCTGGCCCAGACAGTATCCGGCGGGAAAATTTCATGGGCAGCGTTCTCCTTGTATCCAGCCCGGAGCATTTCGGCCTGCTCATCCGTCCGGGTGATTTGGAACCGCTGCGCCGCGACGGAGCCGGAGAAGCCTGGGCCGGGAGACGGCTCCTCCCGCTCCGGCTCTGGGGCCACCGGGGGCGGAGCCGCCCGGAGCCTCCGGTTTTCCTTGTCGGCGATATGACGGGCCTTCACGGTGACGTAGATCCCGCAGGCCAGGATGACAAGGCCCAGGGGAGCAAAGAGGAAGCAGAGGGCAAACCCGACCACAACAGTCAGAATGCCCAGCAGCCGGTAAAGCCCTGCCTCAGCGGGGGCTGGATTCCGGGCCGCTTCCGCGAATGCAGCCTGCCGTTCGGCCTTGGCTTCAGCAGCACGGGTGCGCTTGGCCTCCTTCGCCTTTTGCTTCTTCCCGCCGCCGGACTCCGTGACGTAGGAGATGCCGGTTCCCGGAACGGAGAGCGTGGTGCGAACCTTCCCGCTGGCGGTTTTTGTGATCCGCGCCCCCTTCCCGCCGAAGCTGGTGGAGACGCCAGACTTGCTGACAGTCACCCGGAACGGGCCGAGATTTTTTGACTTTCGGAACCGGAACCCCATGATCAGCACCCCTTATCCTTCAGAATTTTATGGAGCATTACCATAACAGATGATAAGCACTCATTTATGGGAATGTCAAGTAAAATATTGAAATAAGCAGTAAAAACCTGAAATAATGCGGTAACACCCTCCAGAAGCTATGGAGTATTTCCATAGCCCAGCTCGCAAAATATGCTAATGTTAAGTGAGTTATGGATTACTGCCATAGGAGGGCAACGCCATGCGGAAGCTCCAGTTTGAGGGCAAGAATAACGTCTCCGGCGACCGAATCAGGGAACTCCGGCTCAGAGCAAGACTATCCCAGGCCACCCTCGCAGCCAAGATGCAGACCGAGGGCGCACTCATTGAGCAGGACGCCATAAGCCGGATCGAGAGCGGCTCCAGACTGGTGACAGATTACGAGCTGCTGGTCTTGACCCGAATTTTCAGCGTATCCGCAGACTGGCTGATCGGGGCAGACAGGCAAGCGCCGCAGGGCTGATCCTGCGGCGCTTTTCAGTATTTTACAAGGCGCTCCCGCAGATAGAAAAAGGAGCGGGCTTCAATGGCAGAGAGAAAGAAATACAAGCACCTGCGCTGGGAGGATCGCCTCAAAATGGAAGGGGCGCTTAAAACCGGAGCCAAGCCGGATGAGATCGCCGAAATGCTGGGCTGCTGCAGGGCCACCGTCTACAATGAGATCAAGCGGGGCCAGTGCCTCCAGCAGCATGACGCAGAGTTCGTCATGGAGTACTGCGCCGACTTCGCGGAGCGGAAGTACCAGGAAAACCTCCGGGCCAAGGGGCCGGAGCTGAAGATCGGCCACGACCACGCCCTGGCCAACTTCATCGAGGACAAGATCATCCTCGACCACTACTCCCCCTGCGCGACCCTGGCCTTCATCAAGGAGCAGGGCCTGCAGTTTGACACGCAGCTGTGCGCCAACACCATCTACAACTACATCTACCGGGGCGACGTTTTCCTAAATCTCACGCCGGAGCACCTGCTCTACAAGGGGGAAAGGCGCTCCCCGGAGGACAAGCAGGATCAAGACCGGGCCAGAGAGGCACCCGGCAGAACCATCGAACAGCGGCCCTGGGAAATCTGGGCCAGGGAGACCTTCGGACACTGGGAGATGGATTCCCTCATGGGCACCATCGACAGCGAAGCCGCCCTGGTGGTGCTGACAGAGAGGCTCACCCGCTACGGCCTGATTTTCCGGGTGCCAGACCACACAATGGAGAGCGTGGTCAAGGTGCTGAACCGGCTGGAGCGCAGACTGGGGAAGGACTTCCGCCGGATCTTCCGCTCCATCACCGTGGACAACGGCTCCGAGTTTCAGGACTGCGCCGGGATGGAGCGATCCGTCCGAAACAAGAGGCCGCGAACCACGATATACTACTGCCACCCCAGCTCACCAGGGGAGCGGGGCAGCAATGAGAACATGAACCGCATCATCCGCCGCTTTTTCCCGAAGGGTACGAACTTCGATGAAGTGACGGCCCAGGAGGTGGCGCAGGCCGAAGTCTGGATGAACAACTACCCCAGGGCCATCCTGGAGTGGAAGTCGGCGGGGGCTTTATTTGCGAAGTACCTGACTGCGTGACGGAGGGCGGGAGTTCGCCAGGGCCGGTGGGCGCTGGCTTATTTCCCATGCCCGGATTCAGGCCAGACGCGCAAAAGAGCGGCCCAAGGCCCCCTCAAAGAGGGGGAACCTCGCAGCCGCTCCATGGCACAAATAATTTTTTTGCAGATTTATCTAAGTTTTTCTTGACATTTGCGCTGTTTTTTATGAAAATATGAAGATTTTTTTGGCAGGCGGTTTTTTCTTCCGGTTTTTCCAAGATTCGGAGAAATTTCCGCCGATCCGCCTCTGTCTGATCTCCCCCGAAAACAGGAGGAGGGTCTCCCCTCCTCCTGTATCCTCTGTTTAGTAGGCCACGCCCCAGTAGATGTCGGTGGTGCACTTCTTGCCGCACACGGGGCAGACGCCCTCGGTGCCGCTCTGCTCCAGAGGCATACAGCGGGAGCTGACGCCGGCCCGCTCCTTCATGGCCAGCTCGCACTCCAGGCTGCCGCACCACTTGGACCGGAGGAAGCCGCCCTTGCCCTCCACGATGGCCTTGGCCTCCTCGGGGGTCTTGATGTCGAAGGTGTTGTCCTCCCGGTTCTTCAGGGCCATGGCGTACAGGTTGTCGTGGATCTGGTCCAGCAGGGCCTTCACGGTGCTCTCCAGCTCCGCCAGGGCCACGGTGATCTTCTCGCCGGTGTCCCGCCGGGCGATGACGCACTGCTCCTTCTCCATGTCCTTGGGGCCGATCTCCACCCGCAGGGGCACGCCCTTCATCTCATACTGGGCGGCCTTCCAGCCCATGGACTGGTCGGAGTCGTCCATGCCCGCCCGGATGCCGGCGGCCTTCAGACGGGCCAGAAGGGCGGAGGCGGCCTCCAGCACGCCCTCCTTGTGCTGGGCCACGGGGATGACCATGGCCTGGATGGGGGCGATGCGGGGGGGCAGCACCAGGCCGTTGTTGTCCCCGTGGGTCATGATGATGCCGCCGATCATCCGGGTGGACACGCCCCAGGAGGTCTGGTGGGGGTGGTGGAGCTGGTTGTCCTTGCCGGTGAAGGTGATGTCAAAGGCCCGGGCGAAGCCGTCGCCGAAGTAGTGGCTGGTGCCGGCCTGGAGGGC
>ERZ780162.2522-NODE-2522-length-11459-cov-3.145651_pt1 | contig 11459 bp, 5 predicted proteins | sample MGYA00511474_ERZ780162 | MGnify/ENA primary metagenome ERZ780162 (study PRJEB29588, sample SAMEA2143633) | human gut metagenome | biome: human gut; feature: human-associated habitat; material: faeces | place: Denmark | collected 2008/2010 ...
TAAATGCCGTCGACTTCCAAGTTTTTCACCATCCAATCCAGTCCGGCCAGATAATAGTTGTTCCAACGGGAATCGGGAGTTGTTATAACGGAGATGTCCATATCGCCTGCATATTTTCCCTCTTCGAAAGCGTTATACCAAGCAGGGATAAAATGCGTGGCAAGGTTCTTGTTCAACCACTCGTTCGGTCCGTTACGATGAATTAATGTACGCGTATCCTTTCCGGGACCGTCATGGATCACTTCTCCGCCCAAACTACGCAAAGCCCATAGTTCGGGGATTTTCACGGTCAGTTCCCGTGTCGTGTAATATAAACGGACACCGAGATTCTTACTATGAGCTTCAGAGATGAAACGTTTCAGATCGGCGACTGATTCGTCATAATACGGATAGTTGATAAAAGGATAAATATCTTTCTTATGATGGACATTGATCAAGTTTGCTCCGGCTTTCAAAGCTGCCGGAATATAACCAGCACTTACGTCGCTGTTCGAGTGGTAGAAACGTTCTGTTGCCTGCAATTTCAAGTCAATCGGTTTAACAGGGGTGATTTGCATATCGAAATTGTAGTGCAGGATTTCGTTTTTGCGTGAACAGCGTTCGCCACTGTAAACGATCATTCGTGTTTCACCATCTTCTTCCGGCTGGATGCGGATACCACCTTTGTTGTTGTTTCCCCAGGAAACAGGCAGGTTCAGTTTACCAAGTGCGTAATAGATATTGACTAACGGACGCACAAAATTCTCATCCATGAAATGAAGGTTAAGGCCGGCGTTGACATTTCCCATCCAGATTTTGTCCTGTTGTTTATCGGTGTCCCATTTCCATGATATCAGCGTGTCTGGACGAAATCCGCCTTTGTGCCCCAATCCCATCATATATTTGGATGCATAAGTCGTGTAAGGGACTTCCAAACGTATATCTTTGATTTCGATATCTTGTTTCGGTTTGACTTGAAGACGGATATTACTAATACCGTCGAACCCGAAAGTTCCCTGACATACTACATTGAAGTTTTGGCTCTTTAGTATCGTTTCCCAACTAATGGAAGCGTTATTACGGTTGGTGATACGGAGACTTCCTGGCTTCAAGGCTTCCTGTCCATTGAAAGTTTCGATAATAAATGCCATTTCCTTTGCCAGTACGGCATTTGAGATAGAATCACTGAGTCTGTTATTGGCATCATAACAAGTGGTTATCCTGCAAGGTAGCCCGCTCGAAGAAAGTTCAATTTCGCCGCCCAACCAGGAAAGAGTTTTCTTCCGGATAGTTACAGGTGTATAAGGTGCAGTCGGTTCATCGGCATTTCCCAGTGTGGAGTTGAGCCAGCGCAGACGGGTTTTCCGCCAACCTTCGTTATCGCCATGATTGGCGATCGGTGAGCCGGACACGTTTAGCTCAATTGCTATTTCGACAGGTTGGGAGCTTCCTTCCTTCACAAAAGCTTTTCCTTTATATATCCCTTTGGCTGATGCAGGGATGTCCATTCCGATCCAGAGAGCCTGTACATATCCTTTAGGGATACAGACGGTTTTCCGGAATGTTTGTCCGTCGGTATCGGTGCCTTCCTGGTTGAAACATTGGAATGAGGTGGATTTTATTTTATTTCCATCGGCATTTACCAAGTCGGAGAATGAAACGGAGACACCTTTCAACTCCTTGAAAGGTGTGAAAACACCGATTTGCCACGTATAGAATTCACCAGGTTGACAGTCTCCTTTCAATTGTAGCCAAGTGTCGAAAACGCGTTCCGTCCAACGGGCCGGAATGATTTGATCAAGACGGATATCATGCATCCGATCTTCAACAAAACAAAAATAGCCTGCTGCCGGTTTCTGTGTCAGCAATTTTTGTAGAGCCGTATCCGAGGTAGCCTGTCGCATTTCGGAGTCCTGTTCATTAACAGTTCCGGTACGCTTCAAGTCGTCGAAAGCATTCGTGATTGTCTCCTGAGCTTTCAAGTCAACATTACTCCAGGCAAGGAGCAATACAACGACTGTTAGGAATGTTTTCTTCATATTTGTTTGTTTTTTATTCTATTATATACCAATTATAACCTTTTGCCGGAATCCTTATTCTCAATAGAATCGTATAATCGCGCGACAAAGTATGGAGAACCCCTTCTTTGCCTTGCTCTTTTACAACCGCCTCCGTGGTCAATCCTGTATAGTAGAGAGGTAGTTTGACGGTACGCTCCATCGGCTCGTCGGTAGGGTTATAGACCATGACAAAACCTTTCTCTTTTTTACCGGGAGCGACATGCATGATTCCGTCCCAATCTTTACCGTCAGGACGGCGTAAGTGGATCACTTCGCTGTTTAGAATATAACGATATCGTTTATACCAGCCGATGATTTCTTTTACCGTCTGTTTCGTCACCTCTGTGTTGAAAACGCCCTGAATACTCATCAGTGCGCCGGAAAGCAGCGCTGTTAAAATTCCCGCCATTGATTTTTCCTCCTGCTGTTTTTTTATGTACTCTCGGAGTCTTTCTGCGCTTGATTTTACGAGAAGATTTTTTGTCAGCTGCACCCAAATTTCTGAGGCGTACGCGGTGCGTACGTTGATGAAATTTGGGTGCAGCTGGCGGAAAATCGGCCGTAAAAGCAAGTGCAGAAAGGCTCCGAGAGTACATTTTATACTATTCCTTTTTTCCCCGTTTTTATACAGAACTCAGGGACAGCAGGAAAACAGCCGCCCGGTCTCCTGCATAGGAAACCAGACGGCTGTCTATTTCACATTACTGTAATGCTTTCTCCAGTTTTTCAATCATCTCATCGATATCATCTTTCGTAATCACAAGCGGCGGTACCATACGAAGAACGTCGCTTCCGGCGGAAATCACAAGAAGTCCGTTCTCAATCGCGCGGTTGATGACTTCTCCGACCGGACAGCCCGTTACGACAAGGCCCTGCATAAAGCCTTTTCCACGGCGTGCTGCGAGGCAGTCATATTTTTCCACCAGCTCGTCCAGCTTTTTCTCCAGATACGGAGCCGTCTCTGCTACATGTTCTACGACATTCTGTTTCTCATAGCATTCAAATACAGCATTGACAGCCGCGCAGGCCAGCGGGTTTCCGCCGTATGTCGTTCCGTGGTCTCCCGGAACGAGCGAATGCTCTGCCGTCTTTTTATTCAGCACGAAGGCGCCGACCGGAATGCCGCAGCCAAGTGCTTTTGCACACGTCATGACATCCGGCTGTACGCCGTAATCCTGCCATGCGAACAGCTTTCCTGTTCTTCCCATGCCGCACTGGATCTCATCGAGGATCAGCAGAATGTCGTGCTCGTCACACAGATCGCGCACGCCCTGTAAAAATTCTTTCGTTGCCGGATAGATACCGCCCTCGCCCTGTACAGTCTCCATGATGATCGCACATGTCTTGTCGGTAATCTGTGCCTTTACGCTCTCCAGATCATTAAAATCCGCAAATTTAATGCCGCCGATCAGCGGTTTGAACGGATCCTGATAATGCGTATTTCCTGTTACAGAAAGCGCTCCAAGGCTTCTTCCATGGAAAGAATGGTTCATCGCGATGATCTCGTGATCGTTGCTGCCGTCTTTTAAGTAAGCGTATTTTCTCGCTACTTTGATGGCTCCCTCGATCGACTCCGTACCGCTGTTCGTAAAGAATACTTTATCCATGCCGGATGCCTTCGCCAGCTTTTCTGCCGCGGAGCCCATCGGCACATTGTAGAACAGGTTGGAAACATGGATGACTTTGTCCACCTGGTCTTTCACTGCTTTTTTATAATCGTCATTGCTGTAGCCGAGCGCATATACCGCGATACCTGCTGCAAAGTCCAGATATGCTTTTCCGTCGGTGTCATACAGATGAACGCCCTCGCCGTGGTCGATCACGAGCGGGAACCGGTTATAGGTGTGGAGCACGTACTGCTCGGTCTGTTCCATATACTCATTTGTCTTCATGATTGAATTTCTCCTTGTTTTCCCCTAAAATCGCCGTACCAATTCCTTTGTTCGTAAAGATCTCAAGCAGCAGGCAGTGCTGGATTCTTCCGTCCATGATGTGGACTCTTGAAACACCGTTCTCAATCGCGTCGATACAGCCCTGGAGCTTTGGAATCATACCGCCACCGACATTTCCGTTGGTGATGAGATCTCTTGCTTCCTGTACGTGGAGCTCGGAAATCAGGCTCTCCGGGTCCTTCGGATCTTTGTATACACCCTCGATATCGGTCAGGAATGCCAGTTTTTCTGCATTTAACGCCTCTGCGATCGCGCAGGCTGCGTCGTCTGCGTTAATGTTGTAGGTGTTGAAATCATCGTCCATGCCTACCGGGCAGACAACCGGAAGGAAGTCGTTCTCCAGAAGATCGTACAGCACCTTCGGGTTTACGTTCTTGATATTTCCAACGAAGCCGATATCCTCGCCCTTGGACAGCTTCTTCTCTACATTTAAGAGTCCGCCGTCTTTTCCGCTGATGCCGACAGCATTAACTCCGAGTGACTGAATCATGGTGACAAGCTCTTTGTTGACCTTATTCAGCACCATCTCTGCCACTTCCATCGTATCGGCATCCGTTACACGAAGGCCGTTGACGAATTTCGGTTCCATGCCGACTTTTCCGACCCAGCGGCTGATTTCCTTTCCGCCGCCGTGTACGATGATCGGTTTGAAGCCGACCAGTTTCAGAAGAACCACGTCCTGGATGACGTTTCTCTTTAACTCTTCATCCACCATTGCGCTTCCGCCGTATTTGATGACAATGATTTTGCGATTGAACCGCTGAATATAAGGAAGTGCCTCGATCAGCACATTTGCTTTGTCCAGATACATCTGATTTACCATGATTTTTTCCTCGCTCTCCTCTTTTGATTCCTGGTTCTGCTGTACCGGAAACACGATTTCCCGGCACGTTTTCGTTGTATTCCCTCAGAATTTCATCCGAATGTTTTTTAAGAACGGTAATCCGCATTAATTTTTACATAGTCATAGGTCAGGTCGCAGCCCCATGCCGTTGCTGTCGCCTCTCCCATGTGGATGTCGGCGATCGCAGTTACTTTCGGCTCGGAGAGGATCTTCGTTGCCTCCTCCTCGCTGTAGTCAACGGCAACACCTTTCGTGATAATCTGCAGTTTTCCGGCTGCGCTCTCAAAGTAGAGATCTACATTTTCCGGATCGAATTTTGCTCCGGAGTAACCCATCGCGCAGAGGATTCTTCCCCAGTTGGCGTCATGGCCGAAGATTGCCGCTTTCGTCAGACTCGATGTGATGACGGATTTTGCCAGTGTCACGGCCTGCTCTTTGCTCTCGGCTCCCTGAATCGTCACTTCGAACAGTGCGGTTGCGCCCTCGCCGTCGCCTGCGATGTGCATCGCCTGTGTTTTATTGACTTCAAAGAGTGCTTCTTTGAAAATCTTGTAATCCTCGTTTTCTTCCGTAATTTCCGGGTTTCCGGCAAGACCGTTTGCCAGAAGGAGAACGGTATCGTTTGTGGAAGTATCACCGTCTACGGAAACCATGTTGTAGGTGTCCGGTACGACTTCGCTCAGTGCTTTCTGCAGCATCTCTTTCGAAATATTGGCATCGGTTGCCACAAAGCTCAGCATGGTGCACATATTCGGATGGATCATGCCGGAGCCCTTGCACATGCTGCCGATCGTTACGGTTTTTCCGCCGATTTCGATCTGAACAGCAACTTCCTTCGGCTCGGTGTCGGTTGTCATGATCGCCTGTGCTGCTGTAGCTGCGGCTTCTCTTGTAGCTGCAAGCTGCGGTTTCAGCATTTCCACGCCGGCTGCGATCTTATCGATCGGAATCTGTTTTCCGATAACACCGGTCGATGCAACGAGAACGGAGTCCTCTGGAATGGAAAGTGCAGCCGATGCTGCCTCTGCGGTTTTTCTGCAGTAGCCATAGCCCTCCTCGCCGGTGCATGCATTGGCGATTCCGCTGTTGCAGACGATTGCCTGTGCGGTTGGATGGTTGTATACAATCTCCTGGTCCCATTTGACCGGAGCTGCTTTTACGATGTTTGTAGTAAAGGTTCCTGCTGCTACGCACGGTACCTCGCTGTAGACAAGTGCCATATCCTTTACGCCCTGTTTTTTAATTCCTGCTGCGCCGCCTGCTGCCTGAAAACCTTTTGCAGCAGTGATGCCTCCTTCAATCTTTTTCATTCTTTTATCCTCACTTTTCGTAAATTCCGTCTGTTGTCTGCTTCTGTCTTTTTTACGGGAACATCGGCGGCATGCACAGGCCTTCGTTTTCCGGCAGGCCGAACATCAGGTTCATATTCTGTACCGCCTGTCCTGCTGCGCCTTTGACCAGGTTGTCCATCGCACCCATCATGATGATTCGTTTCGTTCTCGGATCGATCTTGAAGTTGACATCCACATAGTTGCTTCCCTCGACCCATTTCGTCTGCGGGCAGACATCCTTATCGAGAACACGTACAAACTGCTCGTTGGCATAATACTTATCATAAACGGCTTTAACCTCTTCGTAAGTCACATCTTTTTTCAGGGATGCATATGCCGTTACGAGAATGCCGCGGTTCATCGGAACAAGATGCGGGGTGAAGTTCAGGGTGATCGGGTAGCCAGCTGCATAGGAAAGCTGCTCCTCGATCTCCGGTGTGTGGCGGTGGCCGGCAACGCCGTATGCCTTGATGTTTTCATTGACCTCACAGTAGAGGTTGTCCACTTTCGCTCCTCTTCCTGCTCCGGAAGTTCCGGATTTTGCATCGATGATGATGGTGTTGCCATCAATGAGATCTTCCTTTAATAAAGGATAAATCGAAAGAGTTGAGCAGGTCGGATAGCATCCCGGGTTTGCCACGATGCGCGCCTGTTTTACTTTCTCACGGTTGATCTCGCACAGTCCGTAAACCGCCTCGTCGATATACTGCGGGGATTTATGCTCGATCTTGTACCACTCTTCATACGTTTTTACATCTTTAATACGGAAATCGGCGCTCAGGTCGATGACCTTTACTTTCGAAAGAATTTCATCATTTACCAGGGAAGCACAGAGTCCCTGCGGAGTTGCTGTAAAAATGACGTCTACTTCCTTTGCAAGCTGCTCCATGTTGTCGTCCTTGCAGACATCGTCTACTAACTGAAACATATTCTGGTAAACCGACGCATATTTCTTATCGATATAGCTTCTGGAACCATACCATTTAATCTCCACATCTTTGTGTCCCAGGAGAATACGCACCAGCTCGCCTCCTGCATATCCTGTAGAACCGATAATTCCTGCTCTGATCATACCTTTTTCTCCTTTTTTCTTTCGCCCGTTTTCTTGTCTTGCCGGACATTTTTTCTTTTCTCTTTATGATAGCTCAATTATTTTCTTTTTTCAATGAAAAATCTTTGTTTTCTGCTGTCATATACCGTCGACTGCATAAGTATACACCTCAAATGTATATTATGCAAGTTTTTTTTGAATTTCTGAAAAAAAGCTTGCATAATCCTGTCGTATGATGTATATTTTAGTCATTGACGATGCACCGCGCATATAGGTGCACGAGAAATCCAAGGAGGATCTTACATTATGAAAGAAAAAGTTGTACTTGCCTATTCCGGCGGACTTGATACTACTGCCATTATTCCGTGGCTGAAAGAGACCTTTGACTACGAAGTAATCTGCTGCTGCATCGACTGCGGCCAGGGAAACGAGCTGGTTGGCCTCGATGAGAGAGCAAAACTTTCCGGCGCTTCCAAATTATATATCGAAAACGTTATCGACGAGTTCAGTGAAGACTTCATCATGCCGTGCGTAAAAGCAGGCGCTGTTTATGAGAACAAATACCTGCTCGGTACTTCCATGGCACGTCCGGTTATCGCAAAGAAACTCGTTGAGATCGCAAGAAAAGAAGGTGCTGTTGCCATCTGCCACGGCGCTACCGGTAAAGGAAATGACCAGATCCGTTTCGAGCTCGGCATCAAAGCCCTTGCTCCGGATATCAAAGTAATCGCTCCTTGGAGAATGACCGATGTATGGACCATGCAGTCCCGTGAAGACGAGCTGGCTTACTGTAAAGCACACGGCATCGACCTTCCGTTTGATGCAAACCACAGCTACAGCCGTGACCGTAACCTGTGGCACATCAGCCATGAGGGACTTGAGCTTGAGGATCCGTCCAACGAGCCGAACTACGACGATCTTCTCGTACTGACCACTCCTCCGGAAAAAGCTCCGGACGAAGGCGAGTACGTAACCATGACCTTTGAGGCCGGCGTTCCGAAGACCTTAAACGGAAAAGAAATGAAAGTTTCTGAAATCATCACCGAGCTGAACAAGCTGGGCGGAAAACACGGCATCGGTATTGTTGATATCGTTGAGAACCGTGTTGTCGGCATGAAATCCCGCGGTGTTTATGAGACTCCTGGCGGAACCATCCTGATGGCTGCACATGAGCAGTTAGAGGAGCTGATTCTCGACCGTGAGACCCTGAAAACAAAGAAAGATCTCGGAAACCTGCTTGCTGAGGTTGTTTACGAAGGAAAATGGTACACTCCTCTGCGCGAGGCAATCCAGGCATTCGTTGATGTAACCCAGAAATACGTAACAGGCGAAGTAAAATTCAAACTGTTCAAAGGCAACATCATCAAAGCCGGCGAGTCTTCTCCGTACAGCCTGTACAATGAGTCTCTTGCTTCCTTCACCACCGGCGATCTCTACGATCACCACGATGCAGACGGATTCATCACACTGTTCGGTCTGCCGCTGAAGGTTCGTGCGATGAAAATGCAGGAGCTGGAGAAAAACAACAACAAATAAGATCTGATCCTATGGATTCCCAAAAGAAAGCGGACTCGCTCCGCTTTCTTTTTTTGCATGCAAAAAGGACCCGCCCATTTCAGGCAGGTCCCTTTGTTTATTCGTAATATGCGTCGATTCCGTCCGCAATTCCCTGTGCCATCTTGTTTCGGTAATCCTCGGTTGCCATCAAACGGTCCTCGGAAGGATTGCTCATGAAGCCAAGCTCAATGATCGTGACCGGAATGGTACTCCAGTTGATGCCGCTCATGGAATCGGTGTAAATCACATCGCGGTTCTTCGCACCGGTGTCTTTGCAGAATGCTGCGATCATCTTCTGGGAGAGCTTCTGGCTCTTGCTGACCACATCACCGGAAAGATACGTATTTCTGCTGCTCGGTGCCATCGTGAGTGCTCCGTAAACCGACTGGTTCGAATCTCCGTTCGCGTGTACACGCACGAGAATGTCTGCTCCGTTCTGCGCGGCAAGTTTTGCACGCTCGGAGTTGCTGATATTGACGTCGTGCGTCTCGCGGATCATGTAAACATCGTAGCCGCGCTCCTCAAGGATATCGCGTACCTTTAAAGATACCGCAAGGTTCAGCTCATACTCATTGATGCCGGTTGCCACACCGCATGTTCCGGAAGCAACCTTCGCCTTATAGGTCGATGATCCCGGTCCGATCGGCTCTTTCTCGCTGTTTCCTCTTCTCTGGTGTCCTGCGTCGATTGCCACGCAGATATTTTTGCTGTTCCGGCGGACACCGTTTTTATCAACGTAATAGCCGTCGATGTAGGTATCCTTATAGATGCCGCCCCAGCTTCGGAAGTAATACCAGATCCCGTCAATCTGTTCGAACCCGGATGCCATTTTTCCATCCGCATCAACATAATACGTATTCTTGTCATACTCAAAAAAACGATTCCGGTACATCGCGCCCTGATCATCAAAATAATAATACACATCATCGATCAGTTTCCAGCCGGTCGCCATTTTTCCGTCCGCATCAGAATAATACGGTACATTTTTCACGGTGTAAAAGGCATCCCGGTAAACACCGCCCCAGCTTTGGAAATAATACCAGGCTCCATCAAGTTTTTTCCAGCCGACCGCCATTTTTCCATCATTATTCAGGTAGTAACGGTTCTTGTCGTACTCTCTCCAGGCTCCTTTGACAATGGTACCATCCGGATCCTTAAAATACCAGATCCCGTTCTCATTCACCCATGGGTAATAGCTTCCAGCCTGCACGGATACCGCCGTCTCTTCGGACTTTCCGCTCTGTACTTCTGCCGCCGGAAGATCCGAGGCGGCATTTTCCGCTGTCGAATCCGGCGTCTCCGTTTCTGTCATCTCCGGCGTATTTTCGTCTGTGGTTTCCGCCTCCGATGTTTCTTCTGTTTCTTCCTGTGTAACAGCAGAAGCCTCATTTACCAGACTCTGCTCTGTGCCTGCTCCAAATACGTTCGCAGCACTGACAGCGGTTGTCACGCAGGCTGCCGCCAGTACTCCCCTGATTACTTTATTTTTCATTATTTATTCTTCTCTCCCTGCAAAAACAGGCAAAGCCTGCTGTGTGCTCTGCCTGTTTTAAAATTCTGCTCCTGCTTTATCTTATTTCAAAAACGCCCGAACAGTCTCCGGCATCTGATCTACATCACACTCTGTCGTATGAAGCACCGGTGCAGTACGGATTTCTTCGATCGCACGCGGAATCTCGGTATTGGCAAGTGCAGACAGCTTGTCTACCTGCTCCAGTACCGGAAGGGTGTCATACTCCGGTGCAATCGCTGCAAGAACGCTGCTTGTAAATTTATACGGGCTTGCGGTAGATGCGATGACGGTCTTGGTTTCGTCATAGGTTTCCTCGCGGTATTTTCCGTATACAGCCGCTGCAACCGCGGTATGGGTATCAATCACATATCCGGTATCGCTGTACAGTTTTGCAATCGCGTCTGCTGTCTCCTGTTCGGATGCATAATTGCCGTAGAAGTCTGCCAGCTCTTTTTTCATCGCATCGGTGATCTCATATTTTCCGTCCTTTGCAAGATCCTGCATCAGCTCGCGGTCTGCTGCTTCGCTGTTTCCGGCGATGCGGTAGATCAGACGCTCCAGATTGCTCGAGATCAGGATATCCATGGACGGTGATGTTGTCAGAATAAAGTCTCTGTTTCTGTCGTAAACGCCGGTGCGGAAGAAGTCAAACAGAACTTTGTTCTCATTGGAAGCGCAGATCAGTTTTGCGATCGGCAGTCCCATCTGTTTTGCATAGAATGCAGCGAGAATATTTCCGAAGTTTCCGGTCGGAACGGTTACATTGATCTTTTCTCCGTCTGCAATCTCTCCGTTTTTCACCAGGTTTGCGTAAGCATATACGTAGTAGACGACCTGCGGAACGAGTCTTCCGATGTTGATCGAGTTTGCAGAGCTGAACTGGAAGCCTTTATCTGCCAGCTCTTTTCCAAGCTCTTTGTCGTTAAACATTTTCTTCACGCCGGTCTGTGCGTCGTCGAAGTTTCCGTGGATGGCAACAACGTGGGTATTTTTGCCCTTCTGTGTTACCATCTGTTTTTCCTGAATCGGGCTTACGCCGTTCTTCGGGTAAAATACAATAATTCTGGTGCCCGGCACATCTGCAAAGCCTGCCATTGCTGCTTTTCCAGTATCTCCAGATGTAGCAGTTAAGATGACGATCTCATTTTTCACGCCGTTTTTCTTTGCGGCGG
>ERZ780162.2524-NODE-2524-length-11447-cov-5.589975_pt1 | contig 11447 bp, 9 predicted proteins | sample MGYA00511474_ERZ780162 | MGnify/ENA primary metagenome ERZ780162 (study PRJEB29588, sample SAMEA2143633) | human gut metagenome | biome: human gut; feature: human-associated habitat; material: faeces | place: Denmark | collected 2008/2010 ...
GAGAGGCCCTGATGCCGAGGAGCATCAGGGCCTCTCCCTGTTAGAATAGTGACCATCCGCAGGGGTGTTGATGGTTGGTGTCATCGATTGACGTATGATCTTCTGGGCAGTTCGGGAGTATTTGTCCGCCTGCTTCCCCCACTACGAAAAAGGTGGCTTTTATGTTGTACTGACTCAAAATGTGCAGACAGTACAAAAAAGGCCTTAACAGGGAGCGTTGAGTTTTAAGCGGAGCGACGCCTCTCCAGCTTTTAGCTGGATGCGCTCATGGTTATAGAAGCAACTTATCGGTCCAGCATCTCGTTGGGTTCAGAGAAGATAGCTGGCTTGTGCCAGTAAATGCACGCTGCTTTGAGAGCGGAAAGAAGTTCTCCGCCATTGCATTGTCGTGTGGGTTATCGTGAGGAAAATGTGTCAGCCAAACTTGACAATATGGCTTATCAAAAATAGACTGGCCGGAAAAAGGAATCATCCCTGTTTCCGACCAGTCTAATCTAGTGAATAATAAAATCAAAGTCTTCTCCATAACCAATCTGGCGACAGGTATGAAGAATTTCTCCTTCTCCGCACAGCGTTGTTCCCCACAAGTGCAGCAAAGGTGTATTACGAGGGACCCTGAGCAGTTTTGCGGTTTTGCTGTTAGCACGGACTAGACGCAACGTCATCTTTCCTGCGATGATATTGATGTGCCTCTCCTCTTTGAGATATTGATACAAAGACTGGTTTACCAAGTCCACGCCTAGAAGGTATGTATACTGAATAGGGAAATAATCATCTTCGATCACCAGAGGCTTTCCGTCCGCTGTACGCAAACGTAAAATCCGAACCGCCTTTTCTCCTTTTTCCAAAGCCAAGGCTTCCAATACGTCGGGATCCGTAGGTTCACTTACAGACGCTTCCAAAACAATTGCGCCGGCCTCTTTCCCGTTTGCCTGGCACAATTCTGTAAAACTGCGGGCTGCTGCGGTGAAATCTTTTTGCATGAGAGGCGTTTTTACAAACGTTCCCTTGCCCTGTCGCTTTACCACAACGCCTTGCTCCACCAGATCGCCAATGGCCCGACGAATCGTGATTCGGCTTACACCATATTGCTCAGACATTTCATCTTCGGTAGGAAGCCGTGTATTAACAGAAAACTTTCCACTGGTAATGTCGCGCAAAATTTGGTCTTTGATCTGCTGGTATAAGGGGACAATACTATTGTGGTCAATCATGTCGCGCCTCCTACGCCACAAACATGGGGGACCGTGGCGGTTTTACGATTGTTTCAATAGTATGATGTATTATATTTATATAATACCATTTTGCAAAACATATTACAACCACAATTTTCTAAGTTTCCTAAATTTTGCGCTTGGAACCCAGCTCCTTAATAGTCAAATTTCCACATATATCGGCGATAACTCATAGGGTGCATCCGCACATCGCCAAGTGCCGCGATAAACTGTTTAGATATGGGATGGAGAAGCAGCGCATTAAAATATTCAGCGACCTGTTCGTCCACTTCACCGAGCCCCAGCTCCTTTGCATCAAGAATGTAATGATGCCCTCCAAATTGATTCAAAAACTGCTCGGCCCGTTCATCGAGGCAGCGAGTACGGCCAACACTTTTCAGCAGCAATACCGCCAAATTTTCATCTGTGGTCTCAAACGCGCCATGAAAATACTCTCCGCTGTGGCAAGGAACACAGTGAATCGTCTGCATTTCCTGGAAGAAGCAAAATGCGTCCGAATAAGCGGTCTCCCAAGCAACTCCGCTGGCTAAGACATTGAAAATCGTATCATTCCGATATCGCATAGCAAAGCTGACCGACTTGGGCTTGATAGCTTGAAATGCGGCAGCATAGAGATCGGGAATCTTCTCAAACGCCTGCATCGCTTTTTCATAGGCCGGATAAGCTTCCAGGGTATAGAGCAACTGAAAAGCCAATTTCAACGCTGTCCCCTGGCTATTGCAATGAACTAACTCAGGGTGACAATACCATTCGTCCGAATGGTAATAAACCAGAGAATACTGGGCTGTTTTAGCAGTGAGAGAATCTGCGTACCCGGTCAAACCCAAGGTGATCGCTCCGGCCGCATTCGCCACTTCCAAAGCCTTTACAGTTTCCGCTGTGGCCTTAGTGGAAATTCCGACCACCAGCGAGTTTGGACCCACACCCTTGGGACACGCATGTACAAACTCGCTGCTGTTCATACCCACAATGCGCATAGCCTTGCTCTCGTTTTGGAGCAGATACCTGGCGGGATATGATGCAGCTAATGAACCGCCACAAGCTACAAAAAATATACTGGTTAAGCCGCCGGCCTGGGTTGCCTTTCGATTGATTTGCTCCACGGTGTCGATTACATCCTGCATTCCAGCAATGTTCATTGTTTCATCCCCTCTTTGTTGCGCAAAATAGCGGTTTTTATTTCATCAATCTGGTATCCGTCGTAGGCATTTCCTGAAATGGACACGCCGTATTCTTCTTCGGCTGCAGCGATAGACACTTTATCTTCTATTACATCTTGCAGTACTTTTTGTGGATCGCGACACTTTGGATTGCCGTAACCGCCAGCGCCAGGAGTAATAACGCGGATCCGTTCCCCGTTCATCAACGAAAGGCTGGTGACTTTGTTGCTCAGGTGCTGAACGTGACCATCTTTGTATACGCGGTAAAAGGCGCCAACTTTCCCGGGTTTGCCCCCCTTTAAGCCCCAGGGCCCGATTTTATGGCGGTCACCCAATCCGGTATACAGAATATGATCCTCCCGCATTTCGAGCTCGCGTTCAATTCCCAGGCCACCCCGAAATTGTCCCGCTCCTCCAGAGTCCTCTTTCAACTCATTTTTCCTGGCCAACAGCTGGGGAAATTCAATCTCGGTGGCCTCGATGGGCATGTTGGAGGTGTTCGTCATATTGACCTGAATTCCAGATAGGCCATCATAGCGCCAACAGGCCCCGCCTCCTCCGGCTACTACTTCGTGGAAAATGAATACTTCATCAGAGTCAGCACGAACCTTTCCGGACAAAAGGGTCGTGGTACACGCGCCATTTCCGGCTGTGACGACACGCTGAGGCATCAATGGAGCCAACGCTCCAAAAATAGCGTCTGGTACCCTTTGAGAGGTATCAATTTGGCATCCAATGGGAGAGGGTTCTGTGGGATTGAGAATACATCCCCGGGGAGCAACAACCCGAATCGCCCGGTTAATTCCCTCGTTAGCTGGAATATCCGGTCCGAGCATGGCCTTGATCGAGTAAAAAACATCTGCCTTTGTGCACGGCCAGGGCACATTGATGGGCGCCTCCAGTTGGGGGGAAGACCCGGTAAAATCGACCGTCATCTGATCGCCAGAAACGGTTATCTTAACTTGAATGGGCAATGGATCGGGGTACTTCTCGCCACAGCCATCCATATAATCCGTATAGCAATACTCTCCATCCGGCAGCTTTGCTACCGCAGCCCTGATCCGGCGTGCAGAGTACTCCATAAGCTCTTCCATACAGTCAATCAGGGTTTCTCCGTATCTGTCATAGGCCTCCTGGATACGGGATATTCCTATGAGATTAGCAGACATCTGAGCAGTCAGATCACCTTGGCGCTCCTGAGGAACTCGAGTATTGACCAATAACATATCCATGACGCTCTCGTTCAGCTTTCCGCCTTCCCGAATCCGGACAAGCGGGATGCGGATGCCTTCCTGAAACAGACTTACCGCATCTCCGCTGGAGGAACCCGGTACCTTCCCTCCGATGTCGGCATGGTGCGCAATATTTGCCACCCACCCGATCAGCTTCTCGCCGGCAAAAGCCGGTGCGGCCAGCACAATATCGGGCAGATGATTGCCGCCCCCATGAAAAGGATCGTTGACAATAAACATGTCTCCCGGGCGAATGTTGTCCCGGCCAAATTTGTTATAAATGTTGGGTACTACACTGAGCATAGACCCAAGCAGAGCGGTCAGACTTTCCACCTGAGCAACACTGTTTCCATCCGGGTCAATAACAGCAGTACATACATCTCTGCGCTCCTTCATATTGGTGGAGTAAGCACTGCGGATGATAACCCCGAACGTCTCCTCGGCAATGGACATCAGCAGATTTCTTACCACTTCTACGGTAACAGTATCCGGTTTATTCCGTATTGCGCCCATGGTTTATCTCACCTCGTTGTAATGAATCATGATGTTGCCGTAGCCGTCTACTTGCATCGTCCAGTGTGGCGGAACAACCAAAGTAGTGTCCATTTGTTCACAAATACACGGCCCGTCTACCGTCTGCCCAGGCATAAAATCTTCCCTTTGGAATACCGGCGTTAAAATGCGCTTGTGCTGCCCTTGGTATAGCACATCACGCTGTTCTATCGGAGCAGGAAGCGGCATTTCCGGCGTAAGTGGACAGAGGCGCATCTCCGGCTTATCGATGATTCCAATGGCGCTGGTGCGGTAACTGACGCACTGCACGGGTGCTTCGGGATTACAATAGCCGTAACTGCGTTTGTGTTCGGCGTGAAAATCGGAGATCGCCTGCTGCAATACCTCTTGTGTAATTACGCCAGATGAGATCGGGATGTTTATTTCAAAATTTTGTCGCTGATAACGCATATCGATAGAACAAATAAACTGCCTGCGCTGCGGCGGAATGTTTTCCCGGTCCAGCGCCAGTGCCCCTTGTTCCAGCATCTGTGCAAATTCTTTGTTAAACAAAGGGATGTTTTCCTGCGTGGCAGCCAGAATATGGGTGCGGCTCAAGTCGAACTTGGTATCCGCCAACAAAAGGCCAAGCGAACAAAGCGTCCCTGGATGAGGAGGAATAATGACCTCCTGAATTCCAAGCTCCTGTGCCACTTCGCAAGCATGGAGAGGCCCCGCACCTCCAAACGCCATCAGAGTAAATTCACGGACATCATACCCTTTTTCCACTGACACACTGCGCACTGCTCTCACCATGTTGGAATTGACAACTGTGATGATGCCGTTTGCGGCCTCATCACGGGAAAGCTCACTTTTAGAGCAGATGTGTTCCTCCAATGCCTGATATGCCTTGTCCAGATGGACTGCCATTCGTCCGCCTAAGATCCGCTTCTGATTGAGCTTGCCCAGAACGATGTTAGCATCGGTCACAACCGGCCAAGTTCCTCCCCTGCCGTAACATGCTGGACCAGGCATAGCACCGGCACTTTCCGGCCCGACCTTCAGGGCATTTCCCTCGTCGATGCGGGCAATCGATCCTCCTCCGGCCCCAATCGTAATGATATTTATCATGGGGATCCGCGCTGGATAGCCCTCGACAAGCCGTTCATTGGATACTTTGGGAGTGTAATCTTCGATCAGACTGATATCTGCGCTGGTTCCACCCATGTCAAAAGTGATAATTTTTGCCGCCCCACATTGCCGACCGATGTAAGTTGCCGCCACTACACCGGCACTTGGTCCGGAAACCGCACATTTGATGGGACAATCGATGGTCTCTTTGATCGAAATAATGGAACCATTTGACTGCGTGATGTATGGCTCCACTTGAACACCGATATCCCGCAGAGATTTCTGGAAATTATCTACATACTGCTTCATAACAGGCCCAAGATAGCAGTTCAGAACCGTGGTGCTCATCCGGCTGTACTCTCTGAACTCTGGGGCCAGCTGACTGGAAATGGTGGTGTAGACGCCAGGATATTCCTCCTGGACAATTTCTCGAATTCGCTGTTCGTGAGCAGGGTTGATGAAGGAAAACAGCGTACAGACGGCAATAGACTGCACGCCTTTGTGAAGTAAAAACCGGACCACTTCCCGCACGTTTTCTTCATCCAACGGGGTTTCTATGGACCCGTCGTACAAAATTCGCTCTTTTACGCCAAGATTGCATCCGGAGGGGACTAAGGGCACGGGCTTTTGCATCTGAAGGTCATACAGACTCGGGCGCTTTTGCGTGCCAATTTCCATGGTGTCCTTGAAGCCTTCTGTTGTAATCAGACCCACTTTGGCCCCTTTTTTCTCAATCAATGCGTTGGTCCCCACGGTTGTTCCGTGGGCCAAATAAGTAACCTCGCCGGCAGACGCCTGCTGCTCCCTTAAAACGTCCTGAACACCCTTTACGATTGCGCGGGAAGGATCGTCCGGTGTTGAGCTATCCTTGTAATGGATGAGCTCTCCGGTCTCCAGATTGAATACAGAGAAATCGGTAAAGGTTCCCCCGACATCCACGCCAATCATGTATCCCATAACAGCCACCTCCGTATAAAGCAGTTTTCCCGTTTATGACATTACCATGTAAAGTTCAAGAAGAAACCTCTTTCTGAGCGATCTCCTCAGGGATTGCAGTTCCATGTCCAAAGGCTCCAGTTATCATACAAGTTTCAGCAGACCAATCTGCCGCTGCAGGGAGCGCGGTCTGCAGAAGGCGCCTGCGAAAGCTGGTATCCTTCCAGCAGGACAAGCCTTCCCGCTCTAAAGCACGTCCAATTTTGACCAATAGACAGGCAGCAAAGCTGTCACCCGCCCCCATTGTATCGACTGCGTGTACCAAACGCGGCGCTTGGGCCAGGCAAAAGAGATGATCATAAACCAGCGCCGATTCTGTACCTCTGGTAATACACACCAGTGGCTGTCCGTTGCCTGTAAGCGTTTGTGCAAGAGAATCTGCCTGCTCCCGCGACAAACTGCTGCCGGATAAGAACGCTATGTCGATGTAGGGAAGTACCCGCCGTACTCGTTCCGGATCTTTCCATGTTTCAGAAAAATCATAACTCACCAGAGCGGAGAGCCGCGCCAGCTTGGGCAGCTGATCATCCAGAAAGCTGTTGTTGCTGGTATGAATGATTTGGAACGTGCTGCAGTAGTCCAAATCATCCTGGTCGAGACAAATGGGATGGGTCTGGAGAACGCCGCCCCGATTGCTGCCCAGAAAAATTCGCTCTCCTCCTTGAAGCGTCACTTTAGCATATCCATTTTCCCCAGGGAATCTCCGGCAGCGGCTAAACTCTACGCCTTCCACAGTCAGGATTTTTTGGACATATCTGGCAAGCGTATCTGTACCGAATACGCCTAAAAAACCGGCTGCGGCACCCAGTTTTACGGCATTTACTGCCACGTTCAGCGCCTGCCCCCCGGGGTACATCATACCTGTGTGGAGATAGAGGTCGCACACATTGTCTCCCAGTCCCAGAAGCTTCATATATGTGCTCTCCTGTTCCTAAAAATTATTTTCTTGTCAGGCCGGAACAAGTTCCGGCCTGACTGTATTGCTTAGGCGGGATTGGCTGCATCAAATTCGGCGTTCCAAGCCAAGACCTTGTCGTACAGATTTTCGGTTTTAAACAAGTCAGTCTCCTGCAGTTCATAGCCCAGATTGGCGGTGGCATCAATGAATGACTGCCGGTCACAGTCCACGAAAGTGACGCCCTTCTCAATCAATTCTTCCTTCATCTGAGCCCACTCATCATGAACGGTATCATTGTAGTAGGTTTCCACCTGGGTTCCAATATTCCGGAACACTTCTTGGTCCTCTGCAGGCAGAGTATCCCAGAAAGATTTAGCAAAGAAAATACTTTCAAAGGGATAGGCAAAGTCTACCTCAGAAGCATAGGGCGCAGACTCATAGAACCCCGCGGAGTAATAAGCGTCCTTAGCCGCGTCGCCGCCGTCTACGATCCCCTGCATCAAAGCAAAGGTATACTCCGAATAAGCCGTAACCACGGGGGTAGCACCCATGGCCCTGGCATCCGCTTCAAAAATAGGCAAGTTCGGGATACGATACTTCATTCCCTTCATATCGTCCACAGTTTCCAGCGGCCAGGTGCAAAACAGCATCCGGGGGTTACGCTGCAGGTTATAGGCCACAAATTCGAAGCCGGCCTCATCCAGGTCATCCCAGATCTGCTGATTCTGCGCGATAAAATATTGGGCCTGGTCTGATGAGGTAAAGCAAAACGCCATGTCCAAAATATTGAGGTCAGGGGCATAGGTGGCCATAGTGCTCAGGGTCGTCATCATAACTTCCTGCAGGCCCATCTGCATATTTTCCAGCATAGTGGTCTCGTTTCCCAGCTGCTCGGAGGGATAGAAGTCAAAGCGATATTTGCCATTGAATGCCACGTTAGCCAGATCACAATAATACTGGCAGGCCGTCGGGCCGGTTTCACCTAAAGCCCCCGCATTTCCGAAGCGGACCACAATGGTATCGTCATCGTATACGACGGCTGCCGCCCGCTCTGAAGCTTCTTCCAGAGAAAGGGCAGAAACATCAACAATGTCACTTCCCTGCCCTGAGGCGGCAGGGTCAGGCTGCGAGGAACTTTCTGCGGGGGAGCTGTTGCAGGATGTAAGTGCGCCAAAAGCCAGAGTCAGGGTCAGAGATAACGCCAGTATCCGTTTCATTGTAGTCATACCTCCATTTTTTATTTATTTGAGCGTCCCAAGAAGCCTGGGAAGGAACTCCGTAATCTGCGGCACATAGGCCACCAGCATCAAGGTAACAAACAAGGGGATCAAAAACTGGATGGTATATTTCAACGCGGAGTCAAAATGGCCGTTTGTTGCTTTACAGGTTACAAACAGTGCTGGCGCAAAAGGAGGTGTGATAATGCCGATGGTGATATTCAGCACCACCATGACGCCCATCTGTACATAGCTCATCCCCAGGGCGGTGGCAATATTCATTAAGAGGGGGGCCATCATGATCTCGATCTGCATAGCGCCGATAAAGCAGCCCATAAACAGCAGCAAAAGGTTCAGCAGCAAGAGGATAAGGAAACGATTGTTCAACGCCATGAGCGCGTCGGTAACAACAGTGGTGATTCCGCTCGTAACGATCAGCCAGTTAAATACCATGCCGGCCGCGCACAGGCACATCACCATACCAGTACTGGCAACAGTTGCCCTCAGAGCCCGGGTAAACATGCCCCAGTTAAACCGCCGCAGGGCGAGGGACATCGCAACACAGTACATGGCGGCCACGGTTCCGCATTCGGCAGGAGTAAAGACACCCGTGGTGATGCCGGCCACCAAAATAATCGGTCCGCCCAGTGCGGGCATAGCACTCCAGGTTGCGGACGCCTTCTCCCGCCAGGAAAACCGTCTGGTTTTGGGGCACGGGATATTTTGGGTCTTCATGGCAATGACAATCCAAATCATCATGCTGACGCCCATGATAATGCCGGGGATATATCCCGCCTCAAACATGGCCATCGTGGAAGTCTGAGACAAAAACGCCCAAATTACAAAATTAATCGAGGGAGGAATAATGGGCCCAATCCCTGCGGAAGCCGCTGTAACCGCGATGGAAAAATTTTTGTCATAGCCCGCCTTTGTCATGGCCTTTACCTCAATGGTTCCAAGTCCACCGGCGTCAGCCAAAGCGGAACCGGACATTCCGGCAAACACCATAGAGGCCAGTACATTAGCATGGGCCAATCCGCCTTTCAGATGGCCAAGCCAGCTTTCCAACATTGCAAACAGGCGGTCTGTTAATCCGACCTCGTTCATATAGCAGCCCACAAACAGGAAGGACGGCAGTGCCAGCATATTGAAATCGGCGAAGGAATTCGCACTTTTCTGAGCGAAGATAATAAAGCTCTCGTGATTGATAACCAGGTATTCCAAACTGGCCAGCAACATGGCATAACTAATGGGGATCTGCAGCAGAATCAAAACCACAAATGTCCCGAAATAGAGCAGAATCAACGGATCAAAGCTAGTCAATTGCATTCCCCTCCTCTCTTGCCTCAGGAACAACGATAGATTCATCATCCAAAACGATATAGGCAACCGTTTTGTAGATACAGTAAACCAACACAATGATACTCATGACTAAAACGGGAAGCGCATAATAGTATGCTTTCCCAAACGGCAGTCCGCCGACAGGGCGCAGGTCTTCCTGCATCTTAAACAGCATATAACTGGCGGGGATAAAGATGACGGAAATTACCAAGACGATCAAATTGCTGCAGTGAAAAATAATTCTGCGGGGCATTGGGCCAAGATGCTTTACAATAAATTCCAGCATTGCGTGGCCATTCTGCCAATACACTGTGGCCCAGCCAATGGCACACACCCAAACCATGATGGCTACAACCGCTTCATCGATTCCGAAAATAGGGCTGGAGAATACATAGCGCATCATGACCTGAAAACAGAGCATCGCCATCATCGCGAATGCGGCCAGCCCCGCCAGCAGCTCAAGTCCATTGTTGAACCGGTCCAGGACAACTCCAATTTTCTTTATTGCGTGTTTCATAATACTCCTTTCTCCACAAGCGTTTTTATGTGCGGCTTCCAAAGACTTAACTGGCGTCTCACGCAGGGATCACTTGGTAGAGATAATCCAAACATTTTTTCATGGTTTCTTCCGGATCAAAATCATACAGCCGATTATAAATTTCAAATGGAATGGCACCGGTATATCCAAAGTCATCCAGCGCCAACAAATAATCTTTCAGGGGCAAGTTTCCCTCTCCGGGAATCAAGTGACCCAACGGTGTTCCGTCAGCGAAGTGCAGGTGAACCATGTCTTCATTCAAAATTGCCAAATCCGTCCGAAAATCTTCTTCTGCCATGGCGACGGCACAGGTATCCAACATGCTTTTCAGGTTTGGGCTGTTTATCTCATCCAACATGCGGCGGATCCGTCCGGTGTTATATACCACATTGGTCGTATTGTAGCTGGCCGCTTCAATAACCATGGTTACACCATATCTGGTCGCCTTGTCCACAATTCTGCGCAGGGACTGCACGCTGCGCTCCCAAGCTGCTTCCTCTGACTGATCAAAATACCCTCGCCCGCAGACGATTTGTGCGTATGGGGCCTGCAGCTGTGCAGCGAACTCTATCGTTTTGAAAAAGGTCTGAACGCTGCGTTCGCGAATGACTTCATCTTCACAGGCGATGTTGATAGGATACACACACTGCTCTTGAGTCAGGCAGCAGACAGAGATTTCGCGTGCATTTAACTCATGCTTCAATTTGGCCACATCGGAATAGGTGGCATCTTCTATGCTCAAATGAGGGCAAGCTGCGTAGAACTCAATGAGATGCTGATTCAGATTCGACATAGACTGCAGGAAGTAAGGCAAGCTGTATTTGATGTAGTGGTAATTGGAACAAGCAATTTGTGCCCTGGTCAGCGTTTTCACATGATTCACCCCTTTGAAACAAAGTTTCTTCACTCATTATACAATACATTATATAATGTTATGGTCTGCGTTATATCATATTGCACAGAGGGCGTCAAGGGGTTTGCCGCTGCATTGGTTAATATTTTTGAAGACCGCGGCACTGTGGAGAGGGCTGGAGCGAAATGCTGCAGCTGACAGTTTGGGATCAAGATGGGCCAGGGGGCCAAGCCCGGGGAGGGGGGGCACCTGCCCGCCGGGAAGGTCTACCCCTGGGTCGCCCGGTGCCGGCACTCCACCCCAGGGGCCACCCTGATCTCCCCGCCTCCCCACCACGACATCTACTCCATCGAG
>ERZ780162.2526-NODE-2526-length-11445-cov-4.892976_pt1 | contig 11445 bp, 8 predicted proteins | sample MGYA00511474_ERZ780162 | MGnify/ENA primary metagenome ERZ780162 (study PRJEB29588, sample SAMEA2143633) | human gut metagenome | biome: human gut; feature: human-associated habitat; material: faeces | place: Denmark | collected 2008/2010 ...
CGCAGCGGCAGCATCGACAGCCGCTTTACCGGCTTTGACCGCGCCAATGAGGGCGCACGCCTGCACCGCAAATTGCAGCGCGCCGCCGTAAAGGAATACCCGGATTACGAGGCCGAAGCAGCCCTGCGGCAGGAGTTTGGCTGCGAGGGCATCACCTACACTTTAGAGGGCCGCGCCGACGGCCTATTTACCGACCGCGACGGCATGCGGACCATCGACGAGATCAAGACCACCACCCTGCCGCCGGAGTTCATCACCGGCGAGCAGAGCCCCGAGCATTGGGCCCAGGCGCAGTGCTATGCGGCCATATACGCCCTGCAAAACGATCTGCCTGCCATGCGGGTGCGGCTGACCTACTATCAGGTGGACGAGGAGTTGGAGTTCAACTTTACCCACGATTATACTGCTGAAGCCTTGCAGGACATCGTGCAGGGGCTGCTGACCCAGTACGCCCCCTGGGCGCGACGGGCAGCAGCCTGGCAGCGGGACAGACGCACCAGTTTGCAGGCGCTGACATTTCCCTTTACAGGCTACCGGCCCGGCCAGCGGGCGATGATCGGGGCCGTATACAAGACCTGCTGCGAGGGCGGGCAGCTGCTGTGCCAGGCCCCCACCGGCATTGGCAAGACAATGAGCGTGCTGTTTCCTGCCCTAAAAGCGCTGGAGGACGGCGGGCCTGTGTTTTACCTGACGGCCCGCGGCACCACCCGCGCTGCCGCCGAAAACGCTGTGGCTGTGCTGCATGGCCACGATGCCAACTTAAAGCTGCGCAGCGTGACGCTGACCGCGAAAGATAAGATCTGTTTGCAGGACCGCCGCGAGTGTACGCCCGAAGCCTGCCCCTACGCCAACGGCTACTTCGACCGGGTGAAAACGGCACTGTGGGATGGGCTGGACACGCCCACCCTGACCGCCGACGCCCTGCGGGAACTGGCACGCAGGCATAAGGTGTGTCCCTTTGAGCTGGGACTGGATTTGAGTTTGTGGTGCGATGTGGTCATCGGCGATTACAACTACCTGTTTGACCCGGTGGTGCATCTGGCGCGCTTTTTTGAGAGCCGGGGCGACTACCTGTTTTTGGTGGACGAAGCCCACAACCTGCCCGGCCGTGCCCGGGACATGCATAGTGCCAGCCTTTGCAAAAGCGCCTTTTTTGACGCCCGCAAGCGGCTGGGCAAGGGCAAAAGCAGCCTGAAAAATGCGCTGACCAAGATCAACAACCTGTTTATCGAGTGGCGGCATCGCTGCGAGGAAGCCGAGGACCGCACCTTTTTTGAGCGGGAACGCGCCGATGCTTTTGACCGCGCCTTACAGAAACTTTGTGAGCCTTTGGAAATTTGGCTGGACGAACACCGCGACCCCGACGAGACCCACGAAGCCCTGCTGCAGTTATTTTTTGATGTGCGCGGCTGGCTGCGGGTGGCCGATACCTTTGACGAGCATTTTGTTTTACAGGTATCTGCCTACGGCAGCGAAGTACGTGTGAGCATGCTTTGCCTGGACCCGCATGAATTTTTGCAGGCGGATTTTACCAAGGGCCGCGCGGCGGTGCTGTTCAGCGCCACGTTAAGCCCTGCCGGGTACTACAAGGACCTGTGTGGTGTGCCGGAGGCGCGGGCCGTGGCCCTGCGCAGCCCCTTTCCTGCGGAAAATTTAGGGCTGTGGTGTGCGCGGAACATCAGCACCCGGTACAAGGACCGGGCGGACAGCGTGGAAAAGATCGCCGCGCTGCTGTACGAGATGGTGTGTGCCCGCGCCGGGAATTACCTGGTGTTCTTCCCCAGTTACAGCTATCTGGAGCAGGTGCGGGAGGTGTTCTGCACTGCTCACCCGGAGGTGGAGACCCTGCGGCAGGACGCCTCCATGGACGAGGCCAGCCGTGCCGACTTTTTGGCGCAGTTCACCGCCGCGCCGGGGCGCACGCTGCTGGGCTTTGCAGTGTTGGGCGGCGTGTTTGGCGAGGGCGTGGACCTGGCCGGAGAGCGGCTGATCGGCGCGGCCATCGTAAGCCTCGGCCTGCCCCAGGTCGGCCCCCGGCAGGAGCAGCTGCGCGCCCACTTTGAGGAGACGCGCGGCTCCGGGTTTGACTATGCCTACCGCTTCCCCGGCATGAACAAGGTCCTGCAGGCCGCCGGACGGGTCATCCGCACGCCGGAGGATAAGGGTGTGGTGCTTCTGATCGACGACCGCTTTTTAGCGCCTGATACCCGGCGTTTGATGCCACCCCATTGGGACGGGTTAAGGGCCGTGGACAGTGTCGAGGAATTGCGGGCGGAGTTGGAATGGTTTTGGAATAACAAATAAAATAGCAGAAAAGCACCGCAGACGGAGCGCTTCCGTAGGCGGTGCCTTTTTATGGGTACACGGTTTGGTGTAGGGGCGGATGCTCCCATCCGCCTGCGGGTCGATAACAAGCATCGCCCCCTACATACAGGGCCGCCCTTTTTATTCCGGCTTGCGCATGCGCAGCAGGCTGTAGGGCATCAGCGGGGTGGCGCAGGGGATGGTATACTGCATCATCGGGTGCGGGGTAGCGTCGACGCGCTCGCCCTCGGCGTTCTCGATCCACTCCGGGGTCAGGGTGACGACACTGCCGTCAGGCTGCAACACCTCAACGGCATCCCCCAGGTTGAACTTGCCGCGCTGGGTGCAGTGGGCTACGCCCTTGTCCCAGCTGTCCACCGTGCCGATGAAGTCCCAGTCCCGCACATAGGTGTGGCTGGGGGTCTGCTGAGCCTGCTCCTTGCCGAAGTAGAAGCCCGGCGAATAGTGTCGGTGGCTGGTACGGTTCAGCTCCTCGATGACATCATCGGGCAGCTCAAAATTATCATTGTAGGGGTCGCGCAGGTAGGCGTCCAGTGCGCGGCGGTAGGCGCTGGTGACAGACGCAACATAGTAAAACGTCTTGGCGCGCCCCTCGATCTTCAGGCTGTCCACGCCTGCCTTGCAGATCAGGTCGATGAACGGCGCGGTGCAAAGGTCGTTGGCGTTCAGGATATAGCTGCCGTTGTCCTCGCTCTCGCCGATCTCCATATACTGGCCGGGGCGGTGCTCCTCGACCAGGTTATATTTCCAGCGGCAGGGCTGGGCGCACTCGCCCCGGTTGCCGCTGCGGCCTGTCATATAGCTGGACAGCAGGCACCGGCCGGAGACGCTCATGCACATGGCGCCGTGGACGAAAGCTTCCAGTTCCAGGTCAGCAGGGCAGTTATCGCGGATGAGGGCGATCTCGGTCAGGGGCAGTTCACGGGCCAGCACCACGCGCTTGGCGCCCAGTTCGTAGCAGACCTTGGCGGCCTCGTAGTTGGTGATGCCCGCCTGGGTGGAGACATGGCGCTCCACCTGGGGGGCGTACTTTTTGGCCAGCGCCAGCACGCCCAGGTCGGCAATGATAAAGGCATCGACGCCGGCCTCGGCGGCATCCTGGATATACTGGGGCAGCTTGTTCAGCTCCTCGTTGGTGGGCAGAGTGTTCAGCGTCAGATAGACCTTTTTGCCGCGGGCGTGGGCGAAGATGCAGCCCTCGTGCAGCTCGCCCACCGTCAGGTTGACCGGGGCGGCCCGCATGCCGAATTCCGGCAGGGCGCAGTAGACGGCGTCCGCGCCGTACATGACGGCGTATTTCAAAGTTTCCAGGCTGCCGGCGGGGGCCAGCAGTTCAGGCTGTTGCAGCATGGGTATATTCCTCCGTTTACAAACTGGATCAGGCCCAACCGGCCTTAACGCAGTTCTGGTAGTGCTCGTCTGCCGTCTTGGCGTAGAAGTACTGGCCGGCAACATCAGTGCCGGGGTGGCCGGTGACGAAGAAGTAGTAGCCCTCGTCGATATACTCCTGATCAGGATTCAGCGCAGCCTCAATGGCGGCGTAACCTGGGTTGGAGATGGGGCCGGCGGGCAGGCCGCTGATGGAATAGGTGTCGTACAGGGCCAGCACATCGTCGGGGATAGCGCCCTGATCCGGCCAGCCGTAGTACTGGGCCGTGGGAGAGTTCCAGAGGTAGTTGTTCTCGCTGTCCTGCATGATATAGCTGCAGGCGTTGGATTCCAGCTTATGCTCGGCCCACTGCGGGTCGTCGGACTCAAGACGGTTGTGGAAGCAGGCGCTGACCTTGGCATCCTCGCTCTCGAGACCGGCCTCCTCCTGAATGAAGCTGGCCAGCTTGACCGCGTCGTCGAGCGTGGTGCCCCTGGCGGCGATGGTATCGGCCAGGGCGGCGGTCTTGTTGGCGAACTCACTGTACATGGTATCGACGTAGTAGTAGACGTCTTCGTCCGTGTAGACGTTGTAAGTTTCGGGGTAGAGATAACCTTCGCACTTCATCAGGCGGCCGTTATCGGGGATCTGGTTCCAGAAATCATACTGGCTGAAATCGGAGCCGTCGGTGCCGTTGGCGCAGTTGAGGAAGGTGTCCACATCGTCCACCAGCCCGGCATCCACAAAGATCTGGGCCACGCCGACAGCGGTAGTACCCTCGGGGATGGTGACGTTGGTGGTGGCGCGGCGCACGGCCTCGGAGAGAGTCTTGATAATGTCGTTGTAGCTCATGCCAGAGCGCAGCGTAAAGTCGCCGTACTGGATGCCGTCGGCCTTGCCGCTGTATTTGGCGTATTGTTTAAAGAGCCAGTCATACTGAATGATGCCCGCATCCTTCAGCTGGGTGGCAATGCTGCTGACGGAAGAGCCCTGTTCGATGGAGACGGTCTGCTCGGCACCCAGGTCGGTGCCGCCGTCGATCTCGCTGTAGAACTGCATGCCTTTATAGGCACCAAAGCCCACCAGCGCCAGGATGATGATAACGATCAGGCAGCCCACGGGGAAATGGCGGCGATGTTCCTCTTCTTCCTCGTCGTCCTCATATTCCGGCTCGGGTTTCGGCTTGCGGCGGGGCTTGGGGGCCGGGGCCGGAGTAGGCTGGGTCTTGGGCTGCGGTGCGGGGGCGTTCTGCGGGGTCTCCCCGCTGGTACGGCTGATTTTCATAAGCTTTCTCTTTTCTGTTTTGTAATCCTGTTATAGGCGGTCAGCGTTTATCTGCCGTTACAGCAGCATGCGGAAATACACATCGGTCACCGGGAATTCTCCGTGCAAAAAGGCGATCATGCCATACCCGCAGCGCCGCCCGGCCCCCAGGTAGAGCGTCTGGTTTTCGGCCAGCAGCACGCGGGCGTTTTCGGCGCCGGTCTTTTCCCGGGCAGCCTGCAGCAGTTGGTCAGCGCAGTGGTCGTTATCGGCCTGCAATTCAATAAACTGCAAAGTATCGCCTTTGGTGTAATAGAGACCGTAGCCGCGCCGGTCGGACACAACAGTCAGGCCGCGGCGGTACAGCTGAGTCATCATCTCGTTCATGGCAGTCTCCGGCAGAGTGATGCAGCCTGGCTGGCAGCGCAGGCGGCGTTCCATCAGGTGGCGCACGGTCAGGCTGTCGAACTGGGCCTGGGCCAGCAGGTTGCGGCGGATGGGTTTGCTCACCACCCGCAGCGGCAGCAGGTTTTTAAAGCCGAGGTCCGCCAGGTGGGAGGCATCAGCGGCGGTGTCCGGCGTCATCACGGCGAAATCGCAGCCGTTCTCGGCAAAGGCGCGCAGGGCGCCCTCCAACAGTCTGGGCAGCAGTTTGTCCGCCGGGACGCCTTTGTCCGCCGCCAGGCCGGTGAACCAGATGCCCTTGCGGTGGGCGTAATGCACCGGCACAGCGGCCAGCATCAGGGCAGGCGGCGCACCGGGCTTTTCCAGCAGCAGGATGTTTTCCAGCCCTGCCACCCGCTGCAGCCAGCCGGCGGCGTCCTCGGCGGAATCACCGGTGGCGGCGCGGCGCAGCCGGGTCAATGCGGTAAGATCTTCTGCGGCGGCGATCCGCAGCATAGGCTTCTCCCCTTTCCGCGCAGTTCCTTTGCGCGCAATTTAAAGGACCTTTTCCAGTTCCTTGAGGATCTCATCATTGATGCTTTCAATCGTGCGCATCCGACGCTCTTCACTGTCCGGGGCCACCGGCTCGGTGCACTCGATGCGTTTCCAGCCCAAAGTGCGGGCGCAGTACTCGGCGGCGGCACGGCTGCGGGCGATATACTCCCGGTCCTTCTCCTGGATGTCCTTTTTCTCCTCGTGGCCCTGGTAGCGTTCGGTCAGCAGCCGCTGGGAGACCTCGGGGTCGACAGCCAGATAGATGACCTCATCCGGGGTCGGGATGCCGATCTTCTTGTACTCGAAATCGAACAGCCAGTTCAAAAATCCGTCCCAGTGCATCGGCGGCAGTTTGGAGCACTGGTGTACCGCGTTGGAGGTGGTGTACCGGTCGGACAGGACTAAACCGCCCTCGCGGTAGAACTCGCCCCAGTCGGTCTTGTAGCTGGCAAAGCGATCGACGGCGTAAAAGCTGGAGGCCGCGTAGGCGTTGACATCGTCGGGATGCTCGCCAAACTCCCCTGCCAGGTACATTTTGACGAGGGCCGAGGAATTGCTCTCGTAATTCGGGAAGGTGATCTGGCGCAGGTCCGCGCCGCGCTGGCGCAGGTGGTCCGCGGTCAACTTGGTCTGGGTGCCCTTGCCGGAGCCGTCCAGACCTTCAAAAATGATGAGTTTACCCATTCGGGAGTGCCTCCTTTTTGAGTGCAGCATATTTTTCCCGTACTTCGGCCTGTTTGCCGCAGCACATGCGGCCCTCCGGGCAGGGGCCGGTCAGGCAGCGTGGGCCTGCCGCGGCAAAGATATGCGGGGCCAGCGGCAGCACGAGTTTGAGCATTTCGTCGGCCACACCGCGGATCTCCCACTGGGCGCGGTTGCAGCAGCGCAGGTTGAAGAAGTTTTGCAGGCTGCGGCAGTTCATCGTCATGACCATCTTGGTCTCGCAGGCGTTGGGCAGCACAAAGCGGGCGTCCTCGTTGGCCTGCTTGGAGGCCTTGGCCCGTGCGGCCTTTTCATCCATGCCCTGGGCCACGAACTTGGCGGTGTGGGCGTCCTCCAGCGTGTGGACGAGCTCGAGGTATTTTTTTGCGTCGTCGTTCATCGAAGCGATGAACTGGGCCTTGGCTTCGGGGATGGCCTCGATCTCCGGCGGGATGACATAGCGGAAATCTTCGAGCCGGACATAGCGCTGGCTCTGCACGCTGAAGCTGCCGATTCGGTGGCGGGTGACCTGCGCCAGGAAGGTGCGGGACACGCCCTCGATGCCGAAGGTGAAGCTGGCGTGCTCAATGGGGCTGGCATGGCCGACATCGGAAAGTTTCTGCAAAAAGGCGGCGGTCTTCTCGGGGGTCAGGCCCTCCAGCAAGGTATCGATATGCGCGTCAGAGTAGCAGAGCTTGGCTGCGGCTGCTATGGTGCGCTCGGGGTCGTTGGTATGGGCGATCAGTTCAACCAGCATGATTTGTTCTTCCTTTTATGATAGTCCTTATTCCTCGGTCAGTTTTTTCAGCGGAGCGTAGTTGGCCATCGTCTTTTTTACACCCACGCGGTCGAACTGGATCTCAACGATGCAGTCGCCTGCGATGGGGGTAGCCTTGATGACCTTGCCCTTGCCAAACACGCGGTGCTCAACAAGGTCACCGGGGGCGTAGCTGACGGCCTCTTTCTTTTTGGGCGTGACGGACGGCGTGCCTGCCAGCGTGGAGGTGCCAGCCCCCGCCGGGGTAGCGTGGTGGGGGTTATTGCTGCGGCCATAGCCGGTGCCAAAGCCGGTGGATTGCACATTGTGGCGGGCGCCGGAATAGTTGGGGCTTTCGTGTCCGCCGCTGGCAAAGCCGCTGCTGTAACCGCCGCCAAAACCGCCGCGGGGGCGGGCGTTATACTCGCTGTTGAGGTAGCCGCGGGATGCGCCGGAGTAGCCGCTGCGCCCGCCGGGCACGTTGGTGCTGTAACTGCCGTAACCGGCGCCGAACCCACCGCCGCTGTAGGCCAGCTCGGGGCTTTGGGTCTCATCCAGCAGGTCGGAGTCGATTTCAGACAGGAAGGTGGACGGCGGGTTGCGGCGGGTCTGGCCGAAGATCAGGCGGCTGCGGGAGGAGGAAAGGTACAGTTCCTTTTTGGCGCGGGTGATAGCCACGTAGCAAAGGCGGCGCTCCTCTTCCATGTCCTCTTCATTATAGCGGGCCATGTCGCCGGGGAAAACACCGTCTTCCATACCCACAACAAAGACGTAGGGGAACTCCAGGCCCTTGGCGGAGTGGATGGTCATCATCGTGACGCTGTCGGCGTCCTGGTCATAGCTGTCCAGGTCGGAGATCAGGGCGACTTCCTCGAGGAAACCTGCCAGGGTCGCGTCCTCGCCGTTCTGGTCGACGTAGGTCTTGACCGAGCTGATGAGCTGGCCCAGGTTCTCAAGGCGGGTCTGGCCTTCCTCTTTCTGGGCTTTCAGCATAGCCTCGTAGCCGGATTTTTTCACGACCTCGCCGGCGAATTCATCCAGCGGCAGCGTGACCGAGAGGTCGCACAGCTCGCGGTATATCTCATAGAATTTTTCCAGCGGGGCGGCGGCACGCTGCAGTTCGGGGTATTCCCGCACATGGCCGATGATCTCCAGCATGGGCACGCCGTTTTTGGCGGCCAGGTCGCCGATCTTTTCAATGGTGGTGGCACCGATCTTACGGGCGGGTTCATTGATGATGCGGCGCAGGCGCACATCGTCCCGCGGGTTGACGATGACGGCCAGGTAGGAGTTGATGTCCTTGACTTCCTTGCGGTCAAAGAAGCGCTGGCCGCCCACGATGCGGTACGGGATGCCCGCGCGGGCGAAGTAGGTTTCGATGGGGTTGGACTGGGCATTCATGCGGTAGAGCACGGCGTGGTCCCGCAGGTGGGCACCCTCCCGCAGATGCTCGCCGATGGTGTCGGCCAGATGGCTGGCTTCGTCCTGCTCGTTGGAGGCGGTGTAGTGGTGGACCTTTTCGCCATTGCCGTTCTGGGTCCACAGAGTCTTGCCCTTGCGGCCTGCGTTGTTTTTGATGACGCTGTTGGCGGCATTGAGGATGTTGGAAGTGGAACGGTAGTTCTGTTCCAGGCGGATGGTCTTGGCCCCCTTGAAAACCTGCTCAAAGTTGAGGATGTTCTCGATGGTGGCGCCGCGGAACTTGTAGATGGACTGGTCATCATCACCGACAACGCAGACATTGTTGGAGCCGCCCGCCAGCAGGCGCACAAGGTTAAACTGGGCAATGCTGGTGTCCTGATACTCGTCCACAACTACGTACTTGAACTTATCCTGATAGTAGCGGCGGGCTTCCTCATCGTTTTGCAGCAGCTTGACGGTGTGGTAGATCAGGTCGTCGAAGTCCATCGCGCCCGCCTTTTTCAGCCGGGCGGCGTAGGTAGTGTAGATCTTGGAGATGAGCGCCGCCTTGGTGTCACGGGGGGCCTCCGAGGCAATATCCTCGGCCGAGAGCAGCTTGTCTTTAAAGGAGCTGATCTGGCTGACAGCTGACTTAACCGGCAGGAATTTGTCGTCAATCATCAGATCCTTGTAGATCTGCTTGATGACGCGCTGCTGGTCATCGGAATCGTAGATGGTGAAGCTTTTGGGGAAGCCGATGCGCTCGGCATCCCGGCGCAGGAAACGTACGCAGGCCGAGTGGAAGGTGGACGCGAAGACGTCGCCGCCGAGGGTCTCGCCCAGCATGGCGCGCAGACGTTCTTTCAACTCCCCTGCCGCCTTGTTGGTAAAGGTGATGGCCAGCACGTTCCAGGGGCGGGCCGGGCGCACGGCGAGATAGGCCGTTTCGCGCGGCAGGTCGCGGCCGGTGGCCACGGCAGTGCGCAGGTCGTTGAGATCCTGCTCGGTGACGGGGCGGGCCAGCTCTTTGCTGCCGTGGGCCGAACCAAAGCGGATGATGTTGGCGATGCGGTTGACCAGCACGGTGGTCTTGCCGGAACCGGCACCCGCCAAAATCAGCAGCGGGCCTTCGGTGGTAAAGACGGCCTGGCGCTGCATGGGGTTCAGCCGCTGGAGGTCCTGGGCGATGACCGCCTTCCGGGCGGCGATGTAGCGTTGCTTGAAGTCTTCCATATGTCCACCGTTCTCCGTTGATCTCAAAAAGTCTCGGCCCTTATTTTACGGCAAAACCCCCCGCCGGTCAAGGCGGGAAAGCGGCTGTTTCCAGTCTGCCGCTTTTGTTACCGATTTGAGGTTGACAAATGTCTACCTATCTGCTATGGTCAAATCAGAAAAATTGGTAGACATTCGTATACCATGGAGGTGAGAACATGCGGGTCAATCTGTCCGACAGCGAGTGGAAGCTGATGAACCGGCTGTGGGAAAGCGACGCTTTTGTGGATGAAAATACCCTGACGGTGAACGTGGCCCGGCTGCGGAAAAAGCTGGAAGCCTTAGGTGCCAAGGGGATGATCAAAACCAAAAAGGGAGAGGGGTATCTGGTGGAATGAAATTTCTTTCCTATCTCCGGGACCGATGGAAGGTGCTCCTGCTGCTGGTCCTCTCTCTGGGTGCCTTCACCGGCGTGCTGTTGCTTTACCGAGTGGAGACAGAAGCCTTAGGGTACGGCCTGATGGTGGCAGGAATTGCCATACTGATTGGATTTTGCATTGACTTTACCCGCTACCGCCACCGATTTGACAACCTAACGCAAGCCAAGGCGAAGGTTCCCTATGAATTAGACCTTCCGGCCCCTTCCAGTCATCAGGAACGGGAATATCAACAGTTGGTGCGCACCTTGTTTGAGCAGTACCGGGCCCTGGATAACCGAAGCCAACAGACCAAGCGGGACACCCAGGACTACTATTCCCTTTGGGTGCATCAAATCAAGGTGCCCATCTCCGCCATGGATCTGCTGCTCCAAACCCATCCGGGACCGGACACGCCGGCCCTCCAAGGGGAGTTATTTAAAATCCGACGGTATGTGGAGATGGTGCTCAGCTATCTGCGACTGGAAAGCTCCACCACCGACTACCTGATTCGACGGTACGATCTGGATGAGATCATCAAGCAGGGAGTGCGGAAATTTGCCTCCTTGTTCATCCTTTCCCAGGTGAAACTGGAATTTTTACCCACCAATCTCCGGGTGCTCACCGATGAAAAGTGGCTGGGATTTGCCTTGGAGCAGCTTCTCTCCAACGGAGTGAAGTACACCAAGCCCGGCGGGACGGTAAAGATCTACGCCAAACCGGAACAGATTTTAGTGGTAGAGGATACCGGCATTGGCATTGCCCCAGAAGACCTGCCCCGGATCTGGGACAAAGGGTTTACCGGCTTAAACGGGCGGATGGAACAGAAATCCACCGGGCTGGGGCTATACCTTTGCAAGCGGGTGCTCACTAACCTGGGCCACAGCATTCAGATTTTCTCCCAACCGGGAAAAGGCACTCGAGTGGAAGTGGACTTAAAGCAGAAAGAGCTGTGGGTGGAATAGACGGGTCACTTTACGCAGCTTTTTCCATGTTAGTAACATAAAAAGGAAGCGAAAACCAGCTTCCTTTTTTGTTTTGTCCTCTTCGGGCAAGGCAGT
>ERZ780162.2534-NODE-2534-length-11417-cov-4.976677_pt1 | contig 11417 bp, 5 predicted proteins | sample MGYA00511474_ERZ780162 | MGnify/ENA primary metagenome ERZ780162 (study PRJEB29588, sample SAMEA2143633) | human gut metagenome | biome: human gut; feature: human-associated habitat; material: faeces | place: Denmark | collected 2008/2010 ...
TGCATTTGGTTGCGGGAGAAGGATTTGAACCTCCGACCTTCGGGTTATGAGCCCGACGAGCTACCGGACTGCTCCACCCCGCGATCCGTATTTCATCTCGCCATTGACTAGCGAGACTGTGGATATTAAAGAGGTTTCTTCTCGTTGTCAAGTCTTTTTCTCAAAAAACTTGAATTTCCTCTCGCCTCCTCTGGGCCGTCCATATGTTTTTCCTTTTATCTCAGGCCGTTAGCTTCTGAGTCCCTTATTATCCCTCCTCTTAGCACTCCTTCCTCAAGTCGGTTTTCTGCCGATTTTTTGCCCGATTTCAGCAGCCTCGGTAAAATTAAGAGTTACGGTCGCGACCGATGCAATTGTTCGGCCTCTTATATAAGGAGGATGACGGAGAGCGGCGCGCCGCACACCTTTTTTCATCAACGGCAAATCTTCCAACAGGCAACAATGCTATACAAACTCGCCAAAAGCATCCTCTTTCAGATGCAGCCCGAGACCGCTCACCATGTCATCATGGCCAATCTCGATTGGATCACCACGCTCGGCTTGCACAAGCTTCTTACTCACACGCCTCCCGAAGATCCCGTTGAAGTCATGGGTATTCGCTTCCCGAACACCATCGGTCTGGCGGCTGGCATGGACAAGGACGGCGAACGCGTGAGCGCTTTCGGTGCGCTTGGCTTCGGTCACGTCGAAATCGGCACTATTACGCCCGTGGCTCAGCCCGGCAATCCCAAGCCCCGCTGCTTCCGAGTCATTCCTGCCGAAGGCATCGTCAACCGCATGGGCTTTAACAACGTCGGCTGTGAACAGGTTCTGCGCAACCTCAAGAGCGCCGACGCCTTCCACCTGCGCGGCGGTGTGTTGGGCATCAACATCGGCAAGAACGCCGTAACCCCCATTGAAAACGCAATCAGCGACTTCCGCATTTGTCTGGCAAAGTCCTACGACCGTGCCGACTACATTGCGGTCAACATTTCGAGCCCGAACACCAAGAATCTGCGCTCGCTGCAAGCCGAAGCCCCGCTACGCGAATTGCTCGGCGCTCTGCGCGACGAACGCAACCGTATCATCGAAACGGAAGGAGCTCCCTACAAGCCCATCGCCGTGAAGCTTGCTCCCGACCTCGAAAACGACGCCATCCTGCGCGCCGTTGACATCATCGTCGAACACGAGATGGACGCCGTCATCGCCACCAACACCACAATCGATCACTCCTCCGTTCAGGGACTTCCCAACTGGAACGAAACGGGCGGTCTTTCTGGTCGTCCGCTGATGGCCCGCTCCACCGAGTGCCTCGCCATGATTACCGATCACCTCAAGGGCAAGCTCCCCGTGATCGCCTCGGGCGGTGTCATGTCGGGTGACGACGCCGTCGTGAAGATGCAGGCCGGTGCAAGTCTCGTTCAGCTCTATTCCGGCTTTGTCTACCGCGGTCCGGAACTCGTGACCGAATGCGTGGAAGCCATCGCACGCTGGCGCAAGCAACAGAACGCCTGATCAACTCGATTTTTCGTTCACAAAGCCGCTCTCTCGCAAGGGCGGCTTTTTTCATTCATTTTTCACGTTGTGGAAATTGTTCAAAAATCGAGTTTGCCTTAACCGAGATCAAAAAAGTCGTTTCCGGCCTCTGCAACTCATATTCTTGGCCGAAGACACGGGCTCTTTTTTGCGCTATCGTAGCGACCTTCGATTAAATCGCATCTCGCGCCTGATGAAAATTTTTAAAGCGACATGCGAATATAGCTAGCCATATAACAACAACTTTCAAACGTCATGCAAGACCTTACACCGCTGCGTCCCGCCTTCTGGAACGTTCCCCTGTGGGCGGAAATCGGCGTATACGTCATCGGCATTGCCGCCGTCGTGCTCTGCATCGCCGGCATCGTGCGCGCCGTCAAGCAACGTCAAGCCACAACTCAACCCGAACCCCTTGCCGATCGCAACGCCCGGCTTGGCCGCACTCTTCTTGAAGTGTTCTGGCAAAAACGCATTCGCGACACCGCCGCCGGTAAAAATCATTTCGTGCTGTTCTGGGGATTCATCTTTCTTTTCTTCGGCACCGCCATTGCTACCATCGATTGGGACATTGCCTGGCTTGTCTTCGGCAAACGCATCCTGTCGGGCAATATCTACCTTGCCTACAAATTCGTTCTTGATCTCGCAGGACTTCTTGCCCTCATTGCTCTTGGTTTTAGCTTTTGGCGCCGCTTTGTTTCACACGACCCCAAAGTCGAAGCCAACTGGCGTTTCGCCTTGGTGCTTGGCAGCCTCGCCTTCATCATTCTCACGGGTTTTTTACTCGAAGCGCTGCGTCTTGCCGTTCAGCAGCCGCAGTGGGCCGGCGTGAGCTTCGTGGGCAACGCCCTCGCACAGATTTTCATCGGCACTGACGCCGAAACGCTCAAGGTCTACCACACCTTCATCTGGGTTATTCACGGTCTGGCCTCCCTGGGATTTATCGCCTCTATTCCGCTGACCTATTACGCACACCTCTTCAAGACCCCGACTTCGATCTACGTCAAGAAACCCGAACCGCGCGGTGCGCTTGCCAAAATCGAAGACATTGAAGAGCAGGAACGTTTCGGCATTTCCGAATTCAGCCAGTTCGGTCGCATTGATCGCATCCGCTTCGACGGCTGCACCGAATGCGGACGCTGCACCTCCGTGTGTCCGGCTGTCGCCTCGGGTGCACCTCTGGATCCCAAGGCTCTCATCTTATCGCTCAAGGCCCGCATGAACGGCATTGATGCCGACAAGCCTCTGATTGACGGCATTGTTTCCAAGGACGCCCTTTGGAGCTGCACCACTTGCGGCGCCTGCACCAAGGTCTGTCCAGCTCAGATTCCGACTCCCGACATCATCGTTCAGATGCGCCGTCATCTGGCGCTTGAAGAAGGCGACTTCCCCGAAGGTCTGGCTCAGGCTCTGGAAAACACTTCGAGCGTCGGCAATCCCTGGGGTATGGATCCCGGAAGCCGCCTGAAGTGGGCCAAGGGACTTGATGTTGAAATCGCCAAGCCCGGCGTCGAGTACGACGTGCTCTATTGGGTCGGCTGTTCGGCCAGTTACGATCGCCGTGCTCAGAAGATTGCGCGCGCTATGGTGGAAATTTTCCACGCCGCAGGCGTCAAGTTCGCCGTCATGAGTGAAGAGCGCTGCCACGGCGAATTCGCCCGACGAGCCGGCGAAGAATACTTGTTCCAAACGGCAGCGGCCGAAAACATCGAGTCGCTTTCCAAGTACAACTTCAAGCAGATTGTGGCCGCCTGTCCGCACTGCTTCAACACGCTCAAAAACGAGTATCCGCAGTTTGAAGGCGGCACCTTCCCGGTCACGAGCCATGTGCAATTCATCGCCAAACTGCTCGAAGAAAAGCGCATTTCGCCCAAACTGGCACAAGCTGGCAGCGTCACCTTCCACGACGCCTGTTATCTGGCGCGCCACAACGGAATCGGACGCGATCCTCGCACGATTCTCGAGACGATCGGCGTCAAGCTCAAGGACCCCGAAAAACGTGGCTGCAACGCCATGTGCTGCGGCGCAGGCGGAGCCCAAATCTTCATGGACAAGCCTTCGCGCATCAACATCCTTCGTCTTGAGCAACTCAACAAAACCGGAACTGACGAAATTGCCGTTTCCTGCCCGCACTGCCTCACCATGCTCACGAGTGCACAGGCTCAAACCTGCGGACGGGACGAAACGCCCAAACCTGTACGTGACATCGCTGAAATCGTTGCGCAAGCTCTTACGCAATCGACCGCCAATCCCGAAAAGGAGTGCTAAGCCATGCCTTCCAAATCAGACAACGCTGAAGTTTCGAAAGCCTCCCCCAAGGACAAAATTAAGCAAGTGCAGGTGCTCGAGCGAGCACGCCGCATCCTGCGCACACTTGCCGATTGCCCGGCGCCGGTCAGTCTGCATGAAATTTCCGAGATGACCGAAATTCACATGTCGACCGTGCACCGTCTTCTGTGGAATCTCTGCCAGGACGGCCTCGTCGATCGCATGAACAACGGCCGTTGGCGCCTGGGGCTGACTTTCCTTGAATACGGCAGCCTCGTGCGCGATCGACTTGATATTCGCGAGAAAGCGATCGGCGTGATGCAGCTTTTGTTCGAGCGCACCGGTCAAACGATCAACCTCGCGATCCGCCGCAACGACTCGATCATGTACATTGAGCACGTTTATGCTCCCGGCACGGGCGTTCGTCTGGCGCGCCGCATCGGCGCCATGGCTCCCTTGCACTGCACAAGCGGCGGCAAGCTCTTTTTGAGCGATATGCCCCCCGAAGAAGTAAGCGCCTACATCAGCCGCACGGGACTGGCGCCGCGCACGCAGCACTCGATCTGCACACCCGAAAAGCTCATCATGGAAATCAACCGCGTCAAAGAGCTCGGCTGGGCCGACGACAAGGAAGAACTGGAAACGGGCATTCGCTGCATCGGCGCTCCGATTCGCGACAAAACCGGCCGCATTGTGGCCACCGTCACCGTCGCTTCGAGCATCGAAATGCGCCACAAGCCCGACTGGGTACGGCATCTTCTGAGCGCCGTCAACGCCGTTTCGGCTTCTCTGGGATGGCTTGCTCCGGACAACCGCATCTGACGTTCACAAAGACAAAACGGACGCCGGCTTTTCCGCTGCGTCCGTTTCACGATTTCAAACGGGAGTTTCTATGGCTCCCGTTTTCGTTTGAGCGTTCAGAGCACGCCGCGTTCGGCGGCTGCTTCCTGCGCCACCTTCACCACGCGGCGGGCCAGAGCCGATGTCGGATCAATGATGAAGACTTCCTTGCCGGCAATCGTCATGAACCCCTCATCAAGGATAAGCGGCAGTTCGGTGCACCCCAGAATCAGCACATTGCAGCCGTGCGTCTTGACGAGATACTCGGCCGCACTGCAGAGATCCTCGCGGCACACGCCGTCGGTAAAGCCCGCCTTGGCGCCCTGAGGTCCGTAAATGGCGGCCATCACGCGCGCCTGATGTTCGTCATCGGGCACGTACATGGGCATTCCCATGGCTTCGGCCTTCTGACCGTAGAGCCCGGAGCGCACCGTACCGGTCGTCGCCATCAAGCCGATCACAGCCTTGTCGCCGAACTTCTCCTGGATCTCCTGCATCGTCACCTGCTGCATATTGATGAAGGGAATGCCGACGAAGGGTTCGATCAAAGCCACAAAAGCGTGCGCAGTGTTGCACGGCACAATGATGCAGTCACAATCGTCTTCTTCAAGGCGCTTGGCACAGTTGTACATGGAAAGCGTCGGGTTGTCGCCGCCTTCGAGCAAGCACTTCGTGCGATCCGGAATCTGAGGATTCTGTTCGACCACGAGCTTGAAGTGTTCCTGATCAGTCTTGGCGGGCGTCGCCTTGACAATCTTGTCATACAGATCGACCGTCGCGGCAGGTCCCAGACCACCGATCATGCCCACTTTAAAGGGCTTGGGCAGCGGTGTGACGTCGGCGGTCAAAAGAGCCTGAGCGTACTCTGCGGCCGACAAGCGGCCCGAATCGCAGGCAGGGTCGATCAGACGCACAGTAAATTCCGTCTGCAGCTCCGCAAAGAAGCGATGAGGACATCCGCAGGCAAAGCCGATCACGTCGGCGCCGGCTTTCTGCAGTCGCTTTACCGCATTGAAGTTGTTGATCTTGCGTGCCGCTTCCTTGAGCGCATCCGTCGCATCGGCGGGCGCCTCCACGAAGTCGCCTTCGTCGAGCAATACCGTTACGGATGCATTCTTGGCAAGAATCGCCGCCTTGATCTCAAGAGCCGTGTCGCAATGGTGTCCAACCACAAGACCGATGGTTTTCACTTTTTCTCTCCTCCAACTCTAAGAGCGCACAAACGCCGCCCGCACCCTCGTCGTCGGGCTTCGTCTGTATCCTACTGAAAGGATAACCGCTTCGCGCCGAACTGTCTTCAACGAGCTCTTCAAATTCAGAGCCTTCTTAGGGCTTCCCACTGTTTGGCGAGTCGCTTGACACTCACTGGCATCGGTGTGCGCAATTCTTGTGCAAACAACGACACGCGAAGTTCTTCAATCATCCAACGGAAATTTTCCAACCGCTCGTCGACGGAACCCTTACGGGCCGCCATCTCGCGAGCAAGGGGCACGGCAAGCTTTTGGATTTCGGCAGTGTGCCCCGCGTCACGCGCCGGATCATTGCGCAGACGCTCCAGACGCACATTGATCGCCTTGACGTAACGCGGATAGTGCTTGAGGCGTTCAAAGGGCATGTTCAGCAGGAAATGCGGCACAAAGAGTCCCTGCAACTGACTTTCGATGTCCTTGACCGCCTCCGGAAAGGCGCGCGCGGCCTGCAGTCTCTTGTTGAGTCCCGTGAGTTCGGCCGCCACGGTTTCCATCAGACGCAGGTACTCACCGCCGATGAGCGTCAGACGCGAGCGTGCCTCGTCCTTTTTCTGTTGAAACTGCAGCTCATTGACCGGCCAGTCGCCTTGCATCGCAGCGGTCTCAACGGCTGCGGCCGTCAAGTCCGAACGCAATTCTTCAAAGCTCTCAAAACGCTTGGCGATCGGCGCAATGACGGCACACTGCATCTGCACGCGCTGCAATCCGTTCAGATTGCGCTCCAAATAACGCACTTGTTCACGAAGTTGCAACTGAAAAAGCCGCCGCAAACCGGCGCGATGCGCCTTTCGAGCATCCTGCAAATCGTCAAACACGTCCAGAGCACACGAATCTCCCTTGTCCACCAAAGCCGGATGTCCTATCAGCGTGAGCCCCCGGCGGCGAATTTCCATGAGTTCCGGCAATTCCCCAAACGTCCAATTGGTAATGTTGTCGGTCAGGTCCGCCGAAACGGAAGCGTCGGCCTGAGCCACATTGCGGAAAGTCTCCTGCGCCTGAGTACCAAACTCGGCACGAAGCTCGGCCAAATTTCGGCCCATTCCGATCTGCCGCCCGTGTTCGTCAAGCACCTTGAAGTTCATAAACAGGTGCGGCTGCAACATTTCAAGCTTAAAGTCGGTGCGCTCGCAAGTCGTCCCGGTCTGTTCTCGAATGTCGGCAATCAACGCGTCCACTAGCGTTTTGGCCTGTACCTGTACACCGCCCGTTCTCTCGAAAAATCCGTCGGCGTACTTGTCGATCGGCACACAATGGCGACGATAGCGCTGCGGCAGCGATTTGACGAGCGCTCTGACCTTTTCCTTGAGCATACCGGGCACCAGCCACTCGCAGCGCACAGCATCGATCTGATTGAGCGCGAAAATCGGCACGGCAAGCGTGACGCCGTCTCGGGGAGAACCTGGTTCGAAATGATAAGTGAGCGCCATTTCGATACCGGCAGCGCGGTAGGTCTTGGGATACCACTGCACGGTGACGCCGCTTGCGTCATGTCGCATCAGATCGTCGCGCTTCATGAAGAGAACTTTCGGATTCTCTTTTTCCGCGACACGACGCCACTTTTCAAACGTGGAGCCGCCCACGACCGATGCATCCAGAATCTTGTCGTAAAAGGCGTAGATCGTCTCGTCGTCAACGAGCACGTCCGGGCGACGCGTCTTGTTTTCGATCTCTTCGATTTCTCGCACCAAGCGCTTGTTGTGCGCAAAGAAAGGCGCACGCGTTTCGTACAATCCTTCGACCAGCGCCTGACGAATGAATATGTCGCGTGCCACGACCGGATCGTGCGGCGCAAATTGCACGCGGCGATCGGTGTACACGGGCAAGCCGTAAAGCGTACCGCGCTCAAGCGCCACCACTTCGGCACGCGTCTTTTCCCAATGCGGCTCGCTCCAACTCTTTTTGATGAGGTGGCCGGCAGCCCTCTCAATCCATTCGGGTTCAATATCGGCCACACATCGCGCAAACAAGCGGCTTGTTTCCACCAACTCGGAAGCCATCAGCCATTTACCGGCCTTCTTTGCCAACGCAGAACCCGGCCAGACCCAAAAGCGAATGCCGCGCGCTCCCAGATAAGGAGCCGCCCGCAGATCGGCTGACAAATCACGCATACCGAGATTGCCCAAAAGCCCTGTCAGAAGAGAGGCATGCAAGGCCTCGTAGTCGGCCGGCTCCTCACTCGTCTTCCAGCCGATTTCTTCCGTGAGTTCCTTCAGTTGACGCCACACATCGCGCCACTCTCGCATACGACGAGGAGAAATGAAGTTGCGATGCAGCTTTTCGGTGAGCTCTCGATTGCTTGTCTTATTGGCGCGCTCGGTCTCGAACCAATTCCAAATGTTGATATAGCTCAGGAAGTCACTTGACTCATCGGCAAATCGTTTGTGCGCCTGATCGGCTTGCTGCTGCGCGGGAAGCGGACGTTCGCGCGGATCCTGCACGGCAAGCCCCGAAACCACCACCAATGCTTCCTTGAGTGCTCCGCGACGAGAGGCTTCGAGCAACATACGGGAAAGCTTCGGGTCAACAGGCAGGCGCGAGAGCATGCGACCGACGTCAGTAAGTTCTCCGTTTTTCTCCAACGCATGAAGTTCCGACAGAATGGCGTAACCGTCGGCAATAGCTTTGGGCGGAGGCGGCTGCACGAAATCGAAGTCACGTACGTCGCCCAACTTCAAAGCCTTCATGCGCAAAATGACGGCTGCCAGATTCGAACGCACGATTTCCGGATCGGTGTAGTCCGGGCGTCTGGCCCAATCGTTTTCGTCGTAGAGACGAATGCAGATGCCGTCGGCCACGCGTCCGCAACGGCCGGCGCGCTGATTGGCCGAAGCCTTGCTTACGGGTTCAACCAACAGCTGCTCGACCTTGTTGCGGTAGCTGTAGCGCTTGATGCGCGCAAGTCCCGTGTCAACCACATACCGAATGCCGGGAACCGTAATCGACGTTTCGGCCACGTTGGTAGCCAACACAATGCGCCGGACGCCACCGCTTTTGAACACTCGTTCTTGCTCCTGCGCCGAAAGCCGCGCATACAGCGGCAATATTTCCACCAGTCCGGGTCGATTACGGGCACGAAGCACTTCGGCGGCTTCACGGATTTCGCGCTCTCCGGGCAAAAACACCAGAATGTCGCCGCGCCCGGCGATCTGCAGCTCATCACAAGCATCGGCCACGGCGTCCATCAGCGTCTTGTCGTCGGCCTCATCGGTATCGTCCACCGGACGCCAGCGAATCTGCACGGGATAGGTGCGCCCCGAGATCGTAAACACCGGTGCCGGTTTGCCGTTGATTTCAAAGTGCTTGGCAAAGCGTTCCGCATCAATCGTTGCCGAGGTGATGATGACCTTGAGATCCTTTCGCTTGGCAAGTACCCTCTTAAGGTAGCCCAAAAGAAAATCAATGTTGATGGATCGCTCGTGCGCTTCGTCGATGATGATCGTGTCGTAGCGCTTTAACAGAGGATCGGTCTGCGTTTCGGCCAGCAAAATGCCGTCGGTCATCAGTTTGATGGCCGCTCCCGGCATCGTCTTGTCGGTAAAGCGAACCTTGTATCCCACGATTTCGCCGACTTCGCTTTCAAGTTCAGCCGCGATGCGTTTGGCAATGGAACTCGCGGCAATGCGACGCGGCTGTGTGTGTCCGATCAAGCCTTTGGTTCCTCGTCCTGCCAAAAGACAGATTTTGGGCAACTGCGTCGTCTTGCCCGAACCGGTCTCGCCGCAAACGACGATGACCGGATTTTCCCGAATGGCTTTGACAAGTTCGTCTCCGTGCTCGCTCACAGGCAGACCGGGAGTAAGCGTCACGGGTTTCGTAATCGGATTGGGCGGCACAAAAGGTGAACGCCGCGTCTGGGCAACGGGCATCAATTCGCGGCGAGAGGATTCGTTCGCAGAATCTGGCTGCACCGTTTTGAGTAGGCGCCTCTCCGATTTCATCCGCATCGGCTGTGCTTTAGATTGATCCTTGACCTGCTGCGCTTTGCTGCTCGCACGTTTCGATTCGTGTTTTCGCTCGATCAATTGTTTTTCCGGCATCTTCACAGCCTGCGGCTCACGACGCACGGCATGTGTGCGCGGCGCCGGCTTGGTTTCCGGCTTGGCAGCCGGCTTCGCGGACTCGGGTTCTTTACGGTTCTGCTCGCACGTACTTTCCTCAAAAGCCTTCTTTACCGACGCGTCCGCGTATCGCAAGGCTGCTGCCGTAAGCTTTTTGCTGCCTGAAGAAGTGGGCACCCAAGCCTTAGTTTGAATCTGTCCTTTTTCAACAAGGCTTTTGAGTGCACCGAATGGATTGTCGTTTTGACTCATGTAGTTTGATTTTGACAGACCGCTTGAGGTCTCGTTTTTGCAATTGTTTTAGTGTGCAGACGAAGTCTACCGAAACGCCGATTCGCCTTGCACCTCATCTTTAGATGCTCTTGTTTTTTTGTTAAACGTAAAACTTCGCTCAGCACTCTAAGTCTTTAAAATTTGGCAACCTAATTTCACCAATATGCTTTTTAGTTTTCACAAAAAGCGTTCGGAAACTGCCATGTCCGAAAAACACGAAACGATAGTCCCAAGCGAACCGGATGCCGGAGAGCGGCTGCAATGGGTTTCCTGGCTGCGAAGTGCAGCTCCTTATGTCCATCTGCATCACGGACGAACTTTTGTCATCAGTTTTGCCGGGGAAGTCGTTGCCGACAGGACGCTCCTCAATCATCTCGTGATGGACGTGAGCCTCATTGCCAGCATGGGAATGCGCGTTGTGCTCGTGCACGGTTCCCGCCCGCAGATTGAAGAGCTCATGAGTCTTCGCAAACTCGAAGGACAGTTTTATAAGGGTGTGCGCATCACCGGTCCTCAGGAACTTGAGTGCGTCAAGGAAGCGTGCGGCGAAACGCGCTTTGATATTGAAGCGGCCTTCTCTCAAGGTCTTCCCAATACTCCGATGCAGCACTCTCGAATCAAGGTGGTTTCGGGGAACTTTGTCACGGCTCGCCCCATGGGCATCATTGACGGTGTGGATTATCTGCACACAGGCGTTGTCCGCAAAGTGGATGCCGAGAGCATTCAGGATCTGCTCTCGCGCGGAAATATCGTTCTTGTAAGTCCGACGGGTTTTTCGCCCACAGGGGAAGCCTTCAATCTCACCACGGAAGACGTTGCTACGGCGATTGCCGTTGCAATACACGCCGACAAACTCATTTTGTCGGTCGGTGTCGACGGTGTGCGCATTCAAGGTGAAAAACAACAGGACCTCACGGCCCAGCAAGCGCAGGCCCTGATTCAGAGCAAACAAGTCGACGATGAAGACGTCTACAACCTCGGCTATGCTCTGCGGGCCATCAAGGGCGGCGTTGACCGCGTTCACATTGTGCCTTACGCCATGGACGGCGGCATTCTCACGGAACTCTTCACTCACGACGGCGTCGGTACGATGATGACGATGGAAAATCTGGAGTCTCTGCGCCAGGCGACCTCTGACGACGTCTCCGGCCTGATCAAACTGCTGGAACCGCTTGAAGAGGACGGAACCCTTGTCAAACGGCCCCGCGAGAAACTT
>ERZ780162.2536-NODE-2536-length-11416-cov-2.027550_pt1 | contig 11416 bp, 6 predicted proteins | sample MGYA00511474_ERZ780162 | MGnify/ENA primary metagenome ERZ780162 (study PRJEB29588, sample SAMEA2143633) | human gut metagenome | biome: human gut; feature: human-associated habitat; material: faeces | place: Denmark | collected 2008/2010 ...
GCCTTTTACTATTGTTATTTTTTTAACAATCTTTTGTAAAAAAAATAAAAGAAAGCCTTTTCATTATTGGACAGTAGGCGGCAGAGATTACCGTCTGAAACTTAAAGCGTCTAATATTGAAAAGCTGGAAAATAAATATAAATGTAACGTCATGCATCTGGTGGATGATATGCCGGCATTATCTGTAATGCTTACTATCATCCAGGCGGCAATGCTTCCGTGGGAACATGGGGTTAAGTATGATGATATTTTGAACCTGTTTGACAAATATGTTGAAGAGGGTGGAAGTCAGATTGATCTGTACAAAAATGTTGTGATTCCGACTCTGGCGGTATCCGGTTTTTTTACGCCGAAGATGGCAGCGGAAATTCTGGAAGCAACAGACGAAGAACTGTAACAACTACAAGCGAATATTTGTGGGCGATTTACCCGGATGCATTAGATTGTGGAATACGGCCTGAATTATTTTGGGATTCCACTTTAAATGAGATTATGGATATGATGGAGAGTTATGTCAGATGCAGAGCAAGAGATAGGAAACAGCAGATCAGTGATAACTTTATTCTGTCAAAGGCTCTGACACTGAACCTTTCAACCTTGTTCAATGAAAAGGCTGAACTTTGTAATCCATGGGATTTTTACCCACAAACATTCAAAGAAGATAAAGAAAATTATGAACATCAGAAGCTGGAAGCAGAACTTGCCGATTACAGGGACAAGCGCAGACGGTGGGCTGATGAATTTAACAGACGAAGGCAGCAGGGAATGTAACCCTGCTTATTTTATTGTCGGGAAGGGGGTGAAAATGTATGGGTGATACACTTGCAAAACTGAAAGTTATTCTGGAAGCGTCCACAGCTTCTTACAAGAAAGAAATGGAAAAAGCCCAGAAAGTGACCAAAAACGTCAGTGATTCTGTTAAGTCTGAAACATCAAAAGTCAAACAGGCTATGAAAATGGATGATGCGACAGAGTCAGTGAAAAAGCAGGTTTCTGTGTTCCAGAAAATGAAACAGGCGATCACTAAATGTCAGGTGAAGGCCGGAATAAAAGTACCTACACAGGACTTTCAGGAATTGCAGTCAGGTATGAAAAAGGCAGAAGGTACGCTTAGTTCTTTAATCGCAAAACAGGAAAAGTACGAAGCAATTGGTGTGAAAAAGAACAGTTCAGCGTGGAAGTCATTACAGTATGACATTCAGGGAGCCAAAAATGAGATTGAAGGGTACAAAAATGAAATGGCTGAAATGCAGTCAAACGGTACTGCATTTACAAGGGGCTATTCTATACCGAAAGAAATCTTTAAAAGGCTTGGTAAAGGTGCGTTAGGTCTTGGAAATTTGGGGCTGAACGCTGCTCAAAAGGGCTGGGGTGGTTTGAAAAAGATTATTAGTGGTATAGCGTCTGCACTGACAAAGGTAACCACAGTCATTAAAAGGACATCTGGTGCATTTGCAGCTCTCATACAGAAGTTTACAAGCGGTATTCCTGTTTTACGAAGGTTCACAGGTGCAACAAAATCAGCATCTGGTGGACTGGGCGGTGGATTAAAAAACATTCTCAAATATGCGTTCGGTATCAGGTCACTTTTTGCTTTGGTGAACAAGCTGAGAAGTGCGTTAGTAGATGGATTCAAAAACCTGGCACAGTACAGTGGTGAGACAAATAACAGTATTTCAATGCTGATGTCTTCCCTGACGCAGTTAAAGAATGCATTTGCGGCAGCATTTGCACCTATTTTGAATGTGATCGCACCTATTCTGAATACACTGATCCAGAAGATTATTTCTGTAGTTAATACATTTGGTCAGTTAACGAGTGCATTAACAGGTAAAACAACTTACATTAAAGCGAAAAAAGTTCAGCAGGATTACGCCAAGAGCCTGAACAGTAATGCCAATTCAGCTAAAAATGCCAAAAAAGCAAATGAGGAATTGAAACGTACCATTCTGAGTTTTGACCAGATCAATAAGATGGATGATAACAGCAGTTCTGACAGTAACAGTGGAATAGCTGATACAGGTGGTCTGTCACCTTCAGATATGTTTGAGACTGAAAGCATTCCTTCAAAGATTAAAGGGATTGCCGACATGATTAAACAGGCATGGAAGAATGCTGATTTTACAGAAATCGGTGCTATGGTCGGTAATAAACTGAATGCCGCACTGAACAGCATCCCATGGGATAAGATCAAGAACACCTGCAACAAGATTGCAAAGAGTGTTGCCACTTTTCTGAACGGTTTTCTTGAAACAGTTGACTGGAAACTGGTTGGTAATACCCTTGCTCAAGGCATCAACACCGCCTTCGGTATGGCAAATACGTTTGCCGAAAATTTCCACTGGGATAGCCTTGGGAAAGCAATTGGTAACGGTATCAATGGTGCGCTGGGTGGTCTGGACTGGAACCTGATACAGGAAACTGTACGCAATATTGCAACAGGAATTACTGATACACTAAACAGCTTCATTCAAACAACTGACTGGGCGTTAGTTGGTCAGTCGTTCGGTAATGGCATCAATACCATTCTGGACTTCTTCCATACCGCTATCAATAACTTCGATTGGACAGGTGCTGGTACAGCACTTGCAGATTTTGTCAATAATGCAGTAAATACCATTGATTTTGTCAATTTAGGACAAACTATATCAGATGGAATCAAAGGTGTTTTTGATTTTGGCATAGCTGCGATTGAGGGCATTGACTGGTGGACAATTGGTGAAAAAGTTCGTGATGGTTTAGCTGCTATTGACTGGAACGGCATAGCTGACGGATTCTTTGAACTTATTGGCGCTGCATTTGGTGGCTTATCTGCATTTTTTGGTGGTCTTCTTTCTGATGCAGTTTCTGGTGCTCAGAAATACTTCCAGAAGAAGATTGAAGAATGTGGTGGAAATGTTGTCAAAGGAATCTTTAAAGGTATCAAGGATGCCGTTGTTGGCATTGCAGAGTGGATAAAAGATCATATTTTTACACCATTCATGAAAGGTTTTACAGCTGCATTTGGTATTCATTCACCGTCAACCGTTATGGCTGAACAGGGTGGATATATCATTGATGGCCTGCTGAAAGGTGTGAAAGATAATATCAGCAAGTTCCTGAATTATATTAAAGAAATTCCGGGTAAAGTACTGAAAGCAATTGGAAACATCAAGAACAAAGTCTTACAAAAAGGTTCTGACATTGTTTCCGGCCTGAAAGATGGATTTAATGAAAAAGTTTCTACATTCACCAGTGTTCTCGGTACACTTCCTGAGACAATCAGGAACGCTATTCCAAACCTGTTTGATGTAGGATCAAGTATCATTCAGAACTTTGCAAACGGATTTTCAAGTGTTCATATTCCTATGCCACACATTGGTTGGGACTGGACAGGTGGGAGCATCCGTATTGGTAATTTCTCATTTTCATTACCACGTTTTAATTTGCAATGGTACGCAAAGGGTGGTTTCCCGGAAATGGGACAGTTATTCATTGCAAACGAAGCAGGACCTGAGATGGTCGGTAAGATGGGAAACCGAAATGCAGTAGCTAATAACAATCAGATCGTTGACGGTATCAAGAATGGTGTATTTGAAGCTGTACTTGATGCGTTCAATGCCAGCGGAATCCTTGACAGGGATGATACTGAAAAAGAAGTTACTCTTGAATTTACACTGAAGGCTGACAGCGAAACACTGTACAAGGTAGTTCGCAAGGGCAAAAAGAAATATGATTACCGTTTTGCGGTAACTGAGACAATTTGACAGGGGGGGTGTCACATGGACAACATTGTAATCAAAGTGGGTGGGGTGACACTACCCAAGGAAGTTTCCAAGTTTAAATGGAAAAAATCAGATGTATCTGCGAAGAATGCAGGAAGAACGCAGGATGTTAAGATGCATAAGAACAGGCTTGCAAAAAAGCGTACTCTGAGCCTTGGTTGGGTAAATCTGACAAAAGAGCAGATACACCAGATTCTTGTTGCATTTGATTCAGAATATATAATGGTAACTTACTGGGATCCTTTAGCTGGTACTGATGTAACAAAAGAGTTTTATACAGGTGATATGGAAGCAAATGTAAAATGGTGGGCGAAAGGTCATGAACGTTATTCCACACTTGATTTTGATGTGATTGAGAGGTAATAAAAATGATTAATGTATCAGCCGCATTCAAAGCAGCATTAGAAAATGATAACAGAAATTTTTCAGGATCCTGTACAATTACATTAGCATCTGGTAAGTCAATCCCCATTGACGACAGCCAACTGTGGGATAATGGTTTTGTAATTAATGATTCTACATCTAGTACGGGCGGTTTTGATATAGGTTCAGCAATAGTTCAGAAGTTCACATTAAGACTGAACAACATGTATGATGATTTTACTGAGTACGATTTTACAGGTGCTGAAATTTCAAATATAAAAGTGTCATTGAGTTTATCTGGTAAGACTGAAGCTGTTTCTAAGGGCGTGTTTACAGTAAATGATACAAGCTATGATGGCGATATCATTACACTGGAATGCTTGGACAACATGCATAAATTTGATGTTAATTACAGCAAGAGTAATCTTACATATCCTGCAACGCTATTACAGATTGTACAGGATGCATGTAGGTGCTGCGGTGTGACTTTAGCAACAGATTCTCTACAGTTTGAGTATTACAATTATGTGATTCAGAAAAAACAAGATGATAACACTATGACATTCCGTGATGTTTTGACGTGGGTTGGCCAGATTTCAGGGCATTTTTGGAAATGTAATAAAAGTGGTCAGTTGTCAGCTGGTTGGTACAATATGTCAGATCTGTCCGCTGGTAGGAATATACATACCTTACAGACAAATGTTGTCACGGATGTAAACGTTGACATGGATGATGTTGTAATTACATGTGTAAGAATCGTAACTGAAGATGAAAATTCTAATCAGGTAACTTTTCAGTCTGGCTCAGATGGGTATGCAGTTGTTATCGACAGCAATAAATTTATCAATAAGGATAATGCAGCTGAAATTGCGTCAATGGTTGGTGGACGTGTTGTTGGATTGAGGTTCAGACCAATGACTGTCAGTTCATTGCAAGACCCTACGATTGAAGCAGGGGACGGGGCAATAGTATATGACCGTAAATTAAAGTCATATAAGACTTTTTTTACAAACGTTGTATTTTCTATTGATGCAGATAATCAAATGTCAAATGACGCAGAATCAGCACTGCGTAACAGTGCCGAAAGATTTTCAGAAGCATCAAAAATTTATCAGAATCTGAAAAAACATTTAAATAAAAATAAAACTGAATGGGAAAAAGCAATGGAAGAACTGGAAAAGGCAATGAAAGAGCAAGTGGGCCTTTATCCAGTTATTAAAACACTGGATGATGGAAGCAAAGTATATTATATGTGTGACCATCAGACACTGGAAGAATCCCAGGTTGTGTTTGAACTTAATGGAAAAGGTTGGGCGGTAAGTACAGACGGTGGAAGAACATGGAACGCAGGTTTACTTGTGGATGGTACCATGATAACAAAGATTTTGAACAGTATTGGAATTAATGCGGATTGGATCAATACCGGGGCTTTTACCGTCCTTGATTCTGATGGAAATATCATGTTTAAAGCTGACACTGCAACCGGGCGTGTGGATATTGTAGCAAATTCTTTTCAATTGAGGGGGAAAACTCTTGAAGAGATAGCGAAAGAATCAACAAAGAATTACGTTGACGCAGTTATTGGGGATAAGATAAAGGATATAAACACACAGTATTTTGATTCCTATGACCCTACGCTTACCAATAAGCCAGCGTCAGACTGGACTGATGCGGATGCGAAGGAGAAACACATTGATGATATTTTCTATAACACCAATACTAAGAAAATGTTCCGTTTCGTCAAGATTGATGGCGTTTATAGTTGGGAGAGCTTTGATGATCCTGATATAAAAGCTGCGCTTGATGCTGCTTCAACAGCACAAGATACCGCAGATGGAAAAAGACGCGTGTTTTTGGTCACACCTAAACCACCATATGATGAGGGTGATATGTGGGTTACCTCTACCACTGATGGAAAAGGTGAAATAAAAATCTGCAAAACCCCCAGACAATCTGGTGCATTTTCATCGGCTGATTGGATCAGTCCGTCTTATGTGGATTCTGATGATGTGAATAATGCGATTAATGAGTATGATACCAGTTTAGGGCAACCGGAAATTTTTAATAAACTAACCAATAACGGAAAAAATAAAGGTATTTATATTCAGGATGGTGAACTGTATATAAATGCGAGTTACATCTTATCCGGTGTTCTGGCAGGAAAACTTATCAATGGTAAGGGTCTGAATGTCACAGATAAAAATGGTCAGGTTACATTGAAAATTGATGATGATGGAAATGTTTACATTAAAGCAACTGAATTTTCCCTGGAAGGAAAAAATATCAGTGATGTTGTGGCGGCAGAATCTGGTAAATTCAGAACATTAAATGTGATCTTATCGAATGAATATCAGGGAATCCCAACAGATGAAGATGGGGATTATACTTCTTTTCCATCATGCAGCACTACTGTAAAGGTTCTCTATGGCTCAGAAGATGTTACAAAAACATCTATTATTCAATGGAGCGCATCAAGTGGGGTGTATGGTAGTTCTTCCGGGGAAACGTATACAGTTACCGGGTTAAGGGCAGATACAGGTACCGTAAAAGTTACTGTGACAAGAGGAAGCCTGACAGCAGAAAAGATATTCGCCATTGCAAAGCAGAAGCAAGGAATCCAAGGAATACAGGGACAGACTGGTGCCACTGGTGCTACGGGTGCTACAGGTGCAACCGGTGCTACAGGAAATGGCATTTCCTCTGTCACAACCTATTATCTTGCAACTTCCGAATCCAATTATGTATATACATATACAAGTGGATGGACAACTTCAGTACAAAGCCCAACAACAAGTAAGCCGTATCTGTGGTCATATCAGACAACTTACTACACAAACGGTACTTCCAGCAGCACAACGCCGCACATCATTGGCGTGCGTGGTTCTAATGGAGAAGACGGCAAAGATGCGGGAGATCTGACACAGGAACAGATATTCAACATTCTGACAAATAATGGACAGACACAAGGTATTTATTTGCAAAATGGAAAAGTATATATAAATGGGTCATACATAAAATCTGACAGCATTACGGCGAGCAAGCTAAGCATTACTGATTTATATGCTATTGGAGCGAAACTTGGTGGATGGACTGTTAATAGTACATATCTGCAATCAAGCAACGGTGCAATTAGACTATACGCATCTGGAAAGATTCAGATTGGAAATGCTACTTTAACATCAGAATCAAACGCTTTAGTAATACGAAGAGGATTAAAGATATATTGCGGGACAAGTACGTTTTCAGATGGTACAGACAGGATTCAGTTCTTTAATCTACAGCATGTAACAAGTGGTGGAAATCTAAGTTTTGAAAAAGATGGTTCAAGTGTAGCGTACAAGGCATCATCATCACGGCGCTATAAAGATCCTATTGCAGATATGACATCGGAAGAAGCAGAGAAGATTCTTAATATTCCTATTGTATGGTTTAAATACAAAGATGGTTATCTTTCAGCAAACGATCAAATGGTGGGGAAACCTGTTCCAGGTATGTATGCAGAAGATGTTTTCGAATGTTTTCCTGAGGCTACATATAATAATGCTGATGGCGAGATTGAGAATTGGGACGAAAGAATGCTTATTCCTGCAATGCTAAAGATCATTCAGGATCAGAATGAAAGAATTAATACATTGGAAGATACAGTGAACGCATTGAACGAAAGACTGAACAAATTAAAGGGAATGTTGAAAGGGGTGGTTAAATAATGCTGATTGCGAATTTCACCAATTATGGTGAAGAAATTACAGTAGACGGACTTTGGCAATATGATTATGGTCAAAGATTACAAATTAATGGACTTAATCTCCCAGATGTATTTGAGGTTCATTTATTCTGGAAGGGATTGGAAGAAGCAAAAGTTGTAACAGGTTATACCGAGAATAATAAGTTTTATGTTGATATTCCAAACGAGTCACTTAAACAGAGACAAGCTATCACTGTTTATATTTATTTATCAACACCTGAAACAGGAAAAACTGTAAATACCGTGATGATGTTTGTAAATAAACGGCCAGAGCCTGAAGGATTTGAAATTCCCGAAGACATTGATTTATTCCACCACACATTGACCGCTGTTGGGGAATATACAAGGCAGACAAAAGAAGCTGCACATATGGCAGATACCAGAGCAACCGAGTCGGAATCCTGGGCACATGGACATAAACTTTATCCAGAACGGGATAAAGACAATGCAAAGTATTATGCAGATCAGGCAAAACAGGTTGCCACACAAAATGGTTTCTGTCGTATGGAAATACGGGAAGATGGACATCTATATTTATCCCGTACAGAAAATATTGTACAGAGTTTGGATTTTAAGATAAATGATAAAGGGAGATTGGGGGTTATGATGTCATGATAGAAACAGATTTAGGATGTGTGACTGCCTATGCTGATGCAGTAGCACAGGGTTACACAGGAACTCGTGAAGAATTTGGTCAGGTGCTGGCTAATTTTGCAGATTCTGCAACACAGGTTGCGGCAGACAGGACAGCGGTAGAAGCTGCAAAGGCATCCGTAGAAGAAATGCAATCAGATGTAACACAGAAACAGGAGACTGTGGCATCTAACATGAATACAGCCGTCGAAGCCGCTGAAAAAGCAAAACAGTCTGCAAGTAACGCAGAAGCATCAAAACAGGCCGCTGCTAAGTCTGAACAGAACATCAACAATACCGTGACAGCTTTTGATAGTCATGTCGAAGAAAAGAAAAGCGAAGCAGACACAGCAATAAATAAAACGAAAGATGCCGCAGTCAAAGCTGTGACAGATCAGCAGACTGCATCTATTCAGGAAGCAAAAAGTCAGATTGCGTCCTACATTACAGAAAAAGAAAGCGTAGCAGAAGACCAGATTAATAAACATACATCTGATAAGATTACAGAACTGAATAAAGCAGCAAGTACAGCAAAGACTGCATTAGAACAGTCCATATCAAATTCAGAAAAAGCAAAAACAGCTCTGGACGGTAGTATTACCAATTCTGCCACATCCAAAAATAATCTGGATAAGAGTATTGAAACAAGTACCGGCAAAAAATCAGATCTTGATACCAGTATCAAAAATGCTGATACAGCAAAGACTGCATTAGATACTGCCACGACTACTGGAAACAATGCATTGCAGGCATTACAGAGTGAAAATAGTTCAGCCGCATCAAACCTTGAAGAGTTGAGAGGTGAAAACTTTAATTCACAGGAAATTCTGGCAGGGGTTGCTGACCTGAGAGCATATCTTGGACTGTCAGATGATGATATTCTTGGTTTACAGGTAGATTACAGGAATAAAACTTTTAAGAGACTGGCAGGTGCCACTAACCTGACACCCGGCACTGACTTTGACAGATTTTCCATGTATGGTGGCAGACGTAAATGTAATGTTGCTGATGATGGAACTATCAGTGCTTGGTTTGGTGATGAAAGTTATGCGGAAGATGGTTCAAATGGACAGGTTATGGTATATCAGCCTAAGTTCTATTATCTGGTATGCCCGGTCGTATATGATCCAATTGATACAGGTATTGGTTACCATTTGAGAAAAGCAAATTACTATGTATCAGAAAAACCAAGACCAGGTTTCAGACTACATCCTGCTTTTTATGATGTAAATGGAAATGAGATTGATTATTTCCTGACCAGTGCAGATGAAGGCTCTGTATATGATGTATCTGCATCCGCTTATCTGTTACAGGATGAACAGGTGTTAAATGCGGCAGAAGATAAGTTTTGTAGTATTTCAGGCGCAAGACCTGCATCTGGGTACTCACAGAATCTCACAAGAACATCTGTTGAACAGTTGGCACAGAACAGAGGTGCAAACTGGCATGGCGATCTCATCAAACAGGTATCTGCCGAACAGCTGCTGATGATTATTGAAATGGGTGTTATGGAATTACAGACACCGATTGGTTCAGGTGTGGTCAATATTCCGTGGGAAACTGGCGATAATAAAACCTGTTCTTATGCCACAGTAACAGGTAGTACTTCCAGTATTGGAAACGGTACAGGTAGGGCAGCAAAATCAACTGTTTATCCAGGCAATGTTGCAACAGAATATACAGATAACGGTAAAACATCAATTTGTTGGCGTGGAAAAGAAAACTTCTGGGGTAACATATGGAAATTTGTATACGGTGTGAATATTTGGGGTAATGGCAAAATGGCAGGGGGTCAGCCATATATTTGCAAAGACTTCAATTTTGCAGAAAACAAGAATAGTGATAACTATGAAGCTGCTGGTTTCACCGTAGCCGCAAAAGCTGGTTACATTTCTGCAATGGGGTATTCAACAAAATGCGACTGGTTGTTTATGGCTTCTGAATGTCTTGGAAACAGCGCACTTCCTGTTGGTGACTACACCTATATTACTGAGCTTCTGAATGGTTACAGGATTTCTCGATTGGGTGGTTATTGGTGTGATGGCGTTACTGCCGGGCCGTTCTATTGGGCTCTGAGTAACGGTGTCGGTACTCGGGCTCGTTATGTCGGGGGTCGCTTGGTATATATCCCAACCAAGGACTCAGATGTTTATCTTGCTACCATTGCATCATGGAAGGCTCAAATGGCAGCCGCTTAATAAATAACTAAATAATGGGTTGAAAGAATCGCTGATATTTTTACCTGTATTGATTAACATAAAAATCAATTACTCAATTAGGTAGTAATTGGAATAATGACGTTAATACCAGGCCATTCTATTGGAATCTGAATAACAGTGTCAGTAATCGGAATCGTAATATCAGGGGTCACTTAATATATTTGCATTGTCAGCCGGGTGAGATATCCGGCTGATTTTTAATCCCATTTCTTTCAACCCTGCCACACGGCAAAACAGAAAAATAGGCGGTGCAGACAAGTCAGAAATGATAATACCGCCTTACTTAATTACTAAAGAGGAAATGTCAACCGTATTTACCGGGCATACATCTGATGTATGCTGACTGAAATTCGGAACTGCAATATACCAAAAATGAAACGTTATGACCATCTATTTGAGAAAATTTGTGATATTGAAAATCTGAGAAAAGCACATAAGAACGCAAAGAAAGGAAAAGGGTGGTACAAAGAAGTTCAGGAAATAGATAAAGATCCAGATAAGTATCTGGAGCAGATTCAGGAAATGCTTATCAATCATACTTATAGAACATCTGAGTATGAAGTGTTTTATAAGGATGATGGCAGAAAGAAGAGAAAGATTTATAAGTTGCCTTACTTTCCTGACAGAATTTGTCAGTGGGCTATCTTACAGGTAATTGAACCTTGCATCATCAATAACCTGACTACTGACAC
>ERZ780162.2541-NODE-2541-length-11396-cov-2.805485_pt1 | contig 11396 bp, 8 predicted proteins | sample MGYA00511474_ERZ780162 | MGnify/ENA primary metagenome ERZ780162 (study PRJEB29588, sample SAMEA2143633) | human gut metagenome | biome: human gut; feature: human-associated habitat; material: faeces | place: Denmark | collected 2008/2010 ...
CCCCATACCTTTCAAATACAGGCGCTCCGCCTCTCATTTTAGTGTGCAGGGCGGAGCGCCTCCTCTTTTAAAACAGAAATTCTCTTTTGACGTGGGGCCAAAACTCCCACCGGATCACTTTATCAAAAAGGATGTTGAAAATTATGATTCAGATTCTTCTTTCCGGCGCTGGCGGAAAGATGGGACAGGTCATCTCCCGCTCGGTCAGCGAGCGCGTTGACTGCCGCATTGCCGCCGGCATTGACCGGCAGTCCGCCGCCGTCGATTACCCTATCTTCGAAAAACCCAGTGACTGCGACGTTTGCTGCGACGTCATCATCGACTTCTCCCACCCCTCCCTGCTCGAGCCGCTGCTGGACTACGCTGTCTCCCACAAAATCCCAGCCGTCGTCTGCACCACCGGCCTCTCACCGGAGCAGGTGGACAAGCTCAAGCAAGCCGCTGACAAAATCCCTGTCTTTTTCTCGGCCAACATGTCACTGGGCGTTTCGCTGCTCTGCGAGCTGGCAAAAAAAGCAGCAAAGGTGCTGGGCAGCGACTTTGACATCGAGATCATCGAAAAACACCACAACCAGAAACTGGATGCGCCGAGCGGTACGGCACTTGCACTTGCCGATTCCATGAATGAGGCGCTTGGCAATGCATATACCTATACTTATGACCGCAGCAAAGAGCGCAAAAAGAGAGAAAAAACAGAGATCGGTATCTCTGCAGTGCGCGGCGGCAGCATCGTAGGAGAACATGAGGTGATCTTTGCAGGACTTGATGAGGTGATCGAGTTTAAGCATACTGCATATTCCAGAAGTGTATTTGCAAAAGGAGCTGTTCAGGCAGCAAAATTCCTGTCCGGAAAACCGGCGGGATTCTATGATATGGGGGATGTGATCAAGGCTACGATCGCGTAGAGCATTGACAATAAATTAACGTTGGTTGCCCCCGCTCATTTCCTATGATAAGATAAAAAAGCAGCAAATGAACGTGAAAAAGAAATGAGGAATACTATGGGGCAGACCGACCTGCGTTATTTAAAAAGTTTATCAAATCAGTATCCGACCATTGCCACAGCGGCGACAGAGATTATCAATTTACAGGCGATTCTTAGCCTGCCAAAAGCAACAGAACATTTTATCACAGATGTGCACGGGGAGTACGACCAGTTTTTACATGTGCTAAAAAATGGATCCGGTGCCATCAAGCGGAAAATAGAGGATGAATTTGGCAATGCAATCAGCGCGGCGGAGAAAAAAGCGATCGCCACGCTGATCTATTACCCGGAACAGAAGTTGGAACAGGTGTTAAAGACGGAAGATAATTTGGAGGACTGGTACAAAGTCACCTTATACCGCCTGATCCGCATCTGTAAAAATGCATCTTCCAAGTATACAAGGTCAAAAGTGCGGAAAGCACTTCCAAAAGACTTTGCCTATGTGATTGAGGAACTTTTGACCGGCAGACAGGAGATATCCGATCAGGAGGCATATTATAATGAAATTATCCGGTCGGTCATCCGCACCGGAAGGGCGGCGGAGCTTGTGATCGCGTTCTGTAATCTGATCCGCCGGCTTGTTGTGGATCATCTGCATGTGGTCGGGGATATTTTTGACAGGGGACCATATCCGAATCTGATCATGGACACACTGATGGAGCATCACTCTGTGGACATCCAGTGGGGCAATCACGATGTGTACTGGATGGGAGCGGCGTCGGGCAGTGCGGCATGCATCTGTAATGTGATCCGCATTTCTGCAAAATATGGAAACCTTGATCTGTTAGAGGACGGTTACGGGATTAATCTGGTGCCGCTGGCAAGATTTGCGATGAAGTGGTATGATAAGGATTCCTGTGACTGTTTTAAGCTGGATTACCGGGAAGATGAATATGATGTGCACGATGCATTTTTAGATGAAAAAATGCATAAGGCGATCACGATCATGCAGTTTAAACTGGAAGGTCAGCTGATCAAAGAACACCCGGAATTTGAGATGGAGAAAAGACTTCTTCTCGATAAGATCAACATCGAAAAGGGGACCGTGTGTGTGGAGGAAACCGAGTATCCGCTCAAGGATGTCAGTTTTCCGACAATCGACTGGGAAGATCCATATCGTCTCTCAGAAGATGAGGCGGATGTGATGGAGCGTCTTGTGACTGCATTTGTGAACTGTGAAAAACTGCAGCGTCATGTGCGTTTTTTGTATACACAGGGAAGTCTTTACAAAGTATATAATGGAAACCTTCTCTACCATGGCTGCGTGCCGCTGAATGAGGATGGCACGTTTACCAGAGTTAACGTTTTTGGAAAAGAATATGCCGGAAAAGAGCTTTATGATGTGCTTGAGGGCTATGCGAGAAAAGGTTATTATGCGATCGACCCGAAGGAAAAGAAAAAGGGACAGGATATTTTATGGTTTATCTGGGAAAACCAGAATTCCCCGGTGTTTGGAAAGGCAAAGATGACGACGTTTGAGCGTTATTTTATTGCAGATAAAAAAACGCATCAGGAGCCGAAAAATCCTTATTACAGGCTGCTTGAAAAAGAGGAAGTGGTCAACCGGATTTTAGAGGAATTCGGGCTTGAAGGTGCGGAGGCGCACATCATTAACGGTCATATTCCGGTGGAGGCAAAAAAAGGAGAGTCTCCGGTCAAATGTAACGGAAAGCTTCTGATCATTGACGGCGGTTTTTCCAAGGCATATCAGCCAAAGACAGGGATTGCCGGATATACGCTGATTTATAATTCTTATGGTCTGGTGCTTGCGGCGCATGAACCGTTTGAATCGGTAGAAAAAGCGGTGCAGGACGGAAGCGATATCGTATCCCATACGGTTCTGGTGCAGCAGGTCGTGCGGAGAAAAACGGTTGCCGATACAGATATCGGAAAAAGTTTAAAAGAGTCGATCCATGATCTTGAGGAGCTGCTCGCGGCATACAGAGCGGGCACGATCGTGGAGAAGAACCGGGCAGAATAAAAGAGCATTCGCGTATACAGACAGGAGTATTATTGTGCACAAAATTAAGGTGCGCGAAGCGCAGTGCAGAAATGAGGATTGATATGTTAATAGGAAATCATTTATCCGCATCCAAAGGATATGCGGCGATGGGAAAGGCAGCGCTGGCGTTAGATGCCAATACCTTTGCTTTTTTTACAAGAAATCCGCGTGGCGGTAAGGCAAAAGAAATCGATGAAAAAGATGTGGAAAAGTTTTTAAATTTTGCGAAGGAGCACGAATTTGGAAAGATTGTTGCGCATGCGCCATATACGATGAACCTCTGCGCTGCAAAAGAGGATGTCCGTTCTTTTTCAAAGGAAATGCTGCTTGATGACTTAAAACGCATGGAGTATACACCGTACAATTATTATAATTTTCATCCTGGTTCCCATGTGGGACAAGGGGCGGAAAAAGGGATCGCATTGATTGCGGAAGCATTAAATGAAGCCTTGAAACCGGAGCAGACAACGACCGTTTTACTTGAGACGATGGCGGGAAAAGGAACTGAGGTTGGAAGAACGTTTGAGGAGTTAAGAGAAATCTTAGACCGTGTGGAATTAAACGATAAAATGGGAGTCTGCCTCGATACCTGCCATGTGTGGGATGGCGGTTATGACATTGTAAACGACCTTGATGGTGTGTTAAATGAGTTTGACCGTGTGATCGGGCTCGACCGGCTGAAGGCAGTTCACTTTAATGACAGCATGAACGACTGTGGCTCCCACAAGGACCGTCATGCGAAGATCGGTGAGGGAAAGATCGGTGCAGAGGCGATGCGGCGCGTTGCATTGCACCCGCTTTTAGAAGGAAGACCGTTTATCTTAGAGACACCGAACGATGATGAGGGGTACAGACGGGAGATACAGATGGTCCGGGAGTGGACGCGGTAAGATCGCTGCAAACTTAAATAGAAAATAAAAATATCCTAAAACGAAATAAAAAAGAAAATACCAGAATTTTACAGAATACGTTATTGCATTTGCCATGTGTGTATGCTATACTTCAAATCACATGAATGCGAAAATTGTTTTCATGCAAATATTCGTTACAATAGATGGAAAAGGATCTATTGTTTGCCCACCAAGAGATTGGTTAAGCCCATACGGACAGGCGGGGCAGTTGCCGGGTGGGAGACACCACATTATTGATTGAGTTAGAAGCTCAAATTTTATAAGTTGATTACTTTATAATAATCAGTGCGTAAGCACACATCATCTTGTGAAACGGTCAATAAGAGCATAGCATATATTTGCCAGCGATTGAAGACGACAGCAGTCATGAATATTTCAGAATACGGGAACAGGCACAGGATACAGACGGATTTATACGGGAAATCCGGTCAGTATATAAAGAGACAGAGCCTGAGAAATTCTATAGATCATGAGAGAAGCAGATGGTGAATGAACTTATCTGCTTCTTTTTTTGTGCAGATATAGCAAATATATATAGAAATAATTGAATCATTGTGCCGGTTTGAGGCAGTATACAATTGCTGAATGATAGAACTGTATTTGCCGGTACATGACGACAGGAAAAGAGGAACATGTCAAATGGATTATGAAAGACAACAGCATGCGCCCATATATGAAGCACTGGAACGTTTCCGAAAGAAGAGAGTCGTTCCCTTTGATGTGCCGGGACATAAAAGAGGAAGAGGAAATCCAGAGCTTGCACAGTTGCTGGGAGAGAAATGTGTGGGGCTGGATGTTAATTCTATGAAGCCGCTGGACAATCTCTGCCACCCGGTTTCGGTGATCAGAGAAGCGGAGGAGCTTGCAGCAGATGCTTTTGGCGCAGCGCATGCATTCCTTATGGTAGGAGGAACCACATCTGCAGTGCAGAGCATGATCCTGTCTGTCTGCAAGGCAGGGGATAAGATCATTCTGCCGCGAAATGTACATAAAAGTGCCATCAATGCCCTGGTACTGTGCGGTGCAATTCCGGTTTATGTAAACCCGGAGGTGAATGCGCAGCTGGGCATTTCCCTTGGCATGGAAGTCAGTCAGGTGGAGAAGGCTATGGATGAGAATCCGGATGCGGTGGCAGTTCTTGTAAATAACCCTACCTATTATGGAATCTGTTCGGATCTGCGGACTATCGTAAAGAAGGCTCATGCAAGAGGAATGAAGGTGCTGGCAGATGAGGCTCATGGAACCCATCTTTATTTCGGCAGAAACCTTCCTGTGTCCGGAATGGCGGCAGGTGCTGACATGGCGGCAGTTTCCATGCACAAATCCGGCGGAAGTCTGACACAGAGTTCGCTGCTGCTTTTGAATAAGAGTATGAATGCAGAGAAAGTGCGCCAGATCATCAATCTGACTCAGACCACAAGCGCTTCTTATCTTCTGTTGTCCAGTCTGGATATCTCCAGAAGAAATCTGGCACTCAGGGGAGAGGAATCCTTTGAAAAGGTTGCAGGGATGGCGCAGTATGCCAGAGAGGAGATCAATGAGATCGGCGGTTATTATGCATATGGTATGGATCTGATCAATGGAACCAGTGTTTTTGATTTTGATGTTACAAAACTCTCCATTTATACACTGGGAAATGGGCTGGCAGGTATTGAAGTTTATGATCTTCTCAGAGATGAATATGATATTCAGATCGAGTTTGGAGATATCTGTAATATTCTGGCTTACATTTCCATCGGAGACAGGCTTCAGGATATTGAGAGACTGGTAGGGGCATTGGCTGATATTGAACGTCTGTATAAGAAGGACAGCACAGGTATGCTTTCCGGGGAATATATCGCACCTGCAGTGGTGGCGTCTCCACAGCAGGCATTTTATGCGGAGAAAGAATCTCTGCCCATGGAACAGGCGGCAGGCAGGATCAGTGGTGAATTTGTTATGTGTTATCCTCCGGGAATCCCGATTCTTGCTCCTGGGGAAATGGTGACACAGGAAATTGTAGAATACATTCTTTATGCAAGAGACAAAGGCTGTTCCATGCAGGGAATGGAGGATCCGAAGGTAGAACATCTTCAGGTCCTGAAAGGGGGTATCTGATCATGGAATTATGGTATTCCGAGTTCCATACAGGAAATGTAAAGCTTTCTGTCCGGATTAACCGACAGTTATTTTCAGGGGAAAGTGAATTTCAGAGAATCGATGTGTTTGAGTCTGAAGAATTTGGAAGATTTGTGGCTCTGGACGGTGAGATCGTATTTTCTGACAAGGATGAATTTATTTATGATGAAATGGTCACGCATGTGCCAATGACAGTACATCCCAATGTAAAAAATGTTCTGATCATCGGCGGCGGTGACGGTGGAGTTGCCAGAGAACTGATCCATTATCCACAGATTGAGAGCATTGATGTGGTGGAATCCGATAAAATGTTTGTGGATGTATGTGCGGAGATGTTTCCGGATATTGCCCAGGGACTGAAGGATGAGAGAGTCAACATTTATTATGAAGACGGCCTTCGGTTCCTGCGGAATAAAAAGGCCAGATATGACCTGATCATCAATGATTCCACAGATCCGCTGGGACATACAGAGGGACTTTTTACAAAGGAATTCTACGGAAGCTGTTATAAGGCTCTCAGAGATGACGGAATCATGGTTTATCAGCATGGAAGTCCTTTTTATGATGAGGATGAGGTGGAATGCAGAAAGATGCACAGAAAGGTTTTCCGGTCATTTCCGGTGAGCAGGGTTTATCAGGCACATATCCCTACCTGTCCCTCGGGATACTGGCTTTTTGGATTTGCATCAAAGAAATATCATCCACTGGAAGATTTCAGGCCGGAGAGGTTTGATAATCTTAATATAGAAACATGGTATTATACAACAAACCTTCACAGAGGAGCATTTATGCTTCCAAAATATGTAGAAGATTTACTGGAAGAGGAGGAAAACAGTTTATGAGCAGATTATTGGTAATCGGATGTGGTGGGGTAGCTTCAGTGGCAATTCGCAAATGCTGTCAGAACAGCGATGTTTTTACAGAGATTATGATCGCAAGCAGGACAAAGGAAAAATGCGATGCACTCAAAGAGAAGATTGAAAGTACAACGAAGACAAAAATTGAGACAGCAAAGATAGATGCGGATAATGCAGCAGAGGTCGCAGAATTGATCAGAGCCTATAAGCCGGATGCTGTCCTGAATGTGGCACTTCCATATCAGGATCTTACCATCATGGATGCATGTCTGGAAGCCGGCGCGGATTATATTGATACTGCCAATTATGAAGCAGAGGATACAGAAGATCCCACATGGCGTGCAATCTATGAAAAGAGATGTAAAGAAAAAGGCTTTACTGCATATTTCGATTATTCCTGGCAGTGGGCTTATGATGAGAAATTTAAGGAAGCAGGACTGACTGCTCTTCTGGGAACCGGTTTTGATCCGGGTGTTACCAGTGTATTTAGTGCCTATGCCCTGAAGCATTATTTTGATGAAATCCATACCATTGATATTCTGGACTGTAACGGCGGTGATCATGGATATCCTTTTGCCACAAACTTTAACCCGGAGATCAATCTTCGAGAGGTTTCCGCAAATGGTTCCTACTGGGAAGACGGACATTGGGTAGAAACAGAGCCTATGGAATTTAAATCTGTCTACGATTTCCCTGAGGTAGGAAAGAAGGATATGTATCTTCTTCATCATGAAGAGATTGAATCACTGGCAAAAAATATTCCGGGAGTACAGAGGATCCGTTTCTTTATGACATTCGGACAGAGCTATCTGACACATATGAAATGTCTGGAAAATGTAGGAATGCTTTCCACCGCACCTGTGGAATTTAATGGACAGGAAATCGTGCCGATCCAGTTTTTGAAAGCTCTTCTGCCGGATCCTGCATCTCTGGGTCCGAGAACAGTGGGTAAAACAAATATTGGCTGTATTTTCACAGGTGTTAAGGACGGAAAAGAGAAAAGTATTTATATTTATAATGTATGTGATCATCAGGAATGCTATAAAGAGGTGGAATCCCAGGCAATCTCCTATACAACAGGTGTTCCGGCTATGATCGGTTCCATGATGGTAGTGACCGGACAGTGGAAGAAGCCGGGTGTATTTAATGTGGAAGAATTTGATCCGGATCCATATATGGAAGCACTGAACAAATGGGGACTTCCATGGAAAGTCTGCGAAGATCCTGAACTGGTAAAGGTCTGGAAAGCCAATGAAGATTGATCAACTGCAAACTCCCTGCTATGTGATCGATGAGAAGAAGATGCGGGAGAATCTGGAGATTTTGAAAAAAGTCCAGGAGGATACCGGGTGTAAGATCCTTCTGGCGCAGAAAGCGTTTTCCGGCTTTGCTCTGTATCCCATGATCGGAAAATATCTGGCAGGTACCACTGCCAGCGGTCTGTTTGAGGCAAGGCTTGGATATGAAGAGATGGGGAAAGAGAATCATGTTTTTTCCCCTGCTTACCGTACAGAAGATATAGAGGAACTGGATCGGATCTGTGACCATATTATCTTTAATTCCACAGCACAGCTGAAGAAATTTAAAGAAGTGTGTACCGGAGCCAGTCTGGGACTCCGTATTAATCCGGAATGCTCCACTCAGGGGGATCATGCGATCTATGATCCCTGTGCGCCGGGTTCCAGGCTGGGGGTTACCAGAGAGAACTTTGACGTGGAATGTCTGAAATGGATCGACGGACTGCATTTTCATACGCTCTGCGAACAGAATGCGGATGACCTGGAGAAAACATTGCAGGCGGTAGAGGAGAAGTTTGGAGAATTTCTGTCTGAGGTTTCCTGGCTGAATATGGGCGGCGGACATCATATTACCAGAGAGGATTATGATGTAAAGCTCCTGGAAAAATGTATTCAGCATATGAAGGAAACCTATGATCTGGATATTTATCTGGAGCCCGGGGAGGCTGTTGCCCTGAATGCCGGATATCTGGTGACAGAGGTTATGGACATTGTGGAAAATGAGATCAGAACGCTGATTTTGGATGCTTCTGCAGCCTGCCATATGCCGGATGTGCTGGAGATGCCCTATCGTCCGCCTCTTAAGGACAGCGGGGAAGCAGGGGAGAAGGCATATACCTACCGCTTGTCTTCCTGCACCTGCCTGGCAGGAGATGTAATCGGAGATTATTCCTTTGACAGAGAGATCCGGATCGGGGACAAGCTGTATTTTATGGATATGGCGATTTATTCTATGGTGAAGAATAATACATTTAATGGTATGCCGCTGCCGGATATTGCGGTTATGCATGAGGACGGAGAGTGTGAGGTTATCAGACATTTCGGATACGAAGACTTTAAGAGCCGGCTTTCCTGATATCTGCCGGGCTATCAAAGAAAAGGAGACAGACATGGAAGTTACAGAGAAGAACAGAACAAAATATCGTATGCCCGGAGAATTTGAGCCTCATGAGGGATGTGTGATGATCTGGCCGGAACGTCCCGGTTCCTGGAATTATGGGGCAAGGGAAGCACAGAAAGCATTTGTGAAAGTTGCAGAGGCTATTGGAGTGAGCGAAAAGGTGTATATGCTGGTTTCCAAAGCTCAGATGGAGAATGCAAAGAATCAGCTTGGGAATGTTTCCGGTGTGACTTTGCTGGAATGCGAGACAGATGACGCCTGGGCCAGAGATGTGGGAGCAACCATGGTTCTGGATGAGAAAGGGGCGGTCTGTGGAGTTGACTGGCAGTTCAATGCCTGGGGAGGTACCTTTGACGGGCTTTACCGGAACTGGGAAAAGGATGACAGGGTGGCTGCCTTTATCTGCAGGACTCTCGGTTGTCCATGTCTGGATGCCAGACCTTTTGTGCTGGAGGGCGGTTCCATCCATTCTGACGGAGAGGGGACTCTGATCGTTACAGAGGCCTGTCTTCTGAGTCAGGGACGCAATCCTCAGATGAGCAGGGAACAGATAGAGGAACAGTTGAAGTACTGGCTCGGTGTCCACAAGATTATCTGGCTTCCATGTGGAATCTATCAGGATGAAACCAATGAGCATGTGGATAACGTGTGCGCTTTTGTAAGGCCCGGAGAGGTTGTGCTTGCATGGACAGAGGATGAGACAGATCCGCAGTATGCCATGTCTCTGGCTGATCTGAAGGTGCTGGAACAGGAAACAGATGCAAAAGGCAGAAAATTTAAGATTCATAAGCTTCCGATTCCTCAGAAACCGGTCTGCCTTACCCAGGAAGATGTGGATGGCTTTGTGTTTGAAGAGGGAGAAGACGAACGGGAAGCAGGAGAACGGATGGCTGCCAGTTACGTGAATTTCTATATTTCCAATGGAGGGATCATCCTTCCACAATTTGGGGATGAAAATGACAAAAGGGCAGTGGAGATTCTGCAGAAGTGTTTTCCTGAAAGAAGGATTTATCCCATTGATGCCAGAGCCATCATTGTCGGCGGTGGAAATATTCACTGTATCACCCAGCAGATTCCCGGAAAAAATATCTGACCCTGATGCAGAAAACTTTGAGAGTCATGTGTTTGAGGGTTATACCTGAAAGTTATGAAAAAACTTACTTATGTAAACAGGAGCAGGAGGAACAGACAGGATGAGAAATGTAACAGTGGCAGCAGTTCAGATGAAATGCAGTAAAAGTGTGGAGAAAAATATTGCCCATGCAGAGGAACTGGTGCGTCAGGCAGCAGCAAAGGGAGCTGAGATTGTTCTTCTTCCGGAGCTTTTTGAACGGCCCTATTTCTGCCAGGAGCGCAGATATGAGTATTATGAATATGCGCAGACTGCAGAGGAAAACCCTGCAGTGCGTCATTTCAGCAGGGTAGCGGCAGAGCTGGGGATTGTGATCCCGGTCAGTTTTTATGAAAAAGAGGTCAATAATACCTATAACAGCGTTGCGGTTCTGGATGCAGATGGGAAGAATCTCGGCGTTTACCGGAAAACACATATTCCGGATGACCATTATTATCAGGAAAAATTCTATTTCACACCGGGAGATACCGGCTTTAAGGTTTTTGATACCAGATTTGGAACCATTGGAGTTGGAATCTGCTGGGATCAGTGGTTCCCGGAAACGGCAAGATGTATGGCACTGCAGGGCGCAGAGCTTCTCTTTTATCCCACTGCCATCGGAAGTGAACCCATCCTGGAATGTGACAGCATGGAACACTGGAGAAGATGTATGCAGGGACACGCTGCCTCCAACCTGATCCCTGTGATCGCTGCCAACAGAATCGGTGAGGAAACAGTGGAGCCATGTCCGGAAAACGGAATGCAGAAATCTGCTCTTAATTTTTACGGCTCTTCTTTTATCACAGACAACACAGGTGCTCTCTGTGCAGAACTGCCCGGAGGGGAAGAGGGGGTGCTTGTAAGCACTTTTGACCTGGATGCATTAAAGGCAGACAGACTGAACTGGGGACTTTTCAGAGACCGCAGACCTGAAATGTATGCAAAAATTGTCGGGAAATGACATACAAGCCAAAATTCCATTGCCGCAGGCAAT